>Ga0114919_10002369_pt1 | contig 15280 bp, 12 predicted proteins | sample BlataG_FD_88682 | JGI IMG/M metagenome (GOLD analysis project Ga0114919, IMG submission 88682) | Deep subsurface microbial communities from Black Sea to uncover new lineages of life (NeLLi) - Black_00105 metaG | ecosystem: Environmental > Aquatic > Marine > Oceanic > Sediment | place: Atlantic... | reverse complement strand
TAATAGGCATACGCCTCCGGCCGCCAGCAGACCTGCATCGTCGCCAGGTCGAGCTGCTTGAGCCGTCCGGCGGCAAAGCGATCCTCCGGGTGAACATCCTCGAGGACTTCCTTGTTACAGGCCACAATCAGGCAGGGAAAGCGGGGCCGAGCCATACTCCGGCGAACGATCTCGGCGATGTCTCGGGCGTCCTTCCAGCGGGAGACCCCAAGCGCAAAGGCGATGAATTCGTGGAGGGCAGCATGGGAGATCTCGGTCGATTCCCCGTGGGACAGCTTGGCGATTTTGTTGGCGACATTCTCCATCGTGCGGACGGCATCGCGGTTTCCCTGCTCGAGGCGATCCTCGGCATGGCGGACCGTGGCGGCGGTGAACCCGTGGCAGCCAAAGAAAGCGGCCGGAATGGCCCCGCTGCTGTTGCCGGTCACGATCACGCGGCCACGCCTGAATGCATCGAGCCGGGCACAGGCCTCGTGGAGCACGCCGGCGTCATAGGGCAGGCACGACCCCTTCCCTTGAAAGCAGAAGAGCAGTTCCATCGGGGCGAACCGGGCCGTCAGGGCAGCGGTGTCATGCCGCTGGGGCGGGGCAGCCGTCGCCGGTGGCCACAATCCGCACCACGCCCACACAGCTACGACGCCACCGGCCAGCAGGCGGTTCAGCTGCCGGAGACGCGGCTCAAAAGGGCAGGAAAAGACCTTCATGGCACCTCGCTCACAGGAGAACTTCTTCAAGGATTTTTTGGCCCGTTTGTGAAGCGGCGGTCCTTGGCCCATGCCATCTCGCCGGACGTTCGCTCCGGACATCCTGTCCTTCACTCACTCGACGGAAACTTCACTTCGCCATCCGGGCTGCGCTCAGTTTCCAACGTCGCTTGATTGGCATGGGCCAAGCACCTCACCCATTATGTTTCAAAAAGAGCCCACAGACGGCGGCTCGTCGTCAATCATTTCGGTCACGACGACCAGCCAGCCCTGCTCGAGGGCTGCATGGACGACCCGCAGCCAGCTGGCGGTGATGCCGGTGCGATACCGGGGCAGCGGTCGCAGCAGCCGGCCGCAGAACAGGTCGGTCAACTCAGTCCAGGCTGCGGCAGTGGCGGCGTCAAGATTGCCTGAAAACTGACAGGCGGTGCGGCGAAAGCAGAGGCCGTCGGCATCGGGCTTGAGCTGATAGCTCAGGCTGATTACAGCAGGGGCAGCCGACAGTGGCATGCCGGCCAGGTGTCCGGCTGCGGGGCGGAGGGTGAGCTGAACTTCCTGATTAGCCACGCGAACCTCCAGCGGCTGCTCAGCGTGCAGGGTGATCGTGGAGGCCACCCGCGCCGGAGGCAGCCGTTCCCAGTCGGCGTCGCTGAGCTTCAGCTGGACCTCCCAGAGGGCCCGAATGGTCGCCTCGTCGAGGGTGAGGCCGCCGAAACCAGCAAACAGATTATTGACGGCCGACTCATGCACCTTGGTCACCATCGCCACCCGGGGTGACTGCTCAGCCGCGGCGACCGGCGGTGGGGCGGTCGCGGCCAGTTGCCTGCCCTGCGCGTAGAACGTCCTGCTGGTGGCACCGGCCTGCGTGTTGGCAAGCAGCACCTCGGGGGTGAAGTCGATTGCCGCCAGCCGATTCCAGACACCCCAGGCCAGCAGGGTGTTGATTCGGCCGGCAAGCAGCAGCCCTTCTGCCTCGACCGTGCGGCCCACCTCGGCTTCGATTGCCCGGGCAGCCGCGGGATCGGCCGCTGCCAACTGCCGCTCCACCGACCGCGTCGCCAGCCGGCGGATGAGCCGGCAGTGGCCGAGTAGCCCGCTGATCGAGACCGCCTTGAGCTGTGTGTGCATGGTGGCGGTCAGGGCGGCTGCTGCGGGGGTGATCGTCCGCGGGTCGATGATAATCGGCTGCAGGCCGCTGACGGTGGGAGCAGCTGTCGCTGTCACCCGGGCCCGGCGGCGGCTGGCCGTGGCATCGATCTGGCCCCGGCCCTCGGCGTGCACGATGACCCGGCAGCACCCGACGCTCTCTGGCAGCTCGGCCGACAGATCGATCTGTACGTCACCCTGGCCCGTGATGACGGTGCCTGCCGCGGCCTGCTGCAGATTGATTGGTCGGGTCACCCGCTGCGCAGTGAGCTGCTGCACGAACCGGGGGCTCAGCTGCACGATTGCATTGGGCTGCGAGAGCGTCTGCCGCAGCTGCGACCGCAGGTCGTTGCGGGCGACCAGCCTGACAACCGAGGCAAAGGCATCACGCAGCTGTCGATCATCATCAGGTGCGTACCGGGCCGGATGCACGGCGCGGTGCCGATGAAGTGTTGCCACCGCCCGACGGGCGGCCGCGATCGTCACGGACGAGCGGCTGCAACTCGCAGCCAGGGCGGCCACCTCCTGACGAAGCTGGTCGAGGTCGGCCTGGGCCTGGCCGGGCAGCACCCGCCTCAGCACCGGCAGGAATGCCTCGACCGCAGCCGTACGGGCAGGGGCATGGGCAGGGGACAGTTTGGCGAGAAGATGCTGAAGGTCAACCAGCCGCAACTCGTGGGTCAGCAGCGGACCGACTGCCTGATCGGCCAGCGTCTGGTTCAGCCGGGCAAGTGCGTCGACGGTCCGCTGTCGGGCTGCTGCGATCTCCGCTGGTGTCGGCAGTTCGAGCTGGCGGTCGATCGCCTGAAAGAGTGCTGTCTCTGCTTCAGTCGTTGCTGCCGATCGCTGATCTGGCAGTGGGCCAAGCTCAGCCGCTCCCACAGCGGCACCAACTGCCAGCCCACCGGTCAGGCCAAGCATGACCAGCACCGCCGGCCAGTAGGTCCGGCCCAGTGACTGATCCCGAGCGGTTTCGATCTCGAACCAGGTCTGCATTTCGTATGATCCGATGGGTGACCGGCAGTTACCATGCTATCTCTGCGGATCGCGTCGATGGATATCTTTCGCATCAGCCTCTGTGTCGGGCTCGTCGTGCTGCTCTGGCGGTTCGAACTGCGAGGTGTCCGGCCGGTCCGCGACTTCTTTTTCTGGGGCGTTGACTATCCCGTTCATTTCGGTCTGACCGCTGTCCTGATCCTGGTCATCTGGGGAGTTCTCGGCAGCAATTTTGGATTGCAGGGGCTGTTCCTTGACGAAGATCCTCTCACGCAGGTGCTGCTCGGCGCAACCGTGATGCTGCTGTTTGCGGCCATCACGGTGCACTACGTGGCGCTCGGAACCTCGCGGCGGGGCTGGTGGACGGCGGTACGGCAGGTCTGCGGTGTCCTCAACGGCCTCAACCAGGTGACCGAGCCCGAGCGGCCGGTGCAGTCAACGCTGGCCAACGGGTTTCTTGACCGGCTCTCCTGCCAGGACATCGAGGCGATCGACCGGACGGCGGCCTGGGCCGAGACGCAGCCCGATCCTCTCGCCGACGGCGGTGATGTTTCCCCGGCGTTCCGCCGGGCCCGCGAGCAGCTCGCCAGTCAGCCGTTCCGGCTGCTCCTTGCGCCGGCGATCGTGCTGGTCAAAGGATTCGGGCTGATCTTTTTGGTGGGGGTGGTGCCCAGCATCATCCTGCCGCTGATCAGCAGCGATACCGCCATGGTGCTCGACCGGCTGCCCTGGCTTGTCGGCGTCTGCAGCGGCGGCGTGCTGGCAGTCATCTTGGGCTGCTGGACCACCGCCTGGCTGGCGGCCGCCGCGGCCTGGGGCGGGCGGCAGCGGGAGATCATCGCCGCGATCGAGGCGGTTCCGCCGCTGGCGGCTGCCGCGGAGCCGGCGGCCGTCACCCTGCCCGCCGCCGAGCCGGCTGAACCAGCGTCATCGCCTGCCTGGCTGGCAGTGCTCAGCTGGTTCTTTGTGGTGCATGCCGCCGTCACGCTGCTGCTGCCTGTGACCGTGACCGCACGCTGGATCGAGTGGCCCGAGCAGACGCTTATCAAACCCGGTGCGAGTGGCTGGCAGCAGCCGCATGGCCTGCTGGGGAACTTCCCCTGGCTGCCGGCGGTGGTTCTGGCGAGTGAACTTGTGGCGGCGGCCCTGCTGGCCGTCGGCTTTCGAGCACTGCGGGGCCGAGCCTGGGTGAGGCGGCAGCTTGAAGCCTGGCGGCCACTGGCAGCTTCGGCCATGCGAATGACCCTGCGAAGTCTCCAGGCCCGCTGGGTTCACCGCACCGCAGTGCTGGCGGTGGTGGCACTGGCGGTCGCCTCGATTGCCGTGACCATTCTGCTGACGCCAGAGACAACCAAGTCGGGCTGGGCCGGCCTGCGGGGCTACGCCTCGTTGGGGGCGATGCTGCTGTGCTGGCTGAGCATCTTCTGGCTGGCTACCCACGCCGCCGCCGGAGCGGCGGCCCGGACCCCGGCTGAGCAGCGGGCCGCGGCGGTCGCGCTCGCTGGCCTGACCGTGCTCTATGGCATTGCCGCCCCGGCCTGGCTGTTGGCAGTGTTGGCTGTGGCTGCGGTGGCGGTGTCGGGCTCACGCACGCTTGCCGGGCTGGGGTCGCAGCGGCCCCCGGCGACTGTGCGGGCTTTCGTGGCTACGGGGCTGGCCGTGGTGGCGACGGTATCGCTGGTGGCCGCCTGGGGCGTTGGGCTGGGGAGCGTGGTGGCCGCCGGCTGGCTGGGGCTGGCGGTGGTCTTCCTCGGCTCGACGATCCTGGCGCAGGTGGCGTCACGGCTGCCGGCAGTGCTCTATCCGTTAACGGTGATCCTCGGCTTCATCGCCTTCGCCATTCCCTACAGTTCGCTGGATGAACGCTGGAAGTCGGCGATGCCGGCCGCCGGCTCAATCGCCTGTGGGGTGGCCCTGCTGGCGGCTGGCTACACGATCCTGGCGGTAACCCGGCCACGGAGCGGCCTGCTGGTGACCGCAGCAGTGGTCGGGCTGCTGGTGCTGATCAACGGGACGGCCCTGTTTGTCGCGCCCAACGAGTTCAAGGGGACGTTTCCTGGTCTGGCCGATTACTACAAGTTGCCGGTCTCGCTCGACTCGCGGGACTATTTCCGAGATACCACGCCGTCGGCCGCGAGTCTGCGAAACCGGAAGGTCACCGAGGATTTTGATCGCCTGGCCCGGCAGGGACCAAGCGAACGGCTGGCGACTGTCTATTTTGCCGTGCAGCCGTTGGTGCGGCGGCCCGACGGCAGCCAGGCGGTGGTGCTGACGGTGGAAGATCCGCGGCGACGGCTGCGGGCCGACCTGGGCGATGCGATCCGCCTATCGGCTGAAGAATGGTTCACGACCCGGCTTGCTGGAGATGACCTGGTGGCCCTGGCCGAGGAGCCGTTCTACCGGCAGATCTTTCGCTGGTTCCGCTACACCAGCCTGCACCTGATTCGTCACGGCGTGATTCGTGGTCCCACGTTCTGGCTGGCCCGGGCCGATGAAGCTGTCCCTGCTGCTCGGCCCGGTCGCGGGGATGCCACCCGCTATCGCTTTGTGGCTGCCGGAGAACTGCCGGCGGCCCCGGGCGAGCCGCCGGTGCTCGGCCTGCGGCTAACGGGGCTGGCACGGCCATACCAGGATTTCGCCGCCGACTATTGCCTGATTGCGATGAGCTGGCAGGGGCAGGTGACGGCCCGCCAGACAGAAGCGGGCAGGGGGCCCAACGGCGGTGTCGATCGCTACACCGTCAGTTTTGAGATTCCGGCAGAGAGTGGGCCGCTGACGGAGGAGCAGCTACGGACCATGGCCTCGTGGCTGGAACGCTGTCACCTCGACACGCTCCGGCCAGCCGTCAAGGCAGCGACGCTGGCCGCGGATGATCTGCCGCCGCGGGTGACCGGCCCCGAACCGGGCCGCTGCCTGGTGCTGGAGGATGCTCGGACGGACGCCCCGATTCCGGTCGGCGTGCTGCTGGCCTCGACTGACGGGCCCGCCACTGCCGCGGCCCTGGATGCTGCCGCACCGGTGTCAGCGGCCACTGCCGCTTCGGGAACGGCACCGCTGGCTGACGGGAACGAACTGCTGGAGCGGTTCACCCTGCGGCCAGCCCATGACCGGGGGCTGTTTGCCTGCCGGGCCGGGGCGGTCTTCCGCAACCGGGCTGATGCAGCGGACGCCGGAGGCGAGATCACCGCCACCCTCTACAACACCGGTCGGCTCCGGGTTGGGGATCGGCTGATCTTCACCTTCAATGGTCGGCACGACTCGGCCAGCGGGCCCGACCTTGAGCATGGGGCGGTATTCGAGCTGCTTGGACTTGAGGCCGATCTGCCGGCGACGACGCTGCCCGCCGGCGGCGTGACGGCCCGGCTGCGGTCAGTCGGTCCGCTGCCGGCCGCGGAAGTTGGCGACCTGGCCGGTGACCGGCTGGTGGTCGGGCAGTGGCAGCTGGTGGGCCTGCTCAACAATGCTGAAGTGCTGCTGTCGTGGCGGAATCTGGTGGCCGATCGCTGGCAGCAGGGCAAGCCCAAGCTGGTGATCGTGACCGTCAGCGGAGGTGGTATCCGAGCGAGTGTCTGGACGTCGGTGGTATTGCGCAAGCTTGAAGCGGTGCTCGGGGCCGACTTTCCCTATCACATCCGGCTGGTGACGGGGGCCTCCGGCGGCATGGTGGCCGGCTCATACTATGTGCTCTCGCTGCTGCCACCCACCGAACAGGTGCTCTCCGGCGGGAGGGCAGACTTCGCCGATCTTCATGGCACCTCACTTGAGGCGTTTGTTGACGCGATGGCGCTCGATCAGCTCGATGCCGTGGCTGGCCGGATGCTCTTTACCGACCTGCCCGGCACGCTCAGCCCATTTGCCCGGCAGGGTGACCGCGGCCGTACGCTGGAGGAAACCTGGATTCGTTGGACCGGCGGTGAGGCGAGCCCCCTGGGCCGGCCGCTGGAGTCGTTTGCGGCCGACGAGCGGATGGGCTGGCGGCCGTCGCTGGTTTACACCCCGATGATGGTCGAGGATGGCCGGCGGCTGCTCGTCAGCAATCTCGACATGGCCTTTGCCACGCGGAATGTCGGCGGGCTGTTGATCGAGCCCTCTTCACGGAAGATCGAGCGGCCGGCGATCCAGGGGGGCGATTTCGACCTCAGCATCCACGAAGAGGACGAGGTTTTTTCGCTGTCAGCCGTTGAGTTCTTCCGGCTCTTCCCCCGGGCCCACGACTTCCGGGCGACGACGGCGATTCGCATGAGTGCGTCCTTCCCCTGGGTGTCACCGGCGGTCAACCTGCCCACGCTGCCGCCACGGCGGGTGGTGGATGCGGCCTATTACGACAACTACGGCGTCAATCTCTCGGCCCTCTGGCTTTCAAAGATGAGCAGCTGGCTGCAGGAGCACACCTCCGGGGTGCTGGTGGTGCAGATTCGCGACAAGGTCAGCCAGGGGGCCCGGACCGAGATCGACTTTGACCGGCTTTCCGGCCGCGAGTCGCTGCTCGACCGGTTGCTCTGGCACGCCGGCAGCCGGGTGTTTCGGCCCGGCCTGCAGGCGATCAGCACGCCGCTGATCGGCGTGACCAATGCCCGCGACTGGACGATGGCTTTTCGCAACGACGAACAGGTCGACCTGCAGGGCCTGCTCTTTGATGAACTCCGCGGCCGCGACTTTTTCCGAACGGTCGTCTTCGAGTGCCCGGTCGATGTGTCGTTGAGCTGGAAGCTGACCGACCGCAAGAAGGTGATTTTGGAAGGGGGCTTCGGCCGGCCCGATGCGGCCCCCCGCGACGAGCTGGCCCGGGTCCGTGACTATCTCACCGGCGCTGATTCGTATGCCTTTCACAAGTGGCGGATTGCCCATCGCAACGACCCTGGCTTTGAGCAACGGCTGAAGGAACGCTATGACCGCGAACTGGCAACGCTGGGCGTGACCGACACCCAGCGGCTGACTGCTGCGGAGAGTCAGAGCCTGTACGAGAACGTGCTCAAGAATCTCAAGCGGCTCGCCCTGCTCGTTGACTGGTGGGAGGTCGGCCGGGCCGAGGGGCCATAAAGCGACGGTGGCAGGAGGCCGCCACAAAAAACAGCCCGCAGGGGCCAGGATGGCCCTGCCCCTGCAGCACACTTGACGCGACGGCGGCAGGAGGCCGCCGAAAAAAACAGCCCGCAGGGGCCAGGATGGCCCTGCGGGCGTGAAGAAAGTGGCGGGGACAGGACGTGAACAACCAGCGTTTCGAGCGGAAAATCCGGGGAGATCCCCTTCCTGCGACGCGAAATGCGACGCGATTTCACCCGATCGAGTCGAGTTGCTTGCCCGGGCGGTGCTTCTTGTGGCCGGTATGACGATTCCTGAGTCTGCGCGACTGGCTGTGCTTGCACGGGTGGTCGCGGACTTCAACCACGAATCGATGCCGTAGCTAAAGAATTAGGGCAGGGCGTCTAAACCACCTCCCGGATGACTTCCAGATAGGCCCGCCAGACCCGCGAATAGGCGCAGCCCCACGCTTCGTCGTGGCAGGCCCGTTCGAACTCCACCGGGTCTGTGTCGGGTGAGTTGATGAGCCGGTCGATAGAAAAATTCCATGCCAGCGCGTGCGCCCATTCGTGACACAGTACCTCAGTGGCCTGCGGCTCCCCCATTTCATCGCTAAGGCGGACCACGAACCGCTTTTCTCGTCGAAGGCACTGGCCCAGAACAGTTTCGGGGAGCCAAGAAGCCCGAACAACGACAGGGAGGGCTGGAGGGCAGTCCCGCCGAAGGCCCGCCAACACGCTCTGGAAATCGCTCCAATCAGGACGGTTCACGAAAGTGCGAATTGGCGATGTCATAGTCGCTGTCTGCACGTGGCCAGCCCCCGAAAGGGCTCCACGATGGCAGCAGAGAATAAGGGGCGATCTGCGTTGGCTGACAAGCATCCATGCAGTGTAGCGCCGATGAAGGCCGAGCGCTACCCTTAAGGTATGGACGCTCCGCAATAACAACACCATCCCGCGAACAGCGAAGACAACATTCGCAAGGCTGCCGAAGCCCTTGCCGAGGTGTTGGAGTTAAAGCAGCAGTTTCTTCGCTGTCACAACTTTCTTGCCGAGAGCACGTATCGGCTGGTTGAACTGCTGGGTGAGGCCGAAACACGCGGTTATCTCCTTGAAGATTCCTTGACGATCGTGGACACGGCGTATTGGCTGCAGGCGATCGATTGGCAGAGCAAGTTTTTGTCCATGGTTCTGAACTTTACAAAAGACCCCAGCCGTAAATCCCTCCGGCCCCTCATCGAACTCTATGGTCGTGGCCGGGAACGCATGAAGGTCGAGGCTGAGATGCTCGAACGCCAACTCAAGCACCGATTGGCCACGTTCGAGCAGCCCGATGATGAAATGGCCCGGAAGGTCATCATGAAGAACGAGCAGCGGATCTTGGCCGTCTATCTGCACGTCAGGTCGGGCTATCGCGGCATTGATCTGGCCCGGTTTTTCAAGGTGCCCAAGACGACGGCCTACGGATGGCTCGACTGGTTCAAGATGCTGCCCGAAGGGTTGCAGGCGGGCATCTTGGCATTCATGGACTCGCAGGCGCCGATCATGGCCGCGTGTCAGGTGCCCAACGCTATGCCCAAGCCTGCCGGAACAGGTGCGGCTTCAACTGGCGCAAGCCAGGCAGCCGCACAGAAGTCGGCGTGATGGGGCCTGTGATGCGCTAAAATTGAGGGCGGCGATGAGCACAGAGGGCACGAAAACATTGAGATTCGGAACGCCTTTGAGCGCTTGTATCGCCCAAAAGTACGGATTTCTGGTTGGGGTTTTCATAGCCCGGCCCGCAACGCAGAGCATCAAGGAGGATGCCATGACCAAGCCCATGTCCGACGCCGATAAGGCCCACCGCCAACTGCTCGCGGCCATCAAAAAAATCCGCCGCAACACGTCTGGCCACCCGTTGTACCACTCCGGCCGGAAGAAGAAGGAGTATGCGTCGCCCTACTTGGAGTTCCTCGACAAAATGGAAAAAGCCGCCCGCAGGATGCCACAGATTTATGAGTTCGATATCGGGCATGCTGACGGCACCCGCTACGTTGACTGGGCTGAAGGCGAGCGAGTCCTGAACGAGATCATCTACGAGTGCCAGCAGAGCCTCAAGGCGATCGAACATGCCAAGATCGACCAGGAGGCGAAGTCATGGGCGAGGGGGAGCGGGTTTGGCGGATAAGTGTTGCTTGTATCGGTGGGTAGGCTGTCAACGACCTTGGTTGGCTATGCCTACTCTGGCTCAATCCGGTTAGTTGTGAGCGTCGGCAGGAAATCAGCTGCCTCACCCCCAATACCTAAAAAAAGCGGCCAAGGTGTTTTGCAACAACCCCGACCGCTCTTTCTCGCCCGCTCTATCCTGCCCATGCCCTGCACGCTTCTCGATAGCCACAACCAGAGCAGGTCATGACAGAAGGGGCCGGATAAAACACGCCTGACTCGATTGCCCGCCAGACTCGCTCGACGCCGGCCAAAGTACGCTGCAGATTCCCGGGCTCGATTTCCCTGACGTGCTATTCGACGACGGGTTCTTTGGTTTTCGTCAGCACTAGGAACCGCGTCAGGATCTTCTTGCCCGGGCTGATCTCGCTGGCCAACTTTGAGTACAGCATCAGTTGCTCGCCGCTGTCTTCGACCTGCTCCGGGCTCCATTTGCTGCGACTGGTCTTGATGTCAGTGATGGCCAGCGCCTCCGAGTCTTCAGTCAGCAGATCAACCCGGCCATAGAGATCGGGCACACCTTTGACCAGCATGCCGCGAATCTCTTCTTCGACGCCCAGCACCCGACCAGTTACGCCGGCAGACTTACTTGCCAGAAAAGCCGTCAGCATTCGCCCGGCCAGATCATCAAGGCTTTCGCGGGTCTCTCTGCTCCCGAATGAAACCTGCTCGGGCTCATGCGGCAGCCAAGCACTTCGATACGCAAACATGAGCTGGTCGGGTGTGGGCTGCTTCTCGCCGGCTAAAGTTGCCTGAAAGTGCTGCTCTATCGCCGTGTGGATGCCCGTGCCGAGGACCAGTTCCGCCGAGACAGTTTCTTCTTTCAGACCGTCGATGTAGCGGAACTTGTATTTCAGCGGGCATGTCCTAAACGTTGAAAGGGCAGACCACGAGATATAGTCCCGGCCAGTAAGTTTCAGGGCAGTATCGTTGGCCGGATTGCCTGAAGTTGTGCCTGCCCGTGTCCTAGGTGCGAGATCTGGCGGCGGGCTTTCTGCGAGCGACGTGTTTTCAGCAGTGGCACCGGGACCAACATCAAGACGAGCCCCAGTACCGAGACAAGTGCCAGGACCAGTACCGGCAATCATCGGGCACCTCCATTGAGAGAACCTGCGTAGTGGCTATTGCCGTTCGGGTTTGGGGTGCTCGCGTTATTGCCGCCGTCCTCTCTCGCGTTCTTCAGTTCGTCGATCAGGTCGCTTGCCTGCCGAATGCCCAACTGATCGGCGCTTTGCAGGCCGTACCGTTCCCGCAGCAGATTCGTGAGGTCTATCTTTCGCCGCCCACAGATAGCCCGAATAGCCCTGACCTGTGATGTGGTGGCAGGACGGGGGCTCGGGATATTGCTGCTGCTGTTTCTGACGCTGTTTCTAGTGTTGCCGTTGGGCTGGGCATGATCGACGGCAGAAGCATGAAGACCAGCAGCAGGGGGCATGGCAGGAGTGAACCGAGCGCCATGGATAACCGGGCTGATGCTGACTTCATGAACTGGAGTGGCGGCATGATGGGGGTGGTGCTGGTGCTGGAGATCGCAATGCTGGTGGCCATTGCTGCCTGCCGAAGAAGATCGCGACGAAGAAGAAGCCGACGCCGAAGCCGAGACAGACAGCCGGCCTAGTTCGTCATTCACGGCTTGGTTGCAGGCGGGGTAGGCTCTCTGGACAACCTGCTGCAAGCCGTCGAGATCATGGAACAGAGCCGTATCCAGTTCGACTTCCAGATTGGAGGAAGCGCCAGCCGAGCCGTAATCAGGCTGGCCGATCTTTCGATTGGTTCCGACGTTGAGTTTGAGCATATTTAGAAGGTCTCGCTGTAGGGGAATGGTGATGGTGAAATACGTGACGGGACAAGGCGGCCGAAACAGATCCAGAGCCGCCGCCATTGAGCTGGTCTGGACGGTCGCGGCGAAATCACCGCCGCCGTAAACTCCCGGGAAAAGCAGCAAAAAGCGACGGGCGTGGGTGCAGAGAGGCTTGAGCACCTCCACCACACTCCATGCCCGTCACTTAAAGGTGTCGCGGGGAATCTTCGAGCCGGTCAGAGCCAGCAGCAGGTCACGCCGCATCGGGCCACCTGCTTCCGCACACCGGTCTTGGCCCCGACGCTCGCCTTGGCCCGCTTCTTCGTCTTCTTCATGCGGGCCTTCAGCGTGCTCTTGTAGCATGGCTCCCGGCAGCCGAACCCGAGGGCGTCCCAATCCACCGTGCCCGCTTCCGGGAGGTCGATCAGATCGAACAGGCATTCGGGGTCGTGATCCGGGCCAGCGTCATCGGGGCCGGCGAGCACGAAGCCCCGGCGCCGAATCTCGTGGGAATCCTCGCCGGTCTTGCGGGCCACTGCGTCGATCAGTTCGAAATCACTCATGACAGAGCATCTCCATGGAAAAGGGAAACGGGACAGGGAAACACAGACACACAGAAGACCGGCCGCCAAAGCAGCGGGCCGGAAGAAGGGAAAAACGCCCGGCAGCCAGAGGGGCGGGCGGGGAGACGAGAGTGACGCCCAGCTCCGCTATCAGGGGCGGAGAAGAGCGAGCAATCAACGGGAAATCACGTCCGTAACGACTACGGCTTCACGGCGGCTTAGGGTGGGCCGAAAAAAAGTCGCGGCAGGATTTTGCCCCCCGCCGCACGTTCTCTCGCTTTAGTATTTAGTGAGGTGTACTTGATGGCAGAACCGGGAGCGGGCAGCGTGGTTGCGGCGGCGGCTGAATCATCGGCAACTGGCCCACCTCGGCTTTTAGACCGGGTACGGCATGCCATTCGTCTGCGGCACCTGTCGTCGAGCACCGAGAAGGCGTATGTCCACTGGGTGAAACGCTACGTGCTGTTTCACCGCAGGCGGCCTCCTTGGGAGCTGGGTGAGCGAGAAGTCGCGGAATTCCTGACCCATCTCGCCGTCCGGGAGAACGTGGCTGCATCGACGCAGAACCAGGCCCTCGCGGGCCTGCTGTTCCTCTACGACAAGGTGCTTGAGCGACCTCTCCAAAGCATCGGCTGTGTCGTGCGGGCCAAGCGTCCGACGCGGCTGCCCTCCGTGTTGACGCCCGAGGAGGTGCAGCAGGTTCTGGGCTTTCTCACGGGCCAGCAATGGATAGTGGGCATGCTGCTCTACGGCGCGGGCCTGCGGCTCCTGGAGGCCCTGCGGCTGCGCGTGAAGGACATCAACATGCAGCGGGCCGAGCTCACGATCCGGCAAGCCAAGGGTAACAAGGACCGCGTGACCGTGATGCCGGAGTGCCTACGGAAGCCGCTGGCGAGGTAACTCGCCGACCGGCAGCGGGCCCATCTGGCCGCGGTCGACGAGGGGCGGGGCTACGTGATGCTTCCCGGGGCATACGGCCGCAAGAACCCGGCCGCCGAGAAGGAATGGGCGTGGCAGTGGGTGTTCGCGGCGAAAACCGACTACCGCGACCGCGAGACCGGCCGTTGGTATCGGCACCACCTGCACGAGACAGTGATCCAGCGGGTGGTGCGGGAGGCGGTGATCAAGGCGGGAATCGCGAAGCGGGCGACGTGTCATACGTTTCGCCACTCCTTCGCCACCCATCTGCTTCTGGACGGCTATGACATCCGCACGGTGCAGGAGTTGCTGGGCCACAACGACGTGAAGACCACAATGATCTACACTCACGTCCTAAACCGCGGCGGCCGGGGCGTCCGCAGCCCGGCCGACCGCCTTGTCGGCCCGCGCTGATGCCCTCGGGACGGGCCATAAAAAGCGGGGCGACGCAGGCTTTCGAGCTTGCCCTTGGCCGGTACCGTTTATCCAGCAGATAATGCAGAGAATGCACCCGCGGACACCGGTGGCTCCGGGACAGAAGCGGATGCCCGCCAACGACTTACCGCCGCCCTCTGCAAAACGCCGCCGAGAATTATCCAGCAAACGGAGTCCGCAACCTAGGTCCGTATAAACACTGGTTCCGTGAAATAATTGCCCCGTATGAGTGCGATCTACGTTGAAACCTCGATTGTCGGCTACCTGACCGCGCGATCGGCGTCGGACGTGGTTTTCCAAGCTCGCCAAGAGCTGACGCGTCGCTGGTGGCAGCAGCGTCGAGAGGGATTTGACCTCTACATCAGCCAGTTGGTGCTCGACGAGGCTGGGGCGGGCGATCCCGCTGCAGCAGCCGACCGTCTTGGCCTACTGGAAGGCCTGCCGCTTCTTGGCGAATCAGCGGAGGCCGACCGTCTTGCCGACCTCCTCATCGCCCGCCATCTGCTGCCCGCAAAAGCAGCCGCAGATGCACAGCACGTCGCCCTGGCTGCTACGGCTGGCGTAGACTACTTGCTGACGTGGAACTGCAAGCACATCGCTAACGCAGATTTGCTACCAGCCCTGTACGAAACAATCAGGGCCGAGGGCTTTCCGCCGCTGCTGATCGTCACGCCCGAGGAGTTTTCCGATGCTAGTTAAATCGCTCTACGCAGATCCCGTGGTGGCGGAAATCCATGAGGTGCGCCGACGTCTTCTGGAAGCCAGTGGTGGCGACGTAGCTGAGTTTCGGCGGCGTCTGCGCGATAGGCAAAAAGCCTCCGGCAGAAAGATCGTTTCTGGGCCGGTCAAAAAGCACACGGAACCACGCGATGCAATGGACTCGCGGGCATCGTCGTGATTGACGAGTAGCCGTATGGCCGCGAGCCATTGATCTCTGCCGTTCGCTCATTGGGGACGGAAGATAGCCCGGTATGGCGTCGGTTCGGGAAGGTGAGCGGAGCGTTGGGCCGCCCGTTGCCGTAACTCGCTGCCGCACGCCGCTCGTTCCCAACGGGCGATCGCCTTGCCCCTGTGGCCAGCCGAAGATTAGGCACTGCTCAACTTCCCCATTCTATCGTGTAAAATGCCAGTGACAGGAGAATCACAATGACGCTTGCAGAGTTACTCCCGGCTCTCCATGGCCTCCCAAAGTGCGAGAAGCTTCGGGCTATCCAACTATTGGCGGCCGATGTCGCCCGCGAGGACGGAGAGATGCTGGTGCCTTCGGAAGCGGCATATCCCGTCTGGTCGCCCTTTGATGCGTTCGATGGCGCTGCAAGCCTGATGCAACTGCTCGAGGACGAGAAGGCTGCGTGAGTGCCGCGATGCCGCAGCGTTTTCCCTACGTTGAAGTCGATCCGATATTGGGTGCGGCCAGTTCGTTGCCGTATGCGCCGATCACCCTTCAACTGGGTGATCGAAAAGTGCAAGTATCCGGGCTGATCGATAGCG
>Ga0114919_10002368_pt1 | contig 15284 bp, 15 predicted proteins | sample BlataG_FD_88682 | JGI IMG/M metagenome (GOLD analysis project Ga0114919, IMG submission 88682) | Deep subsurface microbial communities from Black Sea to uncover new lineages of life (NeLLi) - Black_00105 metaG | ecosystem: Environmental > Aquatic > Marine > Oceanic > Sediment | place: Atlantic... | reverse complement strand
TTTATGTTTTGTTATACAGAGGATGGCTGCCATGTTCTCCTCTCTAATGGAGGGCTATTACATCTTACCGGCAGAATGACTTCTTTTCTTATCATTCTGCCTTTTTTACAAAAGGGGCATTTTATAAGGTCTATCCCGCAGACTCGTAGTAAATATTCCTGCCAGGTCTCAGTCACATTTTTGTTCCCTGCCTTAACAGGACCTCCTAGAAGTTTACGACACTGATTTAACATTGTATTGCTGTTTCTATTAGCGAGAAGACCATAATATCTGATTTTTACAAACCTCTCTGGCAAGGCAATGCGGCGAAGCTCCTTTCGACTGACATGGAGATAAATCGTTGTTGTCTTCGGAGACTTGTGACCCAAAAGGAGCTGAATGTGATGAAGGTCTGTACCTGCCTCCAGGAGATGTGTGGCGAAAGTATGTCTGAGAGTATTAATCGATGCTGGCTTTGTTATACCAGCCAGAGCCTTGGCTTTTTTAAAAACCCTCTGGATCGACCTCTCTGTTAGAGGTTTACCTGGAAATCTACTTGGTAACAGCCATTCTTTGGGACGATACTGCAGCCAATACTCCCTTAAAGCTTCAAGCGCTACAGTGGAGAGAATAGTGTAGCGGTCCTTTTTGCCCTTGCCCTGCCTTATCCGTAACACCATACGCTTACTGTCAATGTCAGAAATCTTAAGTCGTGCTGCTTCGCTCACCCTTAATCCTGAAGAATAAATGAGCATCAAAATGGCACGGTGCTTCACATTATGTGTAACCGAAAATACAGCCTCCACCTCCTCTCTGTCTAAAACAACTGGAAGGTTCCTCTCTCTCTTGGTACATGGGACCTTCTCCATAACCCACTTGCGACCAAGTGTCCTCTCATAGAGAAACTTCAAGGCGCAATAACACTGATTGACATGTGAATAGGATGCTCTCTTCTCCCTTATGAGATAAAGGAGATACTTTTTTATCTCCCTCTCTCCCAGATAGCGAGGTGATCTGTTAAAGTGACGAGAGAAGTTCCTCACCTGGCTGAGGTAAATCTCCTGAGTTCTCTGACTCAGCCCTCTAATCTCAAGATCTCCTTTCATCTGCTCTCTTAGTCTTCCCATAATAAAGCCTCCTTTCTTTGAAATGGATTATCCACCGACTCATTTCGGCAGGATTGCAGGAGAACTTTATTAATTACGCAACTATTTAGCAAAAAAATCTGATTGTTATTTTGGGCCTAGTGAGAATGTAAGGATGCACTCTTAGTGAAAGAATAATTAGAAGGATGAGGTATCTACCGCGTAGCGGTTTAGTTCAACATCAGTTAGGCGACACAGCTTTATCCTGGAGGGAGGGAGGCCAGAGGAGCCGTTTTATGGAAAAGGAGTGTTTTTCTCAATGGGGGCTTCATTATTACCTAAATTAGAATTAGTTCTGAAAGACGAAAGAGAATTATTTGAGCAATTGTTATTATGGAATACTTGTGCGCACTGCACCATCAAGCCTTCGATGCAATAATGATGTTAGAGTCAACATGTCAAGAGCATCCTGTTCATTAATGCTCCATTTAATCTTAGGGGCATGAGCTGTTACATTACGGAATGTTCCAAATAATCCCTTAATCAAATTCATTAGTCCTTTATGCTCGCTAAGCTCTGTTTCTGTCTGGAGGCTGTTAAATGCTAAGTGTGGATATCCACCAAGGCTAATAGCGAATGCATCATCCACAAGCTTCGAACCATCAGATTTTAATCCTGACTTTTGGCGGATTTTATCAGCGACGCTCTTCGTTGCTTCAAATACAGCATGGAAGTAATTGTCTTGGAGTAATTCGGCACGACAGAAACGAAGAACATCAGGATGAATATTTCGTTCTGAGAGTTGTTTTCGAAGGCGGCCTGCTCTCTGTTCAGCCTCACTAAGGGTATGAACAGCCTCGGCATAATGAAGCTTGCCATCTTCCTCAAGAAAGAAACCTGCAAACGCAAGAGCTTTGTTTAAGCGGTTTCTTCGGAGGTCAAAGCCTTCACGATTATCCACATAACGCACTGGATTCATAGCAGCTTGTATAAAAGCAATAATATTATTTGCACATCCATCTGATTCTTGACGCTGGGATAATGCCTCGAACAAACGATGACGCTTCGTATATCCAGGAAGCGGATCATCGATTCTACAGTTATGCAGAAGTTTGCCTATTTCACTCCCAGTCAGTCCAGTATGGGTATCACCAAGGATATCACATAATTTTTGGAGCACTTCGAGTTCGAACTTTCGAATTTTAACCATTGCCTTCTAATTGCCTTTGCTCAGCAGTCTTTTTTCTTCAACGAGAAGCCAGGGCTTCAGGGTCTTTGGCTTCCACCCGCCTCTATCCGATAACATCACAGACAACCTGATCTCCATCCTCAAGATTAAGCACATCACGGAGCCTCACAGGAGCAAATGCTTCTATTAGATCACGCCGCGGTGGCACCTCAGCAGTTCTGAAAAGCACATCTTCGTTACAACCACCCCTAAAAATTGTACCTCTGTAATAAAAATAATTTTTTCTCTCTTTCGATATATCTTGGTAAGGGGCTGGATAGTAAACAGAGTTACCTGGTTCTCGAATAAATGGCTTCATTTTACGAATCTGGTTGACTACACTCTCATGAGCCCTTAGGTTCAATGTTCCCTCATAGAGCTCATCCCAGCCTGTTTTATTCAGAATAATTTCGCGCCTTTGGGGATTGAGACGAAGGATTTCTGTTTCGCTTGGAGGTCCTGTCCGTTGGAGAGAACTTCGTGAACTGATTTCAGCCTTAAATTTCATTTCTTTATCAGTTTTAATCTAGTTTTATAATCTGATTGAGTTCATGTGTTAACTCATTTATTTTTTTCTGCATTTTCCGCTTCTTACTTAGACATCATCCAAATTTTTTCTAGCTTTTCCAATGATATTCTTGCTGAACAATATAATCCAATTCTTCATTTCGTTCAACTTGACAATCTATGGTATAATAAAAATGGCTCTTCTGAGCCGGCTGGGAAGAGCACCTACCTTTTTGGTTCCCATCACCAACCCCCCTTTTACTGACAACGGCCGGCGTTCATTATGTGAAAAATCAATTCATCCATTTTAATCTGATCATCTGGTAATTTTTACTCAAAAGGCAAATATCTCTGCCTTTTTTCATTCAATCCCCTAGCTTAACCTTAAAGTAAGATGAGGTTAGGTAAGAAGACAATTGACAAAGAAAAAAATACATGCTACGCAGATAAAAGGGGGAAAATTTCAGCCTTTATTATTGAACCAGGAGGAGAATTAAACAAAGTGAGGCTTTTAAAAGCTTTGAGTTTAATTCTTTCAGAAAAAGATATAATGGATTATTTTAAGTCTAGAGGGCATTCATTTCGTCCTGCCGAAAAAGATTGCAAAATATGAAAAAGGGCGATTCTTTAAGGATTTAAAAACTCTCCTTTAATTTTAATCACCATTTAAATCATATGAAGAAAGCAACAATTTATGCTCGCGTCTCAACAGAGAGACAAGAAGAGCAAAAGACAATTGAATCGCAGATATGTGAGCTGAGGGAAGCCTGCAAGAAAGACGGAGTCGTAATCGTTAAAGAATATATTGACGATGGTTTTAGCGGGGGGATTCTCGCAAGACCCGGGCTGGATCAACTAAGAGATGATGTTTCCAGGGGTTTATTTAATACGGTTTATATCCTTTCGCCTGACAGACTGGCACGGAAATACCTTTTTCAAGCACTGGTAATAGAAGAACTAAAAAAGAAAGAAATTGAAGTCATCTTTTTAAATAAGCCAGTAACAGACAGTCCGGAAGATCAACTTTTACTTGGAATAGAGGGACTCATCGCTGAATACGAGAGGGCCAAAATACTTGAAAGGACGAGGAGAGGAAGGCTTCATAGGGCAAAGAATGGAGAAATCATGGGAGGCTCAGCTCCATATGGTTATGATTACTTGGCAAAGACAAAACAGAGGGCAGCTTATTACAAGGTAAACGAGAAGGAGGCAGAAGTCGTAAGGATCATATTCTCCCTTTATTTGAGATTTAGGAGTACTTCGAAAATTGTCAAGGTCCTGGCTAATAAGAAGATTAGGACAAGAAATAACTCAAAATACTGGTCAAAAGGAATGATACATAGGATTCTTACAAATGAATGCTATCTTGGAACAACTTATTACAACAAGCATGACAGGAGTGGAGGGAAGCGAAGAAAAAGGGAAAGAAATGAGTGGATTCCGATAAAAATTCCAAAGATTGTGAATGATGAGATTTTTGAACTGGTTCAGAAGGTCTTAAAGAGCCATAGAGGAGGGAAAAGAAGAAGAATCTATATTTTATCTGGTTTGATGAGATGTGAGAATTGTGGTTCAAAATACATAGGATTGAGTTCTAATAAGGGTCGCCATTTCTATTATCGATGCGGAAACCTAGTCAGGAGGTTTCCTCTGCCTAAAAACTGCGATTCAAGACCTGTGAAAGCGGAAAGAATTGAGAGCGCGGTAATAAATGCAATTAAGAATGCGCTGTTGAGACCGCAGATACTGATAAATCATGTTTTGGGCCTAGCCAGAAACATCCTCGAGAAAGGAAAGAACGCAAAAAAGGATAAAGAAAGGCTAACGAGCAAAATGAATAGCTTGGAGTATAAAAAGACAAGGCTGCTCGAACTTTATCTCGAAAAGATTATTCAAAAGAGCACCTATTTGGAGAAGAGAAAGGAAATTGAAGAAAAAGAGAAAGAACTAGAAAAAAGGAAAGAAGATGTGAGTCATGTTGCGCCTTATATCGATAAACCCTTGATCATTCAGAATGTAAAATACTTTTCGAAACTGGCGAAAGAAATGATAGAGACACTAGAGCCTCAAAAATTACAGGAGTTCTTGGCATATTTAATCGATGAAATAACATTCAATTCAAACAAAGGGGAAGTAAAAATATCGGGACATATCCCGATAACAAAGAAAATGGATGACTCAAACTATGATACATTGTCTCATTTCTCTCCTGATTTGATGAACGAGACTAGAAACAATAAATTGAAGTTTGAGTTAGAGGTTAAAGTCTGATGACGTTGCAGGCAATGGATAAAATTCAAACTTGGACTATGAGGGATTCTTAGGCACAGAATGAGACGTTTGAGACAGTGGCTTAAGCTAATGTTTCCAGTCTCATTTTTATGATTTATTTCTTTTTGTGCCTTTTTTATATCTCTTTTTTTCTAAACTTAAATGATATTGATGAAACTCATCATCATCGCGCTCTTTGTCAAGGCTCATAGCTTCAAAGGTGCGGCCTCTGCGGCAGGAGCCATACAATCGAGCAAACTCTCCTTTAAATCTATAGAGTGAGTTGGACTCCTCATGACTCTTGCTCTCCTTAGCATATTCTGATTGCCAAGGCCTACGACCATATTCATCGTACCAACTTGCAGTTCCATCATGATGTCCAATAACTATTTCACCTCCAAGATGAACTGGTCGAGGATCTGGCATTAACAAGTAGCCATCGCCAAACACATTCCATTGTGATTTCGATACATATTTATCTGGGTATAACCACTCCTCTTTTGCTGCAGCGATATAACGAAGCGCCCTACTTTTAATAATGAAGTTAATTTCACGAACCTCTTGTTCGCTAAGATGACGCAGCGTTTGTATGTCCGTAAATTTAAACATAGCGTTACGCAATGGATTTGGATTAGGGCGCAAACCAACTTCAGACTGATATGGATTTCTTACCCATGAAAGATTTGTAAGTATAAGAATTTTCTCTAAGGATAACGGAAAAATAGTATGTGACCCTTGAAGCCAGATATCTGGATCTTTATAGCCGCGACACCACTGCGAACGAGGACCACATCTTCGATTATAAACTGTGACTGGATGGTCTGAGATGATAAACTTGGTATACGACTGTGAAGCATCCGCAATAAGCCAAATGCATTCTGCCCAAATAGCGCAATATAATTGCCGAAGCTCTAACATAAGACGCAGGATCTGATTTCGGTCTGTAGTTCCTGCTCGATTACTAAGCCAGCCAAGTCCTTTTGGCGTACGGAGTTTCTGAGTGCTCATATGCATCATTATGCTATGAAAAGCATCGCCGTCGACAGACGGATGAACAAAATCTGTAAAATACTCTACTCCTCTTTTACCCTTAGAATCAATTGAACCAAAAAATATCTGCTCTATCTTCGTTGATTCTTCTGAACCAAAATAGGTTGTATAAAGATCTTTTTCTGCAAAACAATACTTAACACCTTTCCGCCTCACAGCTCTTTTAGTATGAGCAACCCCTCTCCGGTCTGTAAATTTTTCCGGTTTTAAATCAAGATAATAAAGCTCTTTATTTTTCTGTCCAGGAAAAATAAAACGCTTCTGATACCAGCTAGTAACATAGTGATTATTTTTATATTCATTTGACATTATAAATTAATACCTCTAATTTTCTTAATCAATTTTAACAAATCCTTATTATTCTCATAACCTCTTAAAATACCTAATTCCCCCTCTTTTATTATCGTCTGTTCTGTATTGTTATTTTAATAAAAAATTGCCTAAGAGGCAATTCTAAAACCGTCTTGGTCCCTCTAAATTGTTCACGCAAAGGAGGGAAATTTTGCCTCTTCAGGCAACTTGATGAACGAGACTAGAAACAAAAAAAATGAGATTTGAGTTGGAAGTTAAAGTCTGATGATGCTATGGGGGCCACGATAGCGAAGTTATCCCCGCCAGTTTGCAAGGAACTTATATACTATTCTATTTTAATTCATGATATAATAAATTTGAAATAAGGCGTTTGATCTGAATTTATAATCTTATGGAGAAAAAAAATTTAAATAATACAATCTCTACAAACGATTTAATTATTCGATCCGCCCTAAAGAAAGATTTAATAAATCGTCATGCGCAAGATGAAAAAGTAAGAATAATTGAGGAGCTTGGTATTCAACATGGTACTGCAAGAGTTGATATCGCTGTTGTAAATAGGATTATGTATGGCTACGAAATAAAAAGCGACCAAGATACTCTACGGCGATTACCAGAACAAATGGATGTATTTAATTCGGTATTTGATAAAATGACATTGGTCGTTGGGAAAAATCATCTATATCAGGCAATAAATATGGTACCAGAGTGGTGGGGTATTATAGTTGCAAAGATTAATTATAATGGCTCCGTGATATTTAACATTATCCGTGGAGAAGAATTTAATAAAGATCAGGATAGCGTATCAGTCGCAAGACTTTTATGGAAAGAAGAAGCTCTTAAAATTCTGGAGAAAAATAACGAGGCTAATGGTTTCTATTCAAAGCCCAGAGATTTAATTTACGAAAAATTAGCAGGCGTGCTTGATCAAAAGACTCTTAGTAAGGAAGTAGGAGAAATGATATTTCTTAGGACAGATTGGCGACCTGATGCGCCGCTAATACTAAATGGTGGCTAATGCCAGCTCTAAGCCATGTTTCTGTACTTCCCGTGCCCTTGACCGAGGGCTTTTTTATATACGTTGCGAAATGTTTGGCTTTTTCAGCAATATATTTGTCACCATCACTAAAATTTTCTCCATAATATCTTTTGTCCTTTACCAATAGAGCTGCACTGGCTAAATATTTATCAAATTTTTGTCTCTGACCTTTCATAATCAACCATTCATCTTCTAATGTATATTTGATGCTCGAGGTTGGATGAAAAAATTGAGTAGCTTCTTTATAGATCGGATGTTGGATTGTGTAATCGGCAAAAGAAGGTTTTCTTTTTAGGTTTTTATTGCCAATCTGTTCTCTCCAGCTTCTCCAGTCAAAGCGTGGTACAAGGTTTTCCTCATCAAGTTTGCATTGAGATAGATCTTTTGGAAATGAGCCGCTCGCAAAAGTAAATGTTCTCCATTTCGTTAAATTTGGAATATTCTGACTCAAATCTAGATATCTGGTATATTTATTACCATTATCCTCTGTTTCTTTAATGTCCACTAATAAATCAACATCTCTCTCTAGTAATTTACTGGAAGAAAGTAGATTGGTAATATCTTGATTTAACTTGGTTAAATCGGAAAAGTCAGAACATATTAGTCGTAAACATATACCACTTCCAGTTTCTTTTGCTACCGAATAAGTAGCATCCTTAATTTCTTGGTCGTCATGAAGATGAATAACTGGAATAAAAACACCTTTGAGTTTATAGCCACCCAATGAAATAATTTTAATACTTTTGGCCTTAAGGGAGGTAGTAAATAACAAACTAACATCAATAAAAACAGAAGTCAGTCCCCATATTTCTATAAGTTTCTCTGGTATTTGTAATACCTGCTCCTTGAATCTGGCAACAACATTTTGAAGTTGTTCATCAGGTTTGTTCTTGGGCATTACAAATTGAATTAAGGGGGTAATGTATTTTTTCTGATCTTCTCCCAATGCCTTCAGCGCACCCTGTTCAGCACGCTTCCATTTTAATATTGGTATGTAATGTTTTGAATCAAACATATTATTTATTCCACTTTTCATTAGGAAAATATTTTCTAACTTTTGCTTCATTTACAACTTTGTTCAAGTAAATATATTTATTGCCTTTGTGTCTGATTTGACCAGCGATAAGAGCGGGGTGCATCCCAAGTTCATTAGCTAAGCTGTTTGCAGCCATAGAAGAAGGAATTAACCTGGCGGGGCTGATTTCCCATTTAGCTTTCGGTAAAATAGCTTCCTCTGCTAATGCGTCAGCCTCTTTTTCCTTCTCATCCAAATCAATTGCCCTTATTCCCTCAATCTCATCATAAAAAAGGCTAACACCGCTATTGTAATGTTGAGCAATATGTGCTAATTCGTGTAATAAGGTAAACCAGAAATTATCTAATCGATCGTATCTAAGTGTTAGACCAATGACGGGATTATTTTTGTTTATAAGAATGGTTGCGCCATCCAGATAGGTTTTTGAAAAATGTGGTTCAATCATTAATATAATCCCGTGTTTTTTTAAGTATTCTTGAGCCAGAATAGGACTATTCTCTCTTATGCTTAATTTAACCAACTTTTGTAAAAAGTTAGGATCGATAGTGTTATGCTTATATTTCTTTGGTGTTTTTATTTTTTGAGCTTTTTTAATAACACGGACAGCCCAGGCAAATAATGCACGTTTGTTTGTGAGTGGCGAAGATCTGTAATTAGATTTGCGTAGCATTCCAACAATTTGCGCTGAAGAACCAATTGCTGAAAAGAAATTTTTAAGTAGTTCAACTTTGCTATACTTTTTTAATGAAGCACTGCCAAAATATCCTCGTGTTTCCATTTCTGCCACGAGATGATTATCCCAATTTTTATATTCCGAGTCCTCGCCCGTATCAGATTTTCTTATCAACACTTTGGCGGGGATCCCAAGACCATATGATAAAGCCCTAACCATATCAATGGTTAATTGACGTTTGCCCGAAAGAATTTCTGATACTCTACTTCTGCTGCCGACATAAGGGATAAGATCAGTTGGTTTAAGATTAGACTGTTCCATTCTGAATTTGATGGCCTCAATTGGATTAGGAAGCGTCTCGGGGAAGGTTCTTGCTTCATAATCTTCGATGAGGGCGCTAAGAAGGCTAAGTTGTTCGCCTTCTACTGAATCAGGATTTGGATCATGACTCATTAATTCCTCAACCAGCTTGAGAGCTTCTTGGTAGTCTTTTTCAGTTTTTATAACTTTAATTTTGATCATAGTTTTAATTAAGTTATGCTCCATTTATCGTATTCTTTATGGGTGCCAATCTTTTGCACTAAGACTATCCCATTTTTATAATTAACCTGCGTCAGTAATCTGTATTTATCTCCACATATGTTAAAAATTACCTGCTGATTCTTTAAAAGACTCGCCTTTTGATACCTCTTTTTAAGATCATGGGGAGTGCTCCATTTAGCCTCTTCGACTTCCATTTCCCACGACTCGATCTGTGATCGAGAGTCGGCATGTTTTTCCTTGAAGTCGTACAATAATTTTTTGCCTAATAATTTCATAGCGAGCCGCGGAACAATAGATTAGATTTATATCTGTTCCCATATTGGTAATATTATATCAAGCAACTTATAATGTCAAGAGGGAATTATCCACACCCCTCCACAATAATAAAAATCAGGCAATTGTTGCCCCAAAACCGCAGTAGAGGATGTTAGAACTTTTTCTAAAATGCAGGAACAGGAAAGAGATAATGTATTATGATAGAGAAGATTCATTCTCTTTATCTGCGGGCATCTTTTGATAAACTATTCGAACCAAATTGATTAGTCTAGTTGCTTTATCTAAGGCCTCCTGATCAGATATCTCCTCTCCAAATTCTGCCTTATAGATTCGTTTAAACTCCTCTAGCGCCTCTTTTGATAATTGCATTTATATTGATAGGCTTTTTTGCCTCTTTAGGCAAAAATACCTTACGTACTGCGTGCAATGAACAAAGTTCGAACCTGGATTATGAAGAATTTGGATAATTTTTGGGTTCCTTCATTTTCAGTTCTATTTTAAATAGTCATTGTATATTTCCTTAATATACTGTTTGCCCTTCCGAATGCATCCAGAAGTGCTATCGGCAATACTCCATGCGTGAGAATCGCTATGCGAGGTATCCAAAAGGCTTTTTAACTTACCTGTTTCAGATGGCGGAAGTCCTAATTTTTCTACTTCAGCAAAAAGTGAATCAAAACCTTTGTTTTGAATTTTCTGTGCTTTGCTAAAGGAACTTCCTTTGTCTAATAGAAACTCGAAACAAACAGATTCTATTGCTTTGCGCAGTTGTTGAGAAGCGGTTTCTAAAGATTTCGGATCTCCTTTCCTACAATTTTCTTCTACCAATTTTAGATAATCTAATGTTTCTCCTTCACTAAGTATGATAGATGGCCCTTTTTCTTCGTTGTAAAAAAATGAGCAGGTTTTTGGTTTTAAATGACGAAATCTAACGCACAGACGTTTAAAAAAAACTTTGGAATGGGTCAAGACGATAACTTGTTTCTTTGCAGAAAGATCAACTAAAATATCAATTAGCGCCCGCGAGTGATTCTCATCCATTGATTGGACAGGATCATCTAGTACCACTGTCTCCCAGGTGATGTTTCGATCAACTCTTTGAGGGAAATAGATGCTTAGTGCAAGACTATTAGTATGTGCTTCACTGAAAAATGTTACTGGATTCACTTCTTTTCCAAAAGCTTCAGCTTTTAATTTTGCCTGCCGTCTTGCTCCTCCCTTTACTTCAATACTTGAAAATTGAATTTGATCACCTGGGTTTAGTTTTTCATAATAACTTTTTATCTCTCCCGCATGTTCAGTAAGTAATCTGGTAACTTCAGCTTTTTCATATTGTTCAAGTTTTTCTTGGATTGAATCAACTCTTTTGAGCAAGTGAGTCTGTTCCATAAAAATTTTTGCTTCTGTAAAAAATGTTACTACTTTTTCCAATAATAACCATTTTTTAAGCTCTTCTTGGTCAGCTTGTCCTGAAAGAGGTAATTTTTCGGCGATTTTATTTTTTAGTTTCTCCCACTCTGTAATAATACTTTCAGATTGAGTAAGAACTTCTGTAATAGTATTATTTATTTTTTTGGCATCAACTTTTTCCTTTTGTCCATGAAAAAATTTATCCTCAATGTAGGTAAATTGATATTCACAAGCCGTTTCAATTTCTTTTTTAGACTTTGTAATCGAATCTCCTACTTCCCTTTCTAAATCTTGAACAAATGAAGCAAGTTCTTCTTCTTCAATGTCCAGAAACTTCTGAGATATAACCTTTAGTTCTTGTTGTTGAGGCAAAAATTCCTTGATTTTATCAGGGAATGATCGCATCCATTGATCAATAGAATCTTTTCTTTGCTGAAATTGTGATTTTGCCTCCTGTGCATCCTTGCCTTGTTCAAGCGATTTATCAATATCAGTCAACCGCTCCTCTGTTAATGATCTTGCTAAACAAAATGGACACTCTGGCGGTTTAGCAAGACTTTTTCCTGTTTTTAGAAAATCGAGATAACTATGATCATGACCACCGGATGTGGATTTTATAGCCTGACCTTCCAATTCTTTGAAGTGGGTAAGTATCTCCTCAAGATACTCTTTGAGCTTTCCAGATTCTTTGTAAGAAACATCTGCAACGCGCTTTCCTAATTCAGTATTAAGTAAGCTCTTTTGTTTATCTTTCACCTCTCTCAATAATCCATCAAGCGATTGATCTTGGCTCCCTGTCAATTTTTGTAATTCAGTTATAATTTCTTTCAAATTGAGCTGTTCGATAGGCTTTAGTACAGACGTGAGAATTTTCAGATCAGATATATCGCTTATAATTGATTTCCATTTTTCCTCTTGTCTCTTGTATTTTTCGTCTCTTTTTTTATTTCTTAGGTGAATCAGATTTTCCCTTAGCCTTGTTAGATCGTCTTGTCCTAAAATACTTGAAAGCTGTTCCCATCTATCCTTTTGCTCTGAATCTACCAATGCTTTAATTTCTGTTTGAGCAAGCATAGGCCTGAAATAATTCTCCAGGTTCAGATCCAGGGAATTAAAGTTTTCTACTTCGTTTCCATCAATAAAAAGCTTTTCTCCATCAGGTGTAATCTCCTTTTTAAGCTGTAGAGACTTCCCTGTAATATCACCCTCAACTATGACATAAGGATTGTCAGAGGAGGAATAAAAAAGATTCCTCAGATACTCTTCATATTGATACTCGGATTTACATCTAGAAAGCCTTTGGCGAGATATTTCACCAAAAAATAGCCATTCTAAAGCTTCAGTAAAACTACTTTTTCCCGAACCATTTAGGCCATAGATCAAAACAACGTTGCTATCAAGAGGGATGGATTGCTCTTCATTAAATCCCCTAAATCCTTTAACTGTTAGTTTTCTTAGTTTCATGCGTTTTCTTTAATATTTCATCGAATTTCTCAGATAAGACTTCATACGTCTTGGTTGTAATATACTTAGACAGAAGAGCTTTTTCGTCTTCATCTAAAGTTTCTACAAATTTTTCTATTGATTTTTTTTTATTCGCAGGCATGTATAAAGATCCAAAAAATATTTATTCTCCCATATTTGGCCCTTTGCCTTTCTAATTATACTCCTGGTTTTAAAAAGCGTCAACGATTCAACAGAAATGCTACAAGGTTCAGACAAAGAATCCATTAACTATTCAAAGAAGTTATCATTCAAAGAAAAAGGAAGTAGGTTTTCTACTTCCTTTTTTGAAAGAACTAATTGACATCCCAAGCTTTGCAATATTTTCCATACTCACAGTCTTTACACCAGAAGCTTGGCCGGGGATAGAAGATTTGAGATTGGATTCCTTTTAGAACTTGGCAGGCAAGAGAGAAGAATCTCTGATAATCACTCATATCTCTTTTTGTCTCAAGAGCGATCATCTTTGGCTTTTTTGTTTTAACGAAGTTGATCACCCTTAGGAGTTTTGGAGGCCTCTGATAGAGCATTTCATAAGCATAGCTGTACGCAGTAAGCTGGAGGTTATCATCAACATTTTTCTGATTATACGTCTGATTTGAGGTTTTAAACTCAACAATTGTGTCATCCTTTTCGATAAGGTCGATAAAACCTTCAAGATTTAATCCAAGACTATCTCCGTTTGAAGGATTAACTAAGGGAACGACAAAGGGAATCTCACTGTCAGCTACTCCGTTGTGTTCTTGATGATAATAAAGTGCCAGGATCTCCTTTGCTATAACCGTTAACTTCGCCTCATCCTCACCGCTTTTGTATCGTATCTCAGCATCTGCTCTCTGACTGTACCAATCCGTGTCAAAAAGCCGTAAAAAATCCTCCAGAGTCACCTTGTTTCCTTTTTTTCTCTCTTTGTGAAACCAAGATAGAGTAGAGTGAATAGCGCTTCCAAAAGCAAGCCCTGATGGTTTAAATAGCACTGGAATTTTGTCAACATAGCGAAACCTGTACTTAAGGCTGCATTGAAGGTAGAGATTCATCTGGCTGCTAGAAAGGTGCTCTATCATCCTTTCCTCCCTTGCTCTCTTCAAGTAATTTCTCGATCACGTTGCTCGCTTCAACCTTGGTTGCATCTTTTAAAGAATCCACTTGAAAGAGTTCCTTTAATTTTTCATGAGCCTCATCTGCTTCCAATCCATTTCCAGCTAAAATTCTAAATAGATATCTCTTTTGCGCATCAGTCATCAGATCATCATTTTTAGAGCTTCCTTTCTGACTTTTCTCTTTTTTCACATCTGTTTTCTCGTTTACTGAAGCCTCTAGGTCATCTTCTGAATAAATCTCCTTTTCATAAAGATATAGACTCAAGATAGCCTTTCCCTCATTAGTCCTTAATTCGATACACTTAACCTTATTTTTCATTCTTTTCCTCCATATTTATTAGATTTTAAGGTTCTGCTTTCAGCTTAATTCACAGAGGAGTTCTAACAAGAGAGGATAATTTGCTTCAAAGGGCAGTTTTTCCTGTCTTTTTGTTTAATTATTGGGGATTTACTATTGAGGTATATGAAAGAATCAGGAAACAATAAAAATCCAATCACTCCCTTTGCTATTACAGATTATAGGGATATTAAGAAACGATTCGGAATCAAAGAAAGGAATCGAAGAGGACATATGTATATCATTGGAAAGACCGGAACCGGAAAATCCACATTAATAAAGAATATGGCTGTCTCGGATATCAGGAGTGGAAATGGTACAGCTTTAATAGATCCTCACGGAGATTTAGCTGAAGATGTTTTGAATTTTATTCCCAAGAGAAGAATAAAAGATGTCATATATTTCAATCCTGGGGATTTGGAATTCCCGATAGCCTTTAATCCTCTAGAAAAAGTTCATCCTGACAACTATCATCTTGTAGTCTCTGGTATTATCTCGGTTTTCAAAAAAATCTGGGTGGATTTCTGGGGGCCAAGACTGGAGCATATCTTAAGGCATTCGATATTAACCCTTTTGGAGTGTCAAAACAGCACTCTGCTGGATTTGCCAAAACTTCTAACAAATAAAGAATTCAGGAATAAAACCTTACGATCCGTCTCTAGTCCTCAGATAAGAGAATTCTGGTTTAATGAGTTTGAAAAATACTCTGTCTGGCTTAGATCCGAGGCTATTTCACCTATTCTTAATAAAATTGGTCAGTTTCTGACCAGCTTGCCTCTTAGAAATATCGTTGGACAGAAAGAGAATACTTTTAATCTAAGGGATTTAATAGATGGAAGAAAGATACTTATTGTTAATCTTGCCAAAGGAAAGATCGGAGAAGAAAATTGCGCTCTTCTAGGAGCAATGCTGGTAACAAAGATTCAATTAGCTGC
>Ga0114919_10002367_pt1 | contig 15285 bp, 12 predicted proteins | sample BlataG_FD_88682 | JGI IMG/M metagenome (GOLD analysis project Ga0114919, IMG submission 88682) | Deep subsurface microbial communities from Black Sea to uncover new lineages of life (NeLLi) - Black_00105 metaG | ecosystem: Environmental > Aquatic > Marine > Oceanic > Sediment | place: Atlantic... | reverse complement strand
TTCCCCAATATTGACGGCGTCCTTTATTTTCAAAAAGAAATTCTTCCGTTGATAAAAAAGGAAGTTCCGGATGTCAAATTTTATATTGTAGGCAGTAATCCAACTCAGAAGATAAGGATGATGAGGGAAGAAGAGAATATAGAGGTCACCGGTTATGTCGAGGATGTCCGTCCCTATATATCGAAGGCCTCTGTTTCTGTTACCCCATTGAGGATAGGCAAAGGAATCCAGAATAAAATTTTAGAGGCTATGGCCATGGGTGTACCTGTAGTGTCTACCTCCTATGCCATTGCCGGACTCGAGGTCGAAAACGGAAAGGAGATATTCATAGAAGATCAACCCCAGAGGTTTGCAAATCAGGTGGTCAGATTAATAAAAGATAAGGACCTAAGAAAAGATATATCCATTCAGGCAAGACAGCTTGTTGAGAAGAAATATAACTGGGAAGTAAACTTAACAAGGATAGAAAAGGTTTTATAAGAATCATGCCAAGGTTTACTATGATCTCATTCATAAAAAATTTGGTTCAGTATAGAGAAGTTCATGGATTAATAAGAAGAGCCGGCACCTTTCAACTTTAACTTTTCACCATGCCCATAACAAATACAACAAAACAAACTCACAGCTCCACGCCCCTTGTTCAGCCCGTGGAACTCCCGACTAGTCGGGACCATTTCACTGGGGCTCCCTGCTCCGAAGCCTGGACCCAGGTCATAGAACCGAAGGGCCGCTGGTTTGACCTTAAACTCAAGGAACTGTGGCGGTTCCGGGATTTGATCTTGCTTTTCTTTCATCGCGATTTCGTTGCCCAGTATAAGCAGACAATCCTTGGGCCTGTCTGGTATCTGATCCAGCCTCTCATGACCACCGGGGTCTTCACCGTCATATTCGGCAATGTTGCCAAGCTGCCTACTGACGGTCTCCCCAAATTTCTCTTTTACATGTCCGGGATCGTAGTCTGGAGGTATTTTGCCGATTGCCTGACCCAAACATCCGCCACATTTACGGGCAATGCGCATCTTTTCGGCAAGGTCTATTTCCCTCGTCTTGCAGTGCCTTTCTCCAAGCTGCTTACCAATCTGCTAACGTTTGGCCTTCAATTTGTCCTTTTCTTGTGCTTCATGGCCTATTTTGGAATCAAAGGGGCCGCGATAAAACCAAATATCTGGCTGGCCACATTTCCCCTTCTCGTATTGATGATGGCAGGAATGGGGCTTGGTTTTGGTATCATCTTATCCTCCGCCACGTCTAAATACAGGGATTTACAGCAGTTAGTGGGCTTTGGCACACAACTGTTGATGTACGCGACAACCATCATTTATCCGTTGTCCGTGATACCTGAGAAGTACCGGTGGATCCTCATCGCCAATCCCATGACCTCTATCATCGAGACATTCCGCTACGGATTCTTAGGCGCTGGGTCTATAAACCCCTGGCACCTTTCCTATACCGGCGCGTTTACAATTGTGCTCCTCCTCATCGGGATGGTAATGTTTAATCGGATTGAAAGAACGTTTATGGATACGGTTTGAGAGCAGGGGCGCCCTGCTCCCTGCCTATACAAGGAGTAATCAAACATGTCTAACGACGTAGTAATACGAGTCGAAAAACTCTCCAAGCGCTACCGCCTGGGCCTGATAGGAGGCAAAACATTGCAGGAAGACGTCCAGCGCTGGTGGGCCAAACTCCGCGGCAAACCCGACCCCCTCCTCACAGTCGACCAACTCGAAAAGCTCCAAGCCCAGAACTCCATGCCCCCCGCTCCACGCTCCATGCTGCCGTCTCCCGACGGCCACATCTGGGCCCTTCGCGACATCAATTTCGAGGTCAAACAAGGCGAAATCCTCGGCATCATCGGTGCCAACGGAGCCGGCAAATCGACTCTCCTCAAGATCCTCACCCGTATCACTGCCCCTACAAAAGGGCGCGCATTAATGGAAGGTCGTGTCGGAGCCCTGCTCGAGGTCGGCACAGGGTTTCACGGAGAATTAACCGGCCGCGAAAATATCTTCCTCAGCGGCGCTATTCTCGGTATGACAAAGGCTGAGGTCCAATCAAAGCTTGACGAGATCATCGATTTCTCCGGATGTGAACAGTATATTGATACCCCGATCAAGCGATATTCAAGCGGGATGAATGTCCGGCTTGGTTTTGCTGTTGCAGCGCATCTTGAGCCGGAAATACTTTTGATTGATGAAGTGTTGGCAGTAGGAGATGCACAGTTTCAAAAAAAATGCTTGGGGAAGATGGAGGATGTGGCGAAGGAGGGGCGAACGATATTGTTTGTGAGCCATAACATGCCAATGATAACATCACTTTGCCCAAGGTGCCTGTTGCTGGAATCCGGAAAAATAGCAGTGGACGGCCGAACTTCTGATGTGGTGATGTCCTATTACACATCCGATGTGTCCTCTCCATCCTATTTTGAATATAGCGATAGTGAAAAAAAACCTGGTGATGAATTCGTGCAACTTCTTTCCGGTGCTGTTCTCGATCAACAGAGCAACGTGGCAACAGAGTTTGATCTTTCTGAATCAGTCAAAATCAAAATGCGTTTCAAGGTCATCAAAAAAGACACACTCAAATTGGTTCCTAACTTTCATTTTCATTCCGGAAATGGCACTTATGCTTTCACTTCCGGCCTCCGAGATGCAGAAGTTTTAGAAGTGGGAGAATATACTACTGAATGCAGCGTCCCTGGCAATCTCCTCAATGATGATGCATATTTTGTCGGGCTGGCAATCACTTCTCTCGAAAGAGGTGTTAAAGTACATTTTTATGAGCAATCTGTTCTTTCCTTTGTTGTTAAGGATGACCTTGAGGGCAGACAAGGATATAGCGGTAGAGTTCCAGGAGTTGTCAGACCTGTTTTGGAGTGGAAAATAGAACGTACCTCTTGATACACTGAGTACTATGGTGGAATAATGAAAGTAGTTATCCTTTGCGGCGGGCTCGGAACACGAATCCGTGAAGAGACCGAATTTCGCCCCAAACCAATGGTGGAAATAGGCGGTAAGCCTATTCTGTGGCATATAATGAAAATATATTCCCATTATGGGATTAAAGACTTTGTTCTTTCCCTGGGCTACAAAGGTGAAATGATAAAGGAATATTTTTATCATTATAAAATCCTAAATAATGATTTCACAGTAGAGCTCGGAAATAAAAAAAATATTGAAATACATAGTAATAATGCCGAAAAAGACTGGCGTATTACTTTGGCTGACACCGGAGATAAAGCGCTGAAAGGCGCCAGGTTGAAGCGTGTACAGCAGTATATCGATGATGACACTTTTATGCTGACCTACGGCGATGGGGTTGCTGATGTGGATATTAATGCCCTTTTAGCCTTTCATAACAAACACGGAAAGCTGGTAACTGTAACCGGTATCAACCCTGCGTCCTTGTTTGGCGAGCTGAAGATTAAAGGCGATCAGGTTGAATCTTTCAGTGAGAAGCCAAGGGATGGTGATGGCCTTATTAATGGCGGATTTTTCGTCTTCAACAAAGGCATTTTTGATTATCTTTCAGCAGATGAGAATTGTGATTTGGAAATAGGCCCCCTTGAAAAGATTGCAGGCAAAGGGCAGCTCATGGTGTATAAACACAGAGGATCCTGGGCATGTATGGACACGATACGGGATATGGAGTATTTGAATAAATTGTGGGTTGAAGGCAAGGCTAAATGGAAGGTGTGGGAATAGATAGCTAAGAGCTAAAACCATGTTCGACAACGTGTATAAAGACAGAAAAGTTTTCGTCACAGGCAATACCGGCTTCAAAGGTTCGTGGCTTGTTCTCTGGCTCCTGAAACTGGGAGCCAATGTTTTTGGTTATTCCCTGGATATCCCGACGGATCCCAATCATCATGAAATCCTGAATCTGGATTTTGAAACAATTTTTGGTGATGTCCGTGACTTAGAAAAACTCCGGAAGGCCATCGAATCTTTTCATCCGGATATCGTTTTTCATTTGGCGGCACAATCCCTTGTGCGAAAATCCTACGAAAGCCCTGTGGAAACATTTGAAACCAATGTTATTGGAACTGTTAATGTTTTTGAGGCATGTCGACGGATAGAGTCGGTAATGGCCATTGTGAATGTTACAAGCGACAAATGTTACGAAAACAGGGAATGGATTTGGGGATACCGGGAAAATGACACGGTAGGCGGTCATGACCCATATAGCGCCTCAAAGGGATGCGCGGAATTGGTCACGGCAAGTTATCGGAAATCATTTTTTCCGGTTAAAGAATATCAGAAAACCCATCAGACCCTTGTGGTTAGTGTCAGAGCTGGAAATGTCATTGGCGGTGGAGACTGGGGAGATGATCGGCTTGTTCCGGATATCATGCGTGCCGCCAGCCAGAATAAAAAAGTTCATATCCGCAACCCTCATGCAACACGGCCCTGGCAGCATGTTTTTGAACCTTTATCAGGGTATTTGCTATTAGGGAAACTATTGCTTGAAGGAAAAAAGGGATTTTCCGGGGCATGGAATTTTGGCCCGACTGATGAGGGGCATAGAAATGTACTTTCCGTTATGATGGAATTGCAAAAACACTGGGCAAATATTGATTATCAGATCAAGGCCAATGAAAAAAATCCACACGAAGCCAATTTGTTAAAACTGGACTGCTCAAAGGCATATGCAAAACTGAAATGGAAATCGGTGTGGGATAGTTCCACAACATTTGCGAAAACTGCACAATGGTACAAAGAGTATTATGAATCAGGGCATGTTTGTAGCGAAGAGCAATTGGCAGAATATACAACTGATGCAAAGCAGAAACAGATATCATGGGCAGTTCAATGAAAATCAAGCAAACTCCCCTTCAAGATGCCTTTATTATTGAACCGGAGCCCTTCACGGATAAGCGGGGAATATTCGCCCGAATCTTTTGTCGGCAGGACCTCCGGAATATTCTGCATAACAAAAATATCGTTCAGATTAACCACTCCTTGACACGTCAGAAAGGCGCTATCCGCGGTATGCACTTTCAACGTCCTCCCATGGCGGAGGTCAAGATGGTCAAATGCTTGCGTGGGTCTGTTTTTGATGTGATTATTGATTTAAGAAAAGGCTCACCTACTTTTCTGAAATGCCACGGAGAAACCTTGTCTTCTGAAAATATGAAGATGATGTACATCCCCGAAGGGTTTGCACATGGATTTCAGACACTGGAAGAAAACTGTGAGCTTCTTTATCTTCATACGGAGTTTTACAGTCCCGAACATGAAGGTGGAGTGCGCTATAATGACCCCATGATTAATATTTCATGGCCTCTGGAAGTAAAAGATATCTCGGAGAGGGATAAAGAACTTCCATTATTAGCAAACACGAGCTACTAACTACGATCTACGAGCTAACTTATGAACTGCCGATTTTGCAACAATCCACTCACACATGAATTTATCGATCTTGTGAACGCTCCTCCTTCGAACTCTTTCCTAACTCAAGAACAGTTGACCGAACCGGAGATTTTTTATCCGCTCAGGCTGTTTGTCTGCGATCAATGTTTCCTCGTTCAGATTGACGAATATAAAAAATCAGATGAAATCTTCAACCAGGACTATGCCTATTTTTCATCCTATTCAAAAACATGGCTGGATCACGCAAATAGATATGTGGAGATGATTATCGATCGTTTCGGATACGACGGGCGATCACAGATTATGGAAATCGCTTCTAACGATGGGTATTTGTTGCAATATTTCCAGGCAAAACAAATTCCAGTCCTTGGTATTGAACCGGCTTCTAAAGTAGCAAAAGCCGCTCGGGAAAAAGGGATTGATACCATTATAGACTTTTTCGGCCTGAAGCTGGCTAAACAGTTAGTTGCGCAGAATAGAAAGGCGGATCTGATCATCGGTAACAATGTCTTAGCCCATGTGCCTAACATCAATGACTTCGTTAAGGGATTAAAAATTGCTCTGAATCCCGGTGGTGTGATAACGATGGAATTTCCTCATTTGATGCATCTTATTGAAGGGAACCAATTTGACACCATATACCATGAGCATTTTTCATACCTTTCATTTCATACAGTACGCCGGATTTTTGCAAAGCACGGCCTGATCCTTTTTGATGTAGAGGAGCTTCCAACCCATGGCGGTTCATTGAGAATCTATGCTGGTCATGATGATGACGAATCAAAACCAGTAACGTCAAATGTTGCCGACATGATGGAAAAAGAATCAGCGGCAGGCATGTTGGGGTTGAATTATTATCTTAATTTCCAGAAAAAAGCAGACCAAGTTAAATACGGACTCGTTTCGTTTCTCCTGGAACAGAAAAAGCGAGGAAAGAAGGTCGCGGCTTACGGGGCCGCAGCCAAGGGGAACACCCTGCTCAATTACTGTGGGATCAAAAAGGATTTGGTAGAATTTGTTGTGGATGCTTCTCCGTATAAACATGGCAAATTTTCGCCAGGGAGCCATATACCAGTGGTAAAGGAACATGAAATCACAAGATTCAAGCCGGATTACGTGCTTATCCTGCCGTGGAATATCAAAGATGAGATAACACAGCAGTTAAGTTATATTCGGAAGTGGGAAGGGAAGTTTGTTGTGCCTATTCCAAGAATCAGAATATTTTGATCAATGAAAGCGATGATATGAAAATATTAGTCACAGGTGCCAGTGGGTTTATTGGAAATTATGTTGTAGAAGAATTGCTAAAGTATGGGCATAAAATAATAGCAAGTGCAATTGAACATCCACAAAAAATATATTCTAATTGGATAGAAGAAGTAGATTATATTCAAGCGGATTTAAATGAGGATAAGGAGGACTGGTTTACTATTTTTAATGAACCTGACCAAATAATACATCTTGCCTGGGAGGGATTGCCTAACTATAAGGAAATGTTTCACTTGGAAAGGAACCTTCCAAATAATTATTTCTTTTTGAAAAATATGGTTGAGAACGGACTTAGAAAAGTTGTGGTCACTGGAACTTGTTTAGAGTATGGAATGCAGAGTGGTGCATTAAAAGAAGATTTGGAAACAAAACCTGATAATCCTTATGCTTTGGCAAAAGATTGTTTAAGAAAGTTTTTGGAACAAATGCAAAGAAAAATCGAATTCAATTTTATATGGATTCGACTTTTCTATATGTATGGCAAAGGGCAGAGCCCAAATTCCATCTTATCTCAACTGGAGGCCGCACTTGAAAGAGGGGACAAGGTCTTTAATATGTCCGGCGGGGAGCAGTTGAGGGACTACCTGCCGGTCGAAAGAGTTGCCGAGTACATTGTGAAGATATCAATGCAGGATAAAGTTACCGGAATTATTAATTGTTGTTCGGGTGAGCCGATCTCAATCAGGAAGTTGGATGAAAATTTTCTCGCAGAAAAAAACAAAAGCATCGAATTGAATCTGGGCCATTATCCATATCCCGACTATGAGCCTATGGCATTTTGGGGAGATAGTAGAAAATTAAAAAGTATTTTAAAAGAATGGATAAAATGAAAGCAAAAATTAAACCAAGAATAGATCTAGAAAATAGAACGAAACTTGAGGCCGTCATACCGCTTAGCGTTCCGTTTATCATCAATGTAGACCCTGCCGATTCATGTAATTTTAAATGCAAATTTTGTCCTTCTGGCGATAGGGCGTTGATGAAAAATGTCGGCAGACCCTTTAAAACTATGGATTTCGAACTTTACAAAAAGATAATAGATGATATTTGTGAGTTTGAAAAACCTATCAAAGTTTTGCGGCTATACAAAGACGGGGAGCCTTTGCTAAACCCAAGATTTGCTGAGATGGTAAAATATGCCAAAGAGAAAAAATGCTCAGAGAGAATCGACACAACAACAAATGCCTCGCTACTTAATCCAAAAAGAAACCTCGAAATTATTGAAGCGGGGCTTGATCAAATCAATATCTCTATAGAAGGTGTTAACGAAAAACAATATTCAGACTTTTCCAATTACAAAATTGATTTTAACAAGCTCGTTGAGAATATCCGTCATTTGTATGAAAATAGAAAAAACTGTGAAATAATTATTAAAATCTGCGGCGACACGATATCGGAAGATGACAAAAAGAAATTTTACGAGATATTTGGCGATATAGCCGATGGCGTGTACATTGAGCATATTATGTCGTGCTGGCCTGAGTTTGAGTTAAAGGGGGTTGAAGTCAATCAAGAGTTTGGCATCTATGGCCAGGAAATTAAAGAGATGATTGTCTGCCCATACGTCTTTTATTCCTTTTCCATCAATTCTAACGGCACTGCCAGCGCTTGCTTCCTTGATTGGTCAAGAAAGTTAATCATCGGTGATGTTAAGACCGAAAGCGTTAAAGAAATTTGGCAGGGAGAACGACTTTTAAACATGCAAAAGATGTTTTTAAGGAAGCAGAGAAAAAGTCATTCGGTCTGCGGTAATTGCGGTCAAATGTCACATGGCTTGCCTGATAATATTGATGATTATGCGGAAGAATTGCTTGATAAATTAAATAAAAAACATGTCTAAAAAATACAAAATTTTACATTTAACGCCTCATCTTGGTGCTGGAGTCGGTACCGTTGTGTTGAATTATCTTTCAAAGGTTGCGAACGATCCTGTTTTCGCACATACTGTCCTCTGTCTTGATTACGCAAATCAATATGCTGTGGAGGTGGCGAACAAGGTCGGCTTTCCTCTTTTTGGTGATATGTCAAAGAAAAAACCGGAAGTGCTAGACTTCATTGCTGACTGTGACGTGTTACTTATTCATTGGTGGAATCATCCATTGCTCTATGATTTCTTAGTGCGTGAACAGTTGCCTGCGAGTAGAGTGATTTTTTGGGCCCATCAAAAAGGCTCTCCTGCACCTAACAATTTTACTGATAAAATTTTCAGATATCCCGATATATTTGTTTTTACTACGCCACTCAGTTATGCCACTAAAGAAGTGCAGAACCTCCCTGCTGAACATAGAAAAAAGTTACATGATATTTGGTCCACTGGCGGGGTTGAGCGTATTCAATCTGTTGAATTAAAAAAGCATATCGGATTTAATGTCGGCTACATTGGTAATGTTGATTATGCCAAGATGCACCCGGATTTTTTAGATATCTGTAATCAAGTTGATATACCCGATGTCCATTTTATCATTGTTGGCGGACCAAACGGCAAACAGCTAGAGGAGGAGGCAGCGCATCGTGGTATAGGGCACAAGTTCCATTTTACTGGGTTTGTCTCAGAGGAAGAAAAGTGGGAGTATTTATCTCAATTTGATGTTTTTGGTTATCCCCTTGCTCCGCACCATTATGGTAGTTGCGACCAGGTATTGCAAGAAAGCATGGCGGCCGGAGTTGTCCCAGTTGTCTTGGCAAATCCGATGGAAAGTTACATGGTCAAAGATGGAGTTACAGGCCTTGTCGCGAAAAGTAAGGAAGATTATGTCACAAAGCTGCAAGAATTGTATCAAAATCATGAGGTAAGGGCTTATTTATCGAAGAATGCTCAAGAATATGCAATCAAAACCTTTTCTTTAGAAAGAATGGCAAATGAATGGAATGCAATCTTTAATCAAGTCCTAAATACTTCAAAAACTATTAAGAAATGGGAGATAACCAAAGAAACTGAGGACATATCGCCTAAAGATGTATTTTTGGAGTCACTTGGTGACTACGGAGAAGATTTTAATTTCTACTGCCATGCAAAAAACAATGAAGAGAAGAAGATGGCAATACAAAAAATAAAAAAGTTAGCAAAGTCTGCTAACTGGCAATCAGAAACTAAAAGTTCAGTGCATCAGTATCATTCTTTTTTTTTAAATGATGTTTATCTTTCTGAGTGGAGTAAGATAATGAGAGCTTCAGTGTGTTATAATAAAACAGATGCCTAATTAACTATTAAAAATAACGCCAAAATTCAATAAATACAATATTTTTGAATAAATGTAAAAGTAAAATTTGAAATATTATGAAAAAAAAACTTAACAGAATGTGTCCTATATGCGCCTCTGAATTGGGTAAAATTTTGTACACCCAAAATTTCATTGTGCCAGATGAATTTCCGCTCACCGGAAGTAAGAATGGGGCAATGACACAGTATATTGTTGCTTGTGATGACTGCGGTTTTGTTTTTGCTGACGTAGAATTATTTCAAAAAGACTATAATGAATATTATACTAAATATTCCCAAAACACAAGTTTAGGACCTAAGACTGATACTGATAATTATCTGATTAATATTATTGAATTAATATGCAATTCGGATAAAAGTAAAAGAATTATTGATGTTGGTTGCGGTTTAGGTTCGCTTTTGGTAGGCTTAAAATCAAGAGGTTTTACTGAATTATATGGTATTGACACATCACCAACTGTTCCAAGTCTGCTTGAACAGTCTGATATTAAATATAAAACGATTAGTGTTACAGAAAAAAATATCAACTTAGTAGAATTAGTACCATTTGATATAGTATGTTTGATTTCAGTGTTAGAGCATGTGTATGATCTTGATACAGCATTGTCAAATATTTCAACTTTACTTAAAGAAAATGCCTATGTGATTATTTCGGTGCCAGATGCAGCATATTATTACAAAGAATTAACGAACCCTATACATGTAATAAATCTGGAGCACATTAATCATTTTAATAAAACATCATTAGACAATTTAATGAAACAATACGGTTTTTTGCCCCACATTTATGACAAGTATGTTATGAATACACAAAGAGTGAGTATGACCCAAATGGTTTGTGTTTATAAGAAGTGCACCACTGCCGTAGATGAAAAAAAATTCCATTTTGCGACAGAGGCGGCAAGAAGTGTGAGTCTTTTGGTTGAGAAATGGAAAGAAGTGCAAGCCAATAAAGAAATAGAACGCATGGTGTCTTCGCAAGAAGAAGTTGTTGTCTATGGTGCAGGCAATTATACATATAGTATGTTGTCTGATACTATTTTGAAAAATTGTAATATTATTGCTTTTGTAGATGGCAATGGCAATAAACAAGGGATGCGTCTTATGGGATTGCCGGTTTACAATCCTATCTTTCTTTTAGATTTTACAGGAACTATTATTGTTTCTGTGGCTTTTGAGCCGCAATCTATCATTCAGCATATGTCTGAAATGGGGTTAAAAAATAAAACTCATGTTATCTAAAAATATCCGGGGGACAGATGAAAGTACTGTTTATTGGAGGTAATGGGAATATAAGTTGGTACTGCGTGCAAGAAGCAATTAACCACGGCCACGAAGTTTGGGCATTGCATAGAGGTATAACCGTAAAAACAAGAAGGGACTTCCAACCCGAAGTAAATATATTACATGCCGATTTTAGAAATCAAGACGAAATTAAAAAAGTTCTAGCTGACCAAAAATTTGATGTTGTAGCTAATTTTATTTGTTACAACGAGGAACAGGCAAGATTTGATGTCGAAATATTTAAGTATATAACAAATCATTTTATATTTATTAGTACTGCATCGGTATATGAAAGAGCGACAAAAAATTTACCTTATCGAGAAAATTCGCCTAAATGTAAAAATTCAGTCAGAGAATATGCTAATGATAAACTCAAAGCGGAAGAAGTTTTTACAAATGCCTATAAGGAGTTCAACTTCCCTGTGACAATTGTAAGACCAGGATACACTTATGACACAATAATTCCAGTTTCTGTAGGATTAAATGATTGGACGGTCTGCCAAAGAATACTAGATAGCAAACCGCCGATTATTCTCGGTGATGGTAGTAGCATTTTCACTTTTACCCATTCAAAGGATTTTGCTAAAGCTCTAATCCCTTTGTTTAATAATGCTAAAGCAATTGGAGAAGATTTCAATATTACATCTGATGAAAGACTGAATTGGAAAGAGGCGACTGATATCCTGGTTGAGATACTTGGCGTTAAAGGTTTAGAATATTTATACATTCCGACAGAATACGTTTACAGATACCTGGAATGCTTACAGCCATTAAAGACCGAACGGAAAGATAAGTTTTGCCCTAGTTTAGCACATTCATTGTCCCACATGGCGAGTGATTTTAAGTCACTAAAAATGTGGTGCGATCTCTATGATAATTCTAAGGTTAAAGTTTTTGTGCCGCAGTGGGAGCCTAACATTACACTTGCCGAGGGGCTGAAAGAAACCATTCAATGGATGAATGAAAAAAAAGAACGTAAAAGAGTTGATCCCAAACTTAACGAGATACTGGATGGTTTGACTGAAAAATTCAAATTTTTATTAAAATAAATTATGAAGAACATGATAAAAGAAACATTAATACTTCGAGCATTTTGCAAAAGACTCGCCCGATTGAGTGGCGATGATCACAAGTTTATCAAAGGGGCAACGATATGACACAATTTGATCCACGAGAAGAATTTTGTTCGGAAATAAATGATAGAGCGAATTTATATAAAAATGATTTATTGCTGCAAGAAGCACTTACAAAATTGCACGAGCGGATTGCTAAAACAAAATATGTGTATAGTTTTTTTTGGCTTGGAATACCTGTTATTCAATTGCCACAAGATTTACAGGCTATGCAAGAGATAATTTGGGAGGTTAAGCCTGATCTAATCATTGAAACTGGTATAGCTTGGGGTGGTTCCATTATTTTTAGCGCGTCAATGCTGGTGATTCTTGAGGCTTGTGGAGCGATCGTGAACGGGCAGATTCTTGGTATCGATATTGAGATTCACGCGCACAATAAGGCGGCTATCCTCGCTCATCCTCTGAGCAAGAAAATCACTATGTTTGAGGGATCTAGCATAGATGAAGGTATTATACAAAAGGTTATTGAAGTGGCAAAGGGTAAAAAGAAAATACTTGTTTGTTTGGACAGTAATCATACCCACGATCATGTGTTGGCTGAGCTTAGAGCTTATACTTCGTTAGTTAGTGTTGGGAGTTATTGTATTGTTGGAGACACAGCTATTGAGAATGTACCAGGGGGAACAATACCGGGTAGCCCTTGGGGTGAAGGGAATAATCCGAAAACAGCAGTCCGGGAATTTTTGAAAGAAAACCATAATTTCGAGATTGATAAAATCATTGCATCAAAACTTTTACTTACGGGTTCGCCTGATGGGTTTTTAAAGAGGGTGAGGTGACAACTATTCTGCCCAGCCTTTTCCTTTCTTCCCTTCTGTGAAATAATCACATGAGCGTACTCAAGAAAAACGTCATTGCCAACTACATCGGCCAGGGCTGGACTGCGCTGATGGGGCTGGTCTTCATCCCTCTGTACATCAAGTACCTGGGGATCCTGTAAAAGGCAAGGACTTTTCCCATCAATGTGGTAAGTAGTTTTTGCCCTAGGTTGGGTAAGTGGAAATACCATTGATCTGAAGCCGGAGATCGTCGCGCAAGTACACGAGAGTGCCAAAGGCTATAAGCGGGTTCTGGTATGTTTGGACTCAAATCACACACACAATCATGTTCTGGCTCAGCTAAAAATTTACACACCGCTGACCTCTGTGGGCAGTTATTGCGTAGTATGGGATACAGGCATTGAAGACTTACCCAAAAATTTTTGTACCAATCGCCCATGGGGAAAAGGGAACAATCCAAAGACTGCTGTGTATGAGTATTTGAAAAGTACAGACTGTTTTGAAATTGATAAAGCGATTGAGCATAAGCTACTGATTAATGCCGCTCCAGACGGTTTTCTGCGGAGGATAAAATAACCCTGAAGTGGTTATCAGTAAATTTCGGTTAGGAAATTGCGTGCTTTCAGCGAAAAAATGTTTAAAAAAGAACTTTTTAAGTCAGCTTTCTGCAACAAGACCTTTGAATTTCCCAAAAAGTGGTCGAGGTACATGTTTTCTGCCAAACTTTTAAAAATCAAAGTGGAATCCTTTTTCCAATCGTGCCTTGATATGATCAGAATCTTTTTTTTTGAAGCATTTTGTGCCTTAAAGCTGATTATTGTGAGGTAATTGAAGACATGCCCTCATGCCCGAAGATTTCTTCCACAACCGCCCCTGGGGCAAGGGGAATAATCCCAGCGGTCTGGGAGTTTATGAAAACCAATTATCGTTTTGAAATTGATAAGGAAATTGAGAATAAACTACTGATTACTGTAGCGCCGTGCGGGTATCTTAAATGTGTGGGGTAGGGATTACAACTTTGTGACAATGAAAGTGCAGCACTTACACATTGATAAAATAGTGTAAGGTAGGAGAAAAGGACGTGCCCCAATATGAAAAACGTTTTCAGGATTGAACGGCTGAATAATGGTTTTCGGTCCTGACAAAAACTTTCCATATGAGGGATAATGAACTCGGTGCCCAGTGTCACAAGCATTGTTTATACACCGATCATCTCAAACAATGAAAATGCGAGGCTGTTGCCGGAACAGCAGCAAAGCAAGCCAAAAGTAAAAAAAAAGCGCAATGTATGAATGCTGCCTTAAAGACGAAGGAAAATTTAATGGGAAATAAAAAAAAACCCCTGGTAAGCATCGGGATGGTAGTTTATAATGAGGCGAGATATATTCAGCAAGCTCTCAACTCACTGCTGATTCAGAACTACGAGAACTTTGAGCTGATTATTTCTGACAATGCGTCCGAAGATAATACTCAAGAAATTTGCTTAGATTATGCTACGAAGAATAACCAAATTCACTATCATAGATTTAAGAAAAACAAAGGAGGGTTAGCTAATGGTAAACGAGTAATGGAGCTCGCAAAAGGTAAATATTTTATGTTGGCCGGCGGTCACGATCTCTGGGCTCCGGACGTTATTTCTCGATGTATAGATACACTGGAGAGTGATTCAGAGGTTGTATTGGCGTATCCACGCGCTATAAGAATCGACTGCCAAGGTAATTCATTAGGGTTGGCGGCCAACCAAATAGACACTCGTAGCATGCCTCCGCTTGAGAGATTTAAACATCTTATCTGGAAGATTTCCGGCGGAGATTTGATCTATGGTGTAATTAGGACGCAGGCGCTTAAGCAAATTGAATCTAAGGCCATATGGGGCGCTGACATAGCCGTATTAGCTGAGTTATCCCTTAAAGGGACATTTGCGCATATACCTGAAACTTTTTTTTATTGGCGTAAGGTTAGAGATGAAAGCATGGAAGTGCGAAAAAAGACAGTTCCTCTCATGTTAGACCCTGTAAATGGATATAGGATGCTTAAAATGGGATTGCCTGAGCTATGGCGGGAATTGGGAGACGAATGTTTGGCTGTTATAAATAGGGCGTCTCTTCCATATAGAGACAAAATGATTCTAAAATCTGAAACAAAACGATGTTTTACGGAGCGGTATAATGTCAGATGGCCTGCTTCAATTCCAAAGTCTGATTCCAGAGGTAGAGTTAAGACGGGTA
>Ga0114919_10002365_pt1 | contig 15290 bp, 23 predicted proteins | sample BlataG_FD_88682 | JGI IMG/M metagenome (GOLD analysis project Ga0114919, IMG submission 88682) | Deep subsurface microbial communities from Black Sea to uncover new lineages of life (NeLLi) - Black_00105 metaG | ecosystem: Environmental > Aquatic > Marine > Oceanic > Sediment | place: Atlantic... | reverse complement strand
TTGAGAGGCATTGATTACTCTCTCACGGTGGAACCGAACGCCGATAAGGTTGCTCAAAATACTTTACTGCGGTTAAGATCGGGACCCGACCCCGAGTTTGAGGCCCGCCACTATGATCCCAGGGTTTTTATCGGTCTCTGGGCTAATGGTTACTGGGAAAGGCTGGGGAAAATGGAGCTTCCCTCGGGACTGTCTACTCAGGATTATTTTGTCCGTCACTTTGGTGGTGCCCCTTATGTCCCCTACAACGAAGAGCGTCTTGCTCGCATGGCTCGAAACAATGTCCCCCTGGAGAGTATCCGCCTGACTTTTATTCCGGAGGGAATGCCCTGGCAGAGGGGTATCGAGAACGTACCTCAAGAGGCCATTGATCGCGTTTTGCCCGTGGCCGTTGCTGCTGAAACGTCTGTTGTCTCTGCCGGTCTTGGCGGCTCCCTGCCGCTTTTGTTGGCGGTTGCCGTTGGGGCTTTTTTCCTGTTGAGAAGAAAGTAGGCTGAATTATGTTTGTCCCCACTACTCCCTTCGAGATGCGGATTGCTCGAGGTGTCCATGTCTCTTCTTCGGCGCTCTTTCCCACTAAAATTATGCCTACCGTTAAGGATCCCCTTGAAAAAAGGGGTATTAGTTACAAGACGATACGGACCGACCCCGTCACCGGGGAAAAGACTGAAACAACGTACTCCTCGACGGGCGTTAAGACAAAAGAGGTTCGTTACTCTCCGTATGTGAAAACCGCGCCGGTTACGGGTGATGCGTTGCCGGGGCCGGTTGCTGATCTGTTGACCGATGATAGTGATTTATCTGAGGCAACGGAGACCGAAACTTCTTTTGTCTCTGCCGGTCTTGGTGGCTCCCTGCCGATTCTGTTGGCCGTTGCCGTTGGGGCTTATTTCCTGTTGAGTAGAAAGTAGGTGCATGATGTATTACAACGCTCGCCCAGGTCTGGGGTCTCGGCTCTCTAAAGGGGCTGTCATTGCCGCCAAAGTCAAACCTTATCTGCCGGGTGCCCCGCGCGGCTATGACGTTGTATATGCACGATTAAAGGCCGGTCTATCCGTCTATCCCTCTGAAATTACCCGGGAATTCGCAATTTGGGTCATGACCCAATATGGAATCGGAGATCCTGTTTTTCACAAAGCAACGGAGTTGTTGCGGCAAAAGTTGGCAGCAGAAGTCGATATCACTCCGACCGTTGATGAAGCTGCCGTCTCTACATACATACCCGGGCCCGAGGTTCCTGCTGTGGTTGATCCGCGGGTGGCGAATGGATTCACGGAGCCAACCGGTACCGTCCCCACTTTCATTGAAACGGCACAGGCGCAGACGAGTCCCCTGTTGAAATATGGCCTCCTGGCCGTTGGCGCCTTCATCTTCATCGATAGCCTCAAACGTACCCGTCCGCGTAGGAGATCGGTGCGTAAGCGATCGGTGCGCAGACGGCGGAAGGTCAGAAGATAGGTATTCGGCTATGGTTATCGGCCCGGAGTTGTTAAATGACGACACGCAGGTGGTTCAGGTACGGTCTCTCGTTACCGGCTTTCCGGCCGTTCTCGAAAGGGCCGTTGAGGACTGGGCGAAGTTCAAGGTCGGCGTACGGTCCGATCTGCTTTCGTTCAGGGACAAAATGGAAATTGCTTCCTGGTTTGGTCGTTTCCCTGGGCATTGGCAGATGATTCGTCCTAATTTCACGGGGAAAGCGATGGGTACGATAGCGGCTCATACGCCCGATCTTGTTGCTGCGGGTGATCGCTTTGTGGGTAAGTTGTCGGGTAACGAATGGAAGTACGTCTCTGGCCTGAGTGGTTTGGGTGTGCTGCCTCTTTTGCCCGTAGCCGTTGTCGGGGGCATTTTGATTGCCGGCGCCTATACCATAAGCCGGATAATGGGTGAAGTTGGTTATATCAGGGAACAGGGGAACGTCTCTCGAAAGCTCGACCTGGTTGAATCTCACGAAGCCTCGGCTGACATCCTGACGGAAACCATCAAGGCCGACAAGGCTTCTGTCTTTGGTGAAATTTCAGATCTGTTCAAGTATGCTCTTTTGGGCGCCGGCCTGTATCTGATCTGGCCGCTTTTGACTCGTGTCGTAAAAGCAGGGTCGTCACGATGAAACGGCAAGTCAGGAAAGCTGTTGACCGGGCAAAAAAATTATCTCGCCGCTTCTATGGGTTTAAGCCTCGGCGTTTGAGGAGGTGTAACGTCGACTGGCCCAAAGCTCTCGTTTCGCTGGGTTGGTGTGCTCAGGTCGATTATGTCACCGACAAGTTTGATGGACGGGTCCGGCGTTATTATCACGAATTCAATCCTGGCGTTCACGTTTTGGCTGGGGCCGATCCGCAGCCGAACGGGGACAGCCTTCTCGTTATAAAGGGCAAATTCAAAATCACAGAAAAAGGTTTGGTTGGTTAAAGGAGGTTTTTTTTATGACTAACGTGCCTGTTGTTGAAAATCCGCGCCGGAGTAGAAGGCGTCGCGGGTATTCACCTGCTCAGAAAAGGGCTGGTTTTGGTGGACGTGCGTCCATGTCTGGTAGACGGACGACACGCCGACGTCGCCGGCGGGCAAATCCGGCTCTGGCTACAATCTCCAATCAGCGCCGGCGCAGAAGGCCGTCCAAAAGGCGTGACAGTTACACCACCTACAAAACTTACCGCCGGCACTATGCCAGACGGCGTCGGAATCCGTCTTTGCGGGGACTGACTCAGATGCTTCATCTGCCGACGGCCGCTTCTGTGGCCGGGGGTATCTTTGTCGCCCGCCTGGCTCCGGGGCTGATCAGCCGGGTCTGGCCCGGCGTGCCCGTATCCGGTATCGGGGGCATGGCGGTCAAGGTTGGTGGCGTCTTGGTTGCCGCGACGGTTGCTAAGACTGTTTTCAGATCCGATCGCATCGCCATGGGGCTTGTCGCCGGTGGCGTTGGCTACATTCTCTTTGAGCTGGCCGAGCAGTATCTGCTGCCGCAGATCGGTCTCTCCGGCCTTGGGGGTTATTCCCGATACGTGACGACCGGTGAACTGGAAACCATGGGGCTGAGCGGTTACGAAACCACCAGGAGAAGCATGACGGGATACCAGCCAGGAGGTGGAGAAACGGTCGACTCTGTTCTGGCGGTGTAGGCCATCGAGGAACAGATAGGCAGAACAGTCCATAATTGAAAAGGCAAAAACTAAAGAGAGGTAATTTCTAATGCGTTATTTGGGAGTACAAAACCAGCTCACTCAGCCCATCTACGACACTGTTCAGTTGGCGGCCGTCGCCGGTCAGATGGCCAACTTTTTCTCTATCCCCCTGAACGGTGCGTTGACGGCCGCCGCCAACAAGACCTATGCTCACACCAATCTCATTCAGGCCGGTCGCCTGGAAAAGGACATCGAGATGGTGATAAAGGGCATGGCGTTGGTGGTCAGGGACACCGCAAAAGGTGGTGCCCGGTATACCCTGGCCGATTATCTGATCGTCTATGACACCGGGCATCTTAACCTTCTCATCGGCGGGGTTTCTTTCTTGCATCTGCCGTGCATGGGCTGTCCCGCCGGCGCCGGGGAAACCCAGTATTTCTCGAACATTGCGCCGGCCGCTACCGAGTACAAGGTCAACCATGGTCTGTCCTCGGTGGTTAACACTTACAAGTTCGAGAATCCGCTCGTTCTGGAAGACCAGGAGAGCATTCAGGTTGAGATGCGTATTGACGGCGTGATTACGGCCGTGACTGATGTCAGCCTGTTTCTCTACGGAGACCAGGTCAGGCCGGTTCGCTGATCGATTGGGCTGACGTGAAAATGGAGAATGTTGTCTGCCGTTTCCGATCGGAACCGGCAGACATGAGAGTCCACTATTAAGGAAAAGAGGCTCTTATGCCCTATTTGCAGTATTTTTGCTACTCGTCTCCCTGGATGACTTTGGCTGCTGCCGTCGGCGCTATAGCAAACAGCACTGTTTCCATCCTGGCTGACGCCAACTATCAGGCTAACTACATGACAGTCGCTGTCCGCCAGGTCAACGTCTTGGTGAACAACTGGGCCGGTGACTTGCAGGTTGACGACTCTGGGGTCGGTCGCACTCTCTTCAATATCGCCACCTGTGTCCAGGCCTTTCAGGGTTCAGGCTCTCTCCCCTATCCGTTTAATCCACCCCGTCTCTTTGCCCGCAACTCGTCTCTGGTGGTCACCGTCGTCAACAATGTGGCGACCGCGACTGACGTTCAAGTTGTCTTTCATGGCAACAAGATGTATAGCTCGGAAGATGAGATGAGGATGGGTATCGGTGCCGGTCGATAGAGAACAAAACCGAAGGCCGGTTCCCGGGCGTCCGCATCATCCGCGCGTGCCCTTAATGGCGCCTCCCGTCGAAGGGGTTGCCAATGTCGATCGCTCTCGGGTCCGGGCCGCCGAGGCCGAGATACGAGCCAAATCGCGGGCCGCAGCGGTCAGCCTTGTCCATCGGGGATATGATGAGGTTGTCGATGTTACGTCGGCTATCAATAATCCTGTCGCGGTCATGACTTTGGTATCGTTCACCGTACCGACCGGACTGGTGGCGAAATTCGACCGTTTGGCTGTCGTCTACAGCGAACCACTGGTGGCTATGAGCCAGGCCGTCGAATGGCAGTTGAGAATCAACGACGGCGAACTGCCCCACGTTTCGCCCTATGGTTACACGAATTTCGGATCTCTTTTTGTGCCCCTCCAGGTTGACCCGATATGGGTTCAGTCCGGTTCTACTATCGCCATTATCGTGATCCCTGCGGCCTGGTTTGACAATCACTTGCGTATGCTGGGACGCCTGGGTGGTTGCCTGTACAAACCGGCTCATCCGGACGCTATTCCTTTACACGCGGGAGATATCTAAAATGGCCTTTACACTTACGTCCCTGACTGATCTGCCGGGCGGCCAACAGGTCGAAACTCATCCGACTATTAGTATTGGCCGCTATCAGGAGACTCTTGCTGGTGGCGCAGATGACTATGTGGTCCAACAGGGGGCTCCCAGTAATGATTGGTTGGTTGCCGTCCGATCTATCGTCTCCTGGATGTTTTTCCCTTTCGGTGTTAATACTTCACCCGGTCTTACTCTGATTGTGTATATTTGTAGCGATCCTCTACTTGGAACTTTTGATGTCTACAATTGTTATCCGTTTCCTCGAGATGTCCACTCTTACATGACTGGTCTTGTTTTGCCCGCAGTTGCTGCTCGGTTTCGGTTGTTGAATGCTCACGCCACGGAAAATATCGGTGTCATAGGCCATGTCAAAATACAGGGGGGATTCTGATGGGTGATTCCTTGAAAAACCGAGCTACCTGGCACCACCTTTCGGTACTGTTGAGCGGTGCCACCCTGACCGTTGAACTGGGCATGGAAAACAGCGGCGCCACGATTCTTAACACTCAGGACGTGCGGCGGCTGAGCTTTGGGCTGATCACTGAATTGGTCTGTACCCTCAACATTCAGGGCTCTATGTACGCCAACTTCGCCGCCGTTGATACCCTGGTCACTGTGCCCATTTTGGCCGCAACCTACACAACTCCCTATGATTTGCCGGGCCCCTTGAATCAAACCGGCTATTTGATGATCACTCGTCCTTTTCTGAGAATCCAGATTGTGGAAACGGCCCTGGCTAACCACGCTTACACCCGCTTCTGGGCGATAGCCTGGTGGTAGAGGGCTACTGTGCTACAAAAGATTGATTTCGGTTCTCTCTTTTTTGGAAAGCTGACGGTTTTGAAGCCCGGCAATCCGGCGGCGCAGACGCAACTGGTGATAACCGTTGCGGTCGGTGAAATCTGGTTACCCTGCATGTTACACCTGACGTTTTTCTCTGCCAACGCCGGAGCGACCAGGAGTATCCTTCTGAAATATATTGATTCCGCCGCCGCCGTCTTAATGTCCGTCAGGGACTATAACGGCCAGGCGATCAATCAGACCCAGAATTGGACTTTTGCTAACGGTCAGAATCGCTGGAATACTGTCTCCTCGGAGAGAAGCGTTCCGCTTCCTCGTTTCGGTTTTCTTGCTGCCGGATCAACTATTGAAACCGCCTTTAGCCTAACCGATGTCAACGACCAAATTTCAAATCCCGCTCTTACTTATTTGGCCTGGAGGGAAGGGTAAACCATGCCCGGTAACGTTGCTTTTGTCCCCGTTGAGGTCGGTTTCATTGTTGATGTCACCATTCCCGATCCCGGCGCCAATACTCAGTTCACGTATACTTTTCCCGACGGTAATCTGTACAAAGTTGACCTCCTGTACTACTTGTATACTGCTGACGTTAACGCCGGAAACAGAGCTCTATTTTTGGTCATGGATGACGCCGGCGCTAATGTTCGCTCTTATTTTGGGACCGGCTATACTATAACAGCCAACCAGGTGCATCATCTTACATACAGCAGGGATTTGGAGCGCAATCATTTGGCTACCTACTTTATGACGTATTTTTTCCCCGATGTCTGGATTCCTGGGGGCTGGGTCTTGAGGAGCGAGACCATGAACATGCAAGCCGGCGATACGTACACGAACATTCGCTTAAACTGTAGACGTTACCGGGTGCAAAACTGAGAGTGCGTTTGATGTCTCGAAAGAGAGCGCAGAAACAAAAACTCAAACCAGGAGGATGCCATGTTCGGGTGGTTGAAAGCGGCCGTTGTCATCGGCCTTAAGATATATGGGTTTGTCGCCAAAGGTGACAAGCCGAGCCTCGCGGACGCCCTGCCGTTCGCCGTCAGTCAGATGTTGCCGGCTGTCCAGAAGGCTATTCAATACCAGGGTCTTGACACCAAGGAGAAATTTGACGCCTGGTTGGCTACCGTCGACGCCGGCACCGGCTCCGACGTCGACGCCGCTGACCTTCTTGTCCATTTGCCGGCGGACAAAGAGGAGCTATTCTTTGATCACCTGGTCGAGGCGGCTCGCATCTACGGCTATCACCTTATTGGCGTTGAAGGATATCGGCTGTAAGGGTCGTTGTTCTCTGTCTGGCGCTGGTCGCCCGTTCCTGGTGGGCGGGCGACCAGGTAAAAAAAACACTTGACAGCCGGTTAAAGCCGGTTTTATTATGGAATATGGAGTGTGAGTCGATCAGGAAACCGTCATTTAAGGGGATAACATGAAAAAAATTCTACTTTTGACACTCCTCGGGGTTTTTTTGCTGTCCTGTACGGGCGATCATTGAAAGTCGAGAGAGCCATGATCTCACGCGAACAGTGGAGCGCGTTCCTCACGCTGACCCCGTCTGATTTTAATTACCCCGATCAGATGCGCTTTGACACTGTCAGTGCTCTTGATCGGTTCATCGGTATCGTTGGGGCGAAACCCGTCATGTTGGACGATTATCGTCCCGGTGATCCCCGGCAACACGGGAGGGGCACCGCCGTTGATGTTACCTGGCCCGACCGATATCCACTGGAGATCTGGAATCTCGCCCTGGAATCGCGTCTCTTTAACGGCCTGGGTATTTATCTGAACGACCGCGACGTGGTCAGTTTTCATTTTGATACTCGCTCCGACCGAACCCCCGACAATCCGGCTCTGTGGGGTGACTTCATCACCTATCCCTACGATGAGGCCGCCGGCAGTCATGTTCGACGGGACGAATACACGACCGCCCAGGCAGTTGTAAGTGTGCTAAAAAAAAACGAAGGAACAGTAGTGCTGGTCGTCGCCGTATTGGCGTTCGCCCTTTACATGTGGGGACGCGGCAAGCCATAAAACCCAAAACGAAAGGAGTGTCATGTCAGCCAGACGGACAGGAGAAAAAAAGCCAGATAGGAAAGCTGCTCAAAAACCTGCTCTGGATCCTAAACGAAATGAAGTGGTTGTGGAAACTACTGAGGATGATTTTCCGGTAGATTCCACCGTCATCGAAGAAGAGGGAATCGAGGCTCAACGGGACGATTGGGCTGAGTTTTTTACTGAGGAAACAGAAGGCAATGTCGTTGTCCAGATGCAGAGGATACTTCCTGACGTTACTATAGTTGATCCTGAAACTGGCGTCGAGATTCGCACCGCCGGATATTGTGAGGACCTGCCCGCCGGCTTGCCTTCCTATCAAAATCACATCAAACGCCGTTATGGTGGGGGTACTTACCGGGTTCAAAAACGGGTAGCCGGTCGCATTGCCAAACAGCGATATGTTCATATCCAGGGCAAGCCCATCCTCGAGCAACCGCCGCCGGACGCCCCTACCCTTTCTAATCAGCCCCTGCCTGCGGAGGAATTTGACGGTATAAACATTGGCGGTTCCGATGGGGATTGGATGAGGCGCATGGAGCGGCTGATAGCCATGAAGAAACTTTTGGACGGACCAGCACAACCCCCCGCCATTGACCAAAACCTTTTGCAGACGCTTCTGGGTTTTCTAATTGAGCAAAAAACACCTGACCCCATTGCCCAAGTACAGACAATGGCCGCTCTCTTTGCATCCGTTAAAGATCTAATGCCGGACTCGAGCACCGGAGCTTCAATGGCTGACATTCTCAACACCGCCGTCAAGACCGTCGGCCAGTTGCTTGTAACGTCACCCCGGAAAGCCCTGCCGGTCGGTTCTATGCCGGTTATTCACCGGACTCAGATCGGCAAGCATGTCGATAATAGCGCCGTCTCTGACGGCCAACAAACAACACCAGAGGAGATAGATCAAATGTCACAACCACCACAAATAAGGGAGCTTGCGGGTCTCGCCATTCAAACGATAGTGACCAATTTTCGGTTGCAACCGCCAAAGTCGGCCGACCGGGTTGTGGCCGTGCTTGACAGTTCTCTCGGTATGGACAGGGAGCAACGGGTGGCGCTTTTGCCGTTCAAACAGGTCCTCTTTGACCTGGCTGAGGTGCAGTTAGAAGAGGATTTTTCGGCTGACCCCAAACAACGCGAATCTTTTCAGGCTTATTTTGACGCCATCTTTGACGACTTTGTCCGTCCGGACCGCGAGGTGATAGCGCTATGAACGGTGATCTTGATAAAACCAAATTCCCGCATGGGATTTGTCCCTTCATGTCCGGACGACTGGCGCCGGTCTCCGGTCCCGGGGGAATTGTTCAACATGGCCAGATTGTCGTTTCCTCTGTGAATCTGCCTTGCCTAGGTGACAAGTGTCAACTGTGGAGTGTTAGCTCCTGTTCCTTTACTCGTCTTTGTGCCCTCCCAGAGCAGATCGACAATGTGGCGTTCAGGTTGGCTGATATTGGTGATAGTCTTACACACCTTGAGCCCCCTAAGCGTGGATCTGGCCCAATCATGCGCATTGCGGACGCTCTGGAAAAACTGATTGAGACTCGATCCGAGAAAGTCAAAGCTGACAATGGCCACAAGGAAGGAGGTATAAAAAACGATGTGTCTGAAGGATCACAGTAACGACAAACCTTAAACCGAGAAAGGATTGCGGCATGAGAAATCTGCTTGTAATCGTAGTGGCGGTAGCTACAACAATGTTGCTGGTGCTGTCCGTGCAAGCCGGAGAAGTGGTATTGGTCGGCGAGCGAGATGTCGTTGTTGAACCGCAGGTCCAGGCTCAAACATCGAGTCTGTGTAACTGCGAAAAGGGTGTCAATCTGGCAGTTACCCCCAATTTGCCTCAAGGTGAAACGAATGAACCCTACTCTGGGCCGCCCGATAGAGGGTGGGTACATCTATGGGCGTGGATCATGGGCACCCTATACTTTTACCATCTTGATGTTATTTGAAGGTCGGGGGTAGGTGGGTAGTCCCCGCCTATCCCTGCCGAATTGTTATGGTACTCAGAAGATCACATCCCCAAAGTCACGGTTGGTCACTCATTATCGCCTACCTGCTGGTTGCGGTGTTAGTTGGCTCCACGTATCTGTTTGACGAATACCAAGAAACGGAAACGGTCAATGGGTCTCTTTTTGCTACAGCCACCCCTACTATAGGCCGATCTGCTGCCGGGGAATCTGTCTGGGGTGGAATTCTCGGTAAGGGCTTCATCGGGTTTGTGCGGTTGGTTCCAGTTGTAGGTCAACTTGAGTCTGATGCCAGGCTGCCATCGGAAGTCTCTTCATTTGGGCGGCGGGATCAACATGGTTCAGCGCTTCCGCCTTTTTATTGCCGGATATTCAGTGAAAGTGACCTTATGAGCCGGCTGGAAATGGGCACAATCTACTATACCATTTACTCGTCCCTTAAAAACGAGCGGTCTCAAGGTGTCCTCAGATTGAACAGACCAGGGGTTCTCGGTGACTCCGGAGGTTAAGGACTGACAATGCCGATTCGCCCTGAGAATAAATCAATCAATCGACCCGTGGCGGTTCTTTTTGCCTGTAAGGATAGTATCTACAAAACATTCTCCGGAATAGAATTATACGATGCTGAACGTAACGCAAAAACGTTTCCGGGTCATATGCCCGTAGTTGCTCATCCGCCGTGTGGATCGTGGGGTCGGTTGAGGAGATTCGCGCGACCAGTACCGGGTGAACATGAGTTGTCTATTTGGGCGGTTGAGCAAGTACAGAAGTGGGGTGGAGTATTGGAACATCCTTCCTATTCGTTATTGTGGCAACACATGAATTTGCCGAAACCGGGTGACCCCGGTAATGGTTGTGGTTGGTCACTGTCGGTTCCTCAGTTCTGGTGGGGGCATCAAGCCAATAAATCAACCTGGTTATATGTCTGTGGACTTGAACGCCGCTCTTGCCCTGACATACCCTTTAGGTTGGGCGAAGCAATGTATGTTATAGGGGGGTCGAAAAGTCGCAGGCCCCGTCCGACTCTTTCTAAGTCTAAAAGGGAACGGACTCCGTTCGAGTTTGCTCAATGGCTTATTGAGTTAGCGCGGCGTTGTTTCGTAGGTTAAGCGAAGGGAGCATTGACTCTGTGCCTATCCGTCCTGAGAATAAAGATCGTTACCCGGACAACTGGCCGGAGATTCGGCAGTCGATTCTCGAAAGAGCCGGAAACTGCTGTGAGATATGCGGCGTTCGCAATCATGCTGTTGGCTATCGTGACCCCTGCGGTGAGTTTGTTGAAATAACTGGCTATGACGCCGATCCCGACTATTGGGACGGCAACCTGGCCATCAAAATAATCAAGACCGTACTGACCATCATGCACCTGGACCACCAGCCGGAAAACTGCGATCTCGCTAATCTCAAGGCTGCCTGCCAGTTTTGCCATAATCGCTACGACGCTCCAGTCAGGGCTGCTGGTAGAAAGCGCCGACGCCGTCAAGAGATCGGGAAAACACAAAACACGCTCAAATTTGACTCATAAAGCGCCGTATCTGGCTCTACAGCCTCGATCTCGGCAGAAGCACATCAAACATCTAACGAAAGAGCTTCAAATGGTGATAATGCTGAAAAAGACTTAATCCCATGTTGGAGCGCGTGTTTATGCTTCATATGCTGGCCTCCACTGGCCTGGTCGAAGGTAGGCCGGCGGGTATATCGACCAGGCCTCCCCTTCGGGGGGTGCGGGGGGTCTGCCCCCCGCCTTAATTTATGAACTTAGAAATAAGTTTTGAAATGCACAGATATTGTGCATCCGAGGACTATGAACGACAAAGCTGACATTCTTGCCAAATATCGAAACCAGGTCATCTGTGCTGACGCGCTCGATATCTTACCTCAGCTCCCGGACCGGAGCGTTGACGCGGTTATCACTGACCCGGTGTGGCCCGACACCTGTCTGGATTTGGTCGGCAGTGATCGAGCTTATGAGCTTTGGTCTCAGGCCGTCAAGGAGATCGCCCGCCTGACCGATCGCCTGGTTGTGGTTCTTGGCTGTGATACTGATGTCCGGTTTCTTGACTCGGTACCACAATCATTGCCTTTCTTTCGTGTCTGCTGGCTACGCCGGGTGCCTGGCTCTTATCGCGGCCCGTTGTTTTATGGAGCCGATGTAGCCTATGTTTTTGGTGCTCGTTGGCTCAATGGAACCGACCGGGTTATGGGCGGAGAATCTACAGCCGTCGCTCAAACGGACAAAGACCCCGACAATCCCCATCCTTGCAAGCGTCACCTTTATCATATGTCCTGGTTGGTCCGTAAGTTCACTCGGCTAGGTCATTTTGTCTTAGACCCCTTCTGTGGTTCCGGTTCTACCTTGGTGGCCGCAAAGCTGGCTAACCGGGATTATTGTGGCATCGATATAGTACCTGAATACGTCGCTTACTCTCAAAAGCGACTGAACGAACCGGATTTGTTTCATCCGGTAACTCCTTTGGAATCCGTAGCACCTTGAGTTTCTCTCAATGGCAGAGCGGCTGCCTGGTTGACGGGCACGCGGAACGTGCAGCACTCCACCGTCCCGGGTAGCCGCTTTTTGTAAGCATGGAAGTTGTTACTCAAAATACCGCCCCTGACCTTTTTGGTTACGTTACCCCTGTAAAACGGAGGGTCGTATATCGACCGCCGGTAGATATTTTCAGTGTTGAGGATGATCTCTCGAACGGAGAACGCCTTCTTGTTGCCAGTTCTCTCTCTGATCTGGCCCGTAAGAAAGAGGAGTTGGGTAGGGAAAAAGCCGCCCGCCTGCTTTTCTTGGAGGCCGACCGTTACGTCCGTTGTGGTGCTCAGGCTATAACTCTTTACTGTCCGAATGATTACGAGAAATACTTTGTGCGGCTTTTTTGTCATGCTCGGATTTGTGAGCGCTGCGCCCGAATGTATGTCAGGCAGTTACGCGCTCAGGTTCTGCCTGTTGTCCGGGAGGTCGCCTCACAACGTCGACGGGGCTATGTTTTGGCGCAGATCACCCTGACCGTGACTTCGAAGCGCTATAGGGACTCTCTGCCTGATCGGGATGGTATTGTTCGACTCTATCGGGAGTCCAGTCAGCTACTACGGCGGTTTTTTGGTAAGTACGCCATGCGGAAAACCCGGACTGGCCGTTGGCGGGAAGATCGTAAGCGTTATGTCGGCGCCGGCTGGTTAGCCGCCGTTGAGGTCGGCAAGGACAACAACAACCTTCACATACACGCCTTGACTTATGGTCCGATCCGGTCGGTGAAGCGGCTCTCGGAAGCCTGGGCAAACATTACCGGGGACTCTTTTGGGGTCGACATTCGCCGCAAGACGCCAAAGCAGGCGGTTGACTATGTTCTTAAGTACATCGGCAAGCCTCCGGTGTCTGACAGTTATCATCGCATTGCCGAGTATTCTCAGATGATAAAGGGCTCGCGGCGCCTTCGGACTGGGGGCATTTTTTACAACCACTTCAAAGCGCCTAAGAGGGAAAAAAAATCCCATTTGTGCATCTACTGTCAGGCGCTTCTTCGCTTTGGTGGTGTTGTCGATGATTACGCCGACAGTGGCTACATCGACTATTACCACGCCAGCCGTCACCTTGATGACTATCTGCCTAATTCTGGCATGCCGGGCAGTTCTCTACCGGGGGAATCTACGCCCTTGACACTGCCATTCTGACAGTTTTTAGCCTGCCAATCTGTCATGGTGCAACGGGTTGCGGTTTTTCTGCTACTCATTGCACTTTTTTCTTGACAAGTTGATCCCCATCTGTATCTTAGGGATAGGTTTTCGAGTCACACGGGAGCTTTGTGCAGTTTAATTTCACAGAGGTACCCGCCGGTGAGGCGGGTACCGACCAAACTCTTAAGGTGATTGGTCAAGGCATTGGCCGATCTTCTCGTCGGCCGCATGTCCGGCTTAAAGCTCTGGATATCCTGCGGCAGGCGGACATTCCTGATCGCAGAGCCCGGGCAGCCTCCCGGGCTCTTTATCAATGGGTAAAGCGTAATATCCGCTTTGTACCCGACCCCCTTGATGTCGAAACGGTTCAGGGCCCGGAGGTCACGCTACGTATAGGCGCCGGCGACTGTGAAGATCACGCGGCGCTTTTGGCTGCCCTGGCGCAGAGTGTAGGCATTCCGGCTCGTTTTGTTGTGGTCGGCGAAAATCCCGATCGTTTTCAACATATCTATGCGGAGCTTTTGATTGACGGTCGTTGGACGCCGGCGGACACGACTAACGAGTTCCCTTTTGGTGTCTCTCCCCCACTGCCGGCCTCCAAAGTTTATTCCATGAAAGGAGAACCTGATATGAGGGCTTCTTTGTCCGGGGCGACCCAGGTGGTCCCTGTTTCTGTCGAGGTCGTAAAACGAGCCGCCTATGTGTCAGCGATGAATACCCTGAATGATAACTGGCGGCGGGGCAAAATTGATCGCAGTGATCTCTCTAATTGTCTGCGGGCAATAGATAGAGGCCAGAGTCCCTCTCGGGGAACCGTTGTTGAGGTTCCCATGCGCAAAGCCATTGAAGATTTTCTGCGCGCGGTCGATCAGGGGGGCGCTGCGTCTCTTAAACACTCGGGGCAGCTTTCCGGCCTCAGGGGCTTCGGTGATTTTATGGCGTCGCTTTATGAAAATGTTAAAAGCAGCGTGCAGTCTGTCGTGAAATATGGACAGCAGATATTTAGTGGCGGCGCCGGTGACATGGGCCCCTATCAGATACAGCCCACCCTTCAGATACCAGCTGGTCTTATTCAGCCCCAGGTAAGCCCCCAGGCCGCCGCTGCTGGCGTTGGGGCTATTCTATCGAGCCCGGTCTTCATCGGTCTGGCCGTCATCGGTGTTGCCCTTTTAATCAGCAAGAGCAAGGGCAAATAAAACCGTGTACCTCCGCCCTCGGACAATGTCGAATCGTCTCGGTCAGCCACTGCTGATCCCTGAGAATGAAAAAAATTCTGAGTGGCAAACGTGGTTGCGTCATGGTTTTAATCTCATAACCGGGCAGGCACAGCTCCAGACGCCCCAGGTCGTTGTCACCGGCGCGGAGGCCGCGAGTGCCGGTGAAATACTCAAAAATCCGATCGTCTGGATTGGCCTGGCCGGGTTAACTATTGCCTTAGTTGGTCTGTATCGAAAGTAGGTCCTCTGTGATATCTAGCTACACTACCACGCGTCGATCTGGTCTTGGCGTTCCTGTCGCTGCCGTGCCCGTGGCCTATGAAGTTGCCAAGAATACTTTCAGTTGGCTGACAAAGATTTTCGGTAGCAAGCTGGTGCACGGTATCAAAAAAGAAGAATTTGACGCTCGCCACGATAACCCCACGTTGTTTCGCGCTCTTTGGTATGACGGCTACTGGGTGCGTGAGGGTGCCGGGGAGATTCCTGCCGGCATGTCCCTTCAGGACTATTACGTGCGCCGCTTCGGCGTCCATCCCTTTTTCGCTGCCGCGCAGTCAAGCGTCGATCGCCTGGCTCGAGGCGGTGTTTCCCTGGAAACTCTCCGCTTGACGGCTATTCCCCAGGGAATGCCCTGGCCCCCGGATATCGACACTCTTCCGAGGGCTGTTGTCGAGCGCGTCTTGCCTCGGTCTGCGGCTGC
>Ga0114919_10002363_pt1 | contig 15292 bp, 15 predicted proteins | sample BlataG_FD_88682 | JGI IMG/M metagenome (GOLD analysis project Ga0114919, IMG submission 88682) | Deep subsurface microbial communities from Black Sea to uncover new lineages of life (NeLLi) - Black_00105 metaG | ecosystem: Environmental > Aquatic > Marine > Oceanic > Sediment | place: Atlantic... | reverse complement strand
GGGGTTAGAATACGCACAGGCAACCACGCGATATGTGGGCGCGTGTCACCGGGGAGCGTTGGCCATGGACAAGCCGATCAGCGGAATACACAAGCGCTACGCGATCGCCGGCTTCCGTTCGGCGGAGGCCGAGCCGGACCCCTTCCGACAATTCGACCTCTGGTTTGATGAGGCGGTCAAGGCCGGGTTCGCCGAACCGGGTGCGATGGCGCTCGGCACGGTCGATGCGGACGGCCGTCCATCGGTCCGAATGGTCCTGCTCAAGGGCTTCGATGCCCGCGGGTTCGTCTTCTATACGAATTACGACAGCCGCAAGGCCCGCGCCCTGGTCCAGAACCCGGACGTGTCGGCGTGCTTCTGGTGGGATCAACTCGAGCGTCAGGTGCGGATCGAAGGAACCGTGGAGAAGCTGCCCGCCGAAGAGTCGGACGCCTATTTCGAGACCCGCCCCCGCGCGGCCCAACTGGCCGCCTGGGCCTCCAAGCAGAGCGAACTGATCGAAGGCCGGGACGTGCTGGAACGACGCTTGGCTGAAGTGCAGGCCGAGTACCGGGATCGGCCCGTTCCGCGTCCGCCAAACTGGGGCGGCTACCGCATCTGCCCGACGGTGATCGAGTTCTGGCAGGGCCGCGAAGGCCGCCTGCACGACCGCCTCCGCTACTGCCTGCAACCCGACGACACCTGGATCCTGGAGCGCCTCTCACCGTGAAGGACGGATGGTCGATCCGAACCCCAAGCGCGGGGCACGGGCTAACACACGGTGGGACCTATCAGGCGCCGGTCCGGCCACGGGGCCAGCTTCAGTCTGCCGCGCGAAGGTCGCCGTAGTCGGCGTGCTCGTGGTTCGACCAGCGCCGCCGCCCGGCACAAAGTAAAATATCTGAAAAAAGTTGCTGTGCTTTTCTGGGATTCGGGCTATGATGCGGACGGTCGGATTGACGAACCAGGCGTAGAGACGTGGCATTTGTCCTGCAGGTCCCGCATCGTATTGCCTAGATCGCGCTCCTACCTTCCTGGCCGGAATTGCGGCCACTTTCAATTGTGACCCTGAAAGTCAAACAACGGGTCGCGCCTGCCATCGCTAGGAGAAACACGATGGGCAAAAAGTTGTATGTCGGGAACCTGAGCTACGAGGTGAGCGGGTCCGACCTGGAACAAATGTTCTCGCAGCACGGCACGGTCGAGAGCGCGCAGGTCATCGAAGATCGCGCTACCGGCCGGAGCAAGGGATTCGGATTTGTCGAGATGGCCTCCGCCGCAGAGGCGGAAGCCGCGATCAGCGCTCTGAACGGGCAAGATCACGGCGGCCGGGCCCTCACCGTCAGCGAAGCCAAACCACGCGAACCGCGCGGCGGCGGCCGCGGCGGGTACGGCGGCGGCGGCGGCGGCGGCGGCGGTCGCGGCGGCTACGGCAGAGGCCGCTAGGCCACTCTCGCATGCCAACACCAGAAGGGAAGGCCGCCGAAGGTGGCCTTCCCTTCTCCTGGTAGTTTGGGGTTTCCATAAAGCGGGCCGCGCGCCAAGAGCGCGCGCCGCTAATGTTCTCCCTTCCATAGGGACGGATCATTATGGCGACTAAGTGGCAAGGTGAACCGAAACGCTGGCGTGTACGGGGCAAATCCACCGACGGATTGACTGTCACGCTTGGCGCTCATGCCACCGAGAAAGCAGCCCAGGCAGAGGCTGAGAAGTTCCTCAAGGAAGGATTCTACCGCGACGTGACCGTCGAACGCATCGAGCCGGTCGGAGATCCGCCACAGCAAGACGCGTAGAATGCCGCTGGCGCCGGACGCCCAAGGGAGTCTGAATGGCAAAGAGAAATAGAGCGTCGCTGCTCAAGCGGCAGCGCGAGACCGAGAAGCGCGAGCGACGGGCCAAGAGAGCTGCGAAGGCCGCACTGAAGCGCGAGCGTCGCCTGCAGAAAAAGAGTGCCGAGCCCCAGATTGCTCCGGGCGAAAACGCCCAGGATAATGCTGCGTCGACCGATCTCGCCGCGGTAGCAACGGACGTCGATCACGACATGTCCGCGCCTGGTCCGGGAGCGAATGGATATGGAATTTCCGCGTCGGAAGCGGGGCGATGAGTTGCTCAAGCCGGGCGCGCTGCTGAACCTTCGCAACCGCCTGTGGTGTAGCGCTCACCAGCACGATTTGACGACCGTGATCGGCTGCGCATGCGACCATCGTACCCGGATGCTGCCGTTCTTCTATGCGGACAAACGCCTGCCCCCGGCCGGCAGCTTGGCACCCAGCCGCCTTCGGCCTTGACGACGCACGCCACCTACATCGCAATAGCGACACCGACACCGACTAGACCAACCTCGGCATCCTGCTAGCTGACAGGGGCGATGGCTGCGTGTAGCCGACGGTACCCCCGCGCGCGTGGCTGGCCTTCATCGCTGCGAGCCCCATCCCTCGCCTGGCGAGGGATGGGGTCCGGAATACACCTCAACGTCAGTGCCCCCCCCTTGCCTGCGGCAACGGATGGGGCACCCGCTTCCCGCAGCGAAGCAGCCTCAGGTAGAGCAACCAGTTTCCAGCTTTTACGATGTGCCCGATAGAACCCACTTCTTCCAGCCGGCCCCGTTCGGAGCTGATGCGAAGTAGCTAAGCCATTCGTCGTCGCCTTCAGCCACGCACCGTGCCACATACCGTTTCATTTCGTCCTTGGTCACGCGAATCGAGCGACTGTCGATCTCCGCAAGCAGCCCCCGCGCGAAGTGCTGCAGCTCCTGCTCGCGCCTAAACCAGAGTTCCCGGTGGGCCTCCCATGTGAACGAGAACCCAATTCCAGCATCGCCACTCCGCGGTTTCCCTTGATAGAGACCGCCCATGTCGAAGTCGAGGGCGCCCCGTGGTGGATCGAGATTTGCAGCCGCGTAGTGTTCCGCGTGTGCCCGGGCAACGTCGCCCGCTTCTATCTCATACACGGAAAGACGGAGGTCAGGCTCACCAAATCTTGTCGACAACTCTACGCGACAGAATTCTGACGCGTCAGTCAATTCACACGAGGTCTTTCGCTTGCCGATCCTGAGCAGCATGACTCCGTGTTACCGTTCCAAAGCCTCGCGCGCCGCCTCGCGCACGCCGGCGCTGGGATCGCTCTTGCTCAGCTCTTTGAGCCGTCGTTTCACTTCTTGGGAGAGATGATTTGAAAGGCCGTATACAGCGCCTTCGCGGACCAAAGAAGATGGATGCTGTGAGATTCTCAAGAGGCTTGACACAACGAGACCAGCATCTTCGATCCTACCAGCGGCCTCTGCTGCGAACGTCAGATCGCATCGATCAAGCAGGTTGCTCTCGATCAGTCTTATTAGACTGTCTGGATCACGGTCCGCGAGTAGTTCGAAGTAGGCCTGGCTGAACCGCCCCTGACGCGAGGCGGGCAGGGAGAAAAGCTGCTTCAGTGCCTCCCAATACGCCCTCAAAGACTCCATCGACAGACTTCGAGAGGCATTCTGATCAATCGGCTCGGGGGGAACTGTTACCTGTGTCATGCTATCGACTCTTCACGACCGGCGTCACCGAAATAACGCGATCGTCTCGGGCTGCAAACTTCTGAAGAATATCTCGTTCTTAATCTCTCGTAAGTCCTCGAGGCTACCCCACACGTCCGGGGAGTCCACCGCGAACCTTTGTTGTCGAAAAACGTCGATATCAAAGATTATCGGCAGAGTCTCCTCGTGCGATCCTTGTTCGATCGTCTGCATGACGATGGCTCTCGCGTTTGCGTCGGTGAAGGGGATTACGAGACGCAAGAAGAAACCCTGTGTCGGTGGGAGTCCCCCAGGCATTTCAAGCCGCGTGTTCAGCCAAGCTCCCAGATCCTCGATCGGCAATGGCAGCGGTATCCGGTTGATGTAGCGAACCGCTACCCGCGTCACAGCAACCGGTCGCGCTACGTTTCGATAGACGTCCCACAACTCGCGTGCCTCGTTCCGCAGGTGCTGCCAGTCTTGGTACTCTTTCAATCTACTAAAGGTGAAGCCATCCAGGCGGGCTTGGACTACCTGGAGGTCATCCAGCGACCTGAACATGAAGCCATTCCGCCCACCCACCGGCTCACCGATTTGGGGTGCCTCGCCCCGTTGGAAGTGAATCTGACCGCGCCACTCGTCACGTGCTTGGCGCCGAGGGTAGCGCTCGCGAATCGGTGCCTGAACGGCCTCTAGGACGCCAAGGTTGACTTCAGGCGCCAACTCGACCTGAAGGTCGATTAAAGCCTCCGTTATCGGAGCCCGATCTAAGTGTGGCCAGCTGCTCATCGTGTGTTCACCAACGCGTGCTCGGAGATCCGGTAAGCCCCAAATCGCCAATGCATTATTGCAACGGGCTCGCCCCTGGACAAGAGGTTGGGCAGCTCATCTCTGCTGAAGATGCCAAGACGTACGTTCACAGGCGGTAGCCCGCATCACTTCGGGCGCCATGGATCGCCCGAACGCGGTCAGGGTCGTCTACACGATCAGATTCACCAGCCGGCCCTTGACGACGATGGTGCGTTTGAGGGGTTTGTCGGCGAGGGCGGCGGCGACGGGGGGCAGCGCCTTAGCCGTTACGATGATCTGGTCGTCGCCGGCGTCGGTTGGGACGGTGATGCGGCCGCGCAGCTTGCCGTTGACCTGCACCGCCATCTCGACGGTTTCGTCGATGGTCAGTGCTTCGTCGTGGCTGGGCCAGGGTTCGCCGGTCAGCGACTCCGCGTGGCCGAGCCGCTGCCAGAGCTCTTCGCAAACGTGCGGGGCGAACGGGGCCAGCACCAGCAGGAAGCGCTCGATCTGGTCGCGGCCGACGGTCTGGGCTTTGTTCGCCTCGTTCACCCAGACGATCATCTGGGCGATCGCGGTGTTGAACGCGAACCGGCCGATGTCGTTCTCGATCTTCTTGATCGTCTTGTGCAGCAGTCGTTCGAGGCCGTCGTCGCGTTGGTCGGCGATCTTGGGGTTTAGCTTCCATGGCCCGTCCAGCTCCTGCTCGTTCTCCGGCAGGACGACCAGTCGCCAGACGCGTTGCAGGAAGCGGTGTGGGCCGATGATGTCGCGGGGGTTCCAGGGTTTGCTGGCCTCCAGCGGCCCCATGTACATCTCGTAGAGCCGCAGCGTGTCGGCCCCGTACTGGTGGATGATCTGGTCGGGGTTGACCACGTTCTTAAGCGTCTTGGACATTTTCTCGACGCTCTCGCTGAGCTTCTCGCCGGCCCGCCGGTGGTAGGCCCCGTCCTCGCGGAACTCGATCTCGTCGTAGTGCACGTAAACGCCGCGCGAATCGCGATAGGCGTACGCCGTCATCATGCCCTGGTTGAACAGCTTCTGGAACGGCTCGGGCGTCGAGACGTGCCCGAGGTCGTACAGCACCTTGTGCCAGAAGCGGGCGTAGAGCAGGTGCAGCACGGCGTGCTCAGCACCGCCCATGTAGAGATCGACCCCGCCGATCCGCGGCGAGCCGTCCGTGCCCTTGCCGCCCATCCAGTACTGCTCGACATCGGCATCGACGACAGCCCGGTCGTTCTGGGCGTCGAGGAAGCGGAGGTAGTACCAGCACGAGCCGGCCCATTGCGGCATGGTGTTGAGTTCGCGTTGCAGTGTCTCGCCCTCGCGCTTGACCTCGATCCAGTCGCCGGCCCGGGACAGCGGCGTCTGCGGCTCGGCGTTGGGGTCGTCGCCGGCGTGCGGGCGGTAATCCTCCATCTCCGGCAGCGCGACCGGCAGCTCCGCCTCCTCCACCGCCACAGCTTGCCCGTCTGCCCGATAGAGAATCGGAAACGGCTCACCCCAGTAGCGTTGCCGCGAGAACAGCCAGTCACGCAGCTTGTACTGCACCGTGCCCTCGCCCAGGTCACGCTCCTCGAGCCACTCGGTGGTTTTCTGTTTGGCCTCGGCGGTCGCTAGACCGTTGAGATCGCACTCGCCCTCGAACGTCATCTCCGCCGGCGAGTTCACAGCGGTACCCTCGCCCTCGAACCCGTGCCAGTCCACACCCGGCGGCGGCTCGACCACCTTGAGCACCTTGAGGCCGAACGTGTTGGCGAACTCCAGGTCGCGTTTGTCGGAGCCGGGCACGGCCATGATCGACCCGGTGCCGTAGCTGATCAGCACGTAGTCGGCCACCCAGATCGGCACCCGCTCGCGATTCACCGGGTTGATCGCGTAGGCCCCGGTAAACACCCCCGTTTTGGTCTTGGTGTCGGCGGTGCGGTCGAGCTCCGACTTCTGGGCGGCCTGGCGGACATAGTCGTTGACGGCATCGCGCTGCTCGGCCATCGTAATAACCGGCACCAGGCGGTGTTCCGGGGCCAGCACCAGGTAGGTAGCACCGAACAGCGTATCCGGCCGTGTGGTGAAGATGCGGATGACGTAGCGCTCATCCGGATTCTCCGCCTCCAGCGTGAAATCCACGTACGCCCCCTCGCTGCGCCCGATCCAGTTCCGCTGCATCAGCTTGATCGGCGCGGGCCAGTCCAGCCGGTCGAGGTCGGCCAGCAGGCGCTCGGCGTACTCGGTGATCCGCAGCATCCACTGCCGCATCGGGCGGCGGTAGACCGGGTGATTGCCGCGGTCGCTGCGCCCTTCGTTGGTGACCTCTTCGTTGGAGAGTACGGTCCCCAGCGCCGGGCACCAGTTGACCGGGACCTCGGCCAGGTACGCCAGCCGGTGTTCGTCTTTATACGCTTCGATCGCCGCGGCCCCTTCGGCCTTGATCTCGCCGGGGATGGGCAACTGGTCGATCGGGCGGGCGGCCCCGACCACCCGGCGCCCCTCGTGATCGGTCCAGCGGTGTTCCGGGTCGTACCACGCGTTGTAGATTTGCAGGAAGATCCACTGCGTCCAGCGATAGTAATCCTCGTCGCAGGTGGCGAACTCACGCCCCCAGTCGTAGCCGAGACCGATCGCCTTCATCTGCCGCTTGTACGTCTCGATGTTTTTCTTCGTGGTGATGCGCGGGTGGATGCCGGTTTCGACGGCGTACTGCTCGGCGGGCAGGCCGAACGCGTCCCAGCCCATCGGGTGCAGCACGTTCCAGCCGCGCATGCGCCGGTAGCGGGCAATGATGTCGGAGGCGATGTAGCCTAGCGGGTGACCGACGTGCAACCCCGCCCCAGACGGGTAGGGAAAGAAGTCGAGCACGTAGAACTTCGGCCGCTCGCTGCCCGGTTGGCCCGGGTTGGCCGCCCGGAAGCAGCCGTGCTCGTCCCAGTACCGCTGCCACTTCGGCTCGATCTCGGTGAAGGTATAGCTCGCGCTCATGGGGTCATCACTTTTCTACGGCCGATCCCCGCCCACGGTCCCCGACGAGTGCACGAAGATAGCCGACGGCGATGAAGGATTCAACGTGCAACGACGGGTCGAACCGGCCCGCGGGTGGTTACGCCGCGGCCGTCGGCCCCGGCCTTATTCCTCGGACGCCGAAGCCCGCACAAAGCCCGTACGGCGGAGTATGTTCTCGGCATCGTACCACGCCTGCAAGAGGTGTAGCCTCTCTTGGTACTCGGCGGCTCGGGCCAGATCCGCCCGGCGTTTCTCGAAGTCGCCCGCATAGATCGGCTTGGTCTCTTCCAGCTCCGCGACCACCCACTTCTGGTCCTCGGTCACCTGCACCAACGCTACGCGATGTACCGGGCGGGTGCTCGGCTGTGACTCCGCCAGCGCGAACACCTGTTTGTGCAGATTCGGGGCCAGGCCGACGTATTCGTGAACGTAGCTCGGGACGCGCGTGAACGGCCCCCGCGGGGCGACCGGGCCGAGATAACGCGTGTACCCGTACCTGGTGCCCCGCACCGCAGCCGGCTGGGTGCTGGCCCACTCCTCGGCCGCCGTCAGCAACTGTTTCAACTCTTCCGCGGATTCCACGGCAGCCTCCAGGCCGACTTCGCGCGCCTTTTCGGCTAGCTGCTGGGTATACTCTCCGGCCAGCTCGTGCGCTTTGAGCAACCTCAAGTCCTGGACGAGCTTGTCGCGGACGACGTCGATCGAATCCGGCGGCCCGCTGGGCTTGACCCGAATGACGCGGAAGAAGTAGGCTTGGTAGGGAAACTGCTGGCCGGTCTCGCGGTCCCTACGGAGTTCGAGCAGGATCCGGCTCGGCTCGAGCAGGTTCAGTGCCGAGACCGGGTCTTCGGGATCGGCCGTGACCAATCCCTTCACCCGGAACGCCAACGCCGCGGTTGAAACTCGGTCCCGGGGGTCGGCGCCGAGCTGGAAGCTGGCCAGGCCCAGGCCGGGTACGCCCTGCAAGCCCTCGATGTCCAACAGCTCGGTTTTGTCGTAAATCACCTCGTACGGATCGGAGTACTTGTCGCGCAACTCCTCGAACGAGACGAGCGCCTCCTGCGGTGGTGCGGTGCGGAAGCCGTCCTCGCCGGGCAGGAATCCCTCCCACGGTGCGCGGGCCGCTTGCTGCATCTTGTTCACCAGTCGCTGGGCCTCCTCGACCGCCTTGACCTTGCGGTAATCCTCGCGTACCTGCTTCTCGACCTCCTCGAAGGTCCGCTGGACCTCATCGTACTGCTGCCGAACCGACTCGGCGCTCTGAGTCGTGGGACGCGGCACCCGCTCGACGTACTTGTGCTTGTTCTCCTCGTAGTAGCGCCGGGCCTCTCGCGCTCGAACGCTGACCTTGGCCTGGATTCGCCGGGGGTCCACGGTCAGATACTCGACTTGCACCCGGTCGGGCTGGCGGTAGCCGAACACGAGCCGGTCCTCTTCGTGGGCGGTCTCGCGGTCCTCGGCCTCCTCGAAGTAGGCCTGGATTTCCTCCTCGGTCGGCTCCGCTACCGAAGGCAAGAATGCCGTGGACTCGACCACCGTGAACTTGACCAGCGCTTCCTGCGTTTGGTCGCGGTAGGCGATCTCCGCGCGCGGCCGACTGCCCCCCAGCGCATCCGCGTGGAGCCGCTCGACCTCGAAGATTGACAACCACGCTCCCGCCAGGCGGTAGATCGACTCGAGGCTGCTATTGGAATCGTCACGCACTCGGGCCAGATAGTCGCCGCCGACGCCCTGCCTGCCCAAGAACTCCACCACCTGCTGCCGGCCCACGTGGACCCCCATCTGTCTGGCTTCCTCCATCAGCAGACGCCAGGCGAGCACCTGTTCCTGCTCGCTCGCGCGGCTCACCACCAGTTGCCAGGCCAGCCGTTGTACCGGGTCGATCGCGCGGTCGGCGAGCCCCAAGTCGCCCAGGAGATCCAGGTCACCGTGCATCCGCTGCAGGTCGAGATTGGTAATGTCTTGCCCGAAGGCTCGGCCGATCTTCATCTTCAGCCCTGACCGCTTCTGCGCGGCCCGGCCGATCACGTCGCCGACCAGGAACACCACCAGCAACAACGACATGACAACCAACATCAAAACGCGGCTGTATTTGCGGAAGATTCTGCTGATCCTCATATGTGCACGTCCTGGGCTCGGTGGAACGAATGCCGCCGGCTACCTCTCATCGGCGGCGCGAAACCTCCATGATATGACCTGCGGACCCGCTGGCAAGACGCGAATCCCACCGGTCGGCACGCGCGGCCCGAGGTCGTCTGCCCCACGCGGGCGACGGCCGATAATGGCTCGGAGTAACCCGCCAACGATCCCGCCGGGTCGTGCGAAAACTCGCCGCGCCGCGCCGCCGTTTTGTATACTTCAATTGGACCAGAGGGGGTCCCTCGAGGAGTGAGATCCGTGGCGGCATATGGCTGGCGGGATCGCTTGCGGCGCCTGCTGTGCGAAGAGGCCGGTGCGACGGCAACCGAATATGCCGTCCTGCTCGCGCTGATCCTGCTGGTGATTTTCGCGGCCCTCCAGCAGTACGGCCAGGGATTGTACGATCTATATGATGCCGTCAATACCCAGGTGCCTTGGTAACCTCTGGGGTGGATCAGGCTATGGGCGCGCAGGTCTTCATCTTGTGGGTGCTCGTCATCGTGGCCGCCGCACTGGCCGGCTGGTGGCTGGCCGTCCGCCCGCGAGCCTCGTACCGCGGCATCGCCACGCCCGTTTCCTTCCTGATTATAATCGCCGCCATCTTGATGTGCGTCCTCGCCCTGAGCGCCCCGCGGGCAGGGGCACACCGCCTTCCCCCGCCGACTCCCCCGGCCACGCTCAACCCCTGAACCTTCGATCCAACGATGGAATCTCAACACGCCGTGTGGCACCGGCGTCCCCACGCTGAGAACATAGGCGCAGCGCCTGTTCCGCAGGCGTTTCTGTAGTGGTTGTAGATCCGTCCAGGCGGGGCGCGCCGCGCATGTGCTGCTACGCCCGTGGATGGGACTTGTCGTAGGATTCCTTGACCGCGGTACCGGTCACGTGGGTGTAGATCTGCGTCGTGCTGAGGCTCTGGTGCCCGAGCATCTCCTGCACACTGCGCAGATCCGCCCCCTGCCGCAGCATATGCGTCGCGAAGCTGTGCCGCAGCGTGTGCGGGCTGACCGACAGATCGAGCCCCGCTTCCAGCAGGTACTTGTCCAGCTTGCGCCGCACGCTCCGCGTGCTCAGCCGCTGGCCGTGCTTGTTGATGAACAGGGCCTGCAGGTCGGCCTTCGGGCTCTGTGACGTGTTTCTCCGCAGATCAAGGTAGTGGATCACCGCCCGCACCGCTCCCGGGCCGATCGGAATCACCCGCTCCTTCTTGCCCTTCCCGCGCACGCGGACCACGTTCTGGCTCAGGTCAACGTCGGCCACGTCCAGGGCCACCAGCTCGCTCACGCGCATGCCGGTCGAGTAGAGCGTCTCCAGAATCGCCCGGTCGCGCGCCCCCAACAGCGTCGTCGTATCGCAGTTCGACAGGAGCTTCTCGATCTCATCGAACTCCAGCGATTTGGGCAGCCGCTTCTCCTGCTTCGGCGTGCGGATCGGAGCGACCGGGTTGGTCTGCGTGTGCCCGCGGCGGACTAAAAACTTGTAAAAGCTCCGGAGCGTCGCCAACTTCCGGGCCACCGTGCTCTTGCAGTAGTTCCGGTCGCGCAGCAGCGACATGAACATGCGTACCGTTTCGGTGTCGGTCGCCAGCAGCCGGCGATCCAGGCCCGCATCCGACACGTCGGGCAGCGGCAACCGTTGGCCCGCCTGTGGTTTCCCGTTGTCGCCTGGCTCTGCGCTCGGACGCTCACCCGGCTTCGTGCTCAGTTCACACAGATACCCGCAGAACTGCTGCAGATCGGCCGCATAGCACCGGGCGGTGTGCGACGAGAAATGCCGCTCGGCATTAAGGTAGTCGATGAACTGCTGAATTAGGCTCTGTTGTTCGCTCATCGCTGTACCACTACCTGCGTTGAAAGATTCTCGGCTCGGCTCCGGCTTATCCATACCACGCATCGCGCCTCCCGCCACGAACCTCCCTAGGTGACCGCATCCAGTTCGCTCGTGATCTGCTGCTTGGTGACCGCGTGGGTGAGGACGGCGGCGTCGAACCAATCGAGCTCACCGCCGGCATCCCGGGCCATCCCGATCAAGGAGGCCATCACCTCCGACTCCTGGCCTTCGTAGTACCAGAAGACGAACTGATGACGGCCCTTGCTCAGCCTCAAGCAGCGTCGCGTCGCGTTCATCGCTGCGCCTCGTCCGCCTCTGTGGTCACGCCACACCGGCGCCACTGCTGATGGATCGGTCGGATCGCCGACCAAATCGAGAATCGCAGGAACAGTTTCTGCGATTTCACATACTGCCGCCACGCGTACGGGCTGGCGTGCCCCTCCCGCTCGGCGGCGAAGGAACGTACCTCGTCCAAGATTGACTCGTGGGCCGCGTTGAAGACCCGCTGCACCTGCCATTTTGGGGCCGTTTCTGGGACCGCCGCGACCCCCTGTGGCACGCCCGTGCCCGACGCCTGCCGCGATGTGCTGACCGGGTCCAGCCCGGTGCGACGCGCGGCTTGCGGGACGGCGTACCACTGCATTACCAAACCGACGATCGGCGGATCGTACGGGTCGTACTCGGTGATGGCCGTCACGATGGTGGCGTCCGCCCCGAACTCGCGCGCCAACTCCAGGGCGTCTTCGGGTGTTTCCACTTGCGTTTTACCCGCCCGGGCCAGCGCCGCCAGCGTGAGATTCACCGGAATCACCGACGTGCCCGGGAAGGACAGGAACTCCGAGGCCACAATATCGGTCACCTGCAGCGGGTCGAAGTCGGTGCTGCCGCTCAGGTTGATCACCGGGGCGACGACGAAGACCTGCGGGCGTGATGGCGATGGCTGCCGGGCGTCCGGTCCTTGCTGCTTGGCGGCACAGCCGAGCGTGAGGAGTGCCCCCACCGCCCACACCCCCACAGCAACCAAGACCCGCGGGAATCGTCCGCATCGCGTCGTTCCCTTCGATCCAACTGCCGGAACGCTCAGAAGTGGAGCCCATCTGATAATAGGCCTCGTATCTGCGTCCTTCAAAGGACGATATCGAATACACGGGCCGGTACGGCTTCCCGGCCGTGCGCGCTCCCGAAAACTCCCTGCCGCCCTCCAGCTCCCCACACTGCCCTGCCAACCGGCCCATCTGTGGCACCCGAGATCCCACATGCGGCCCTACTCCCCGCCCAGCCTGACGGAGACTTCAGTCTCGGTCCCAGTGCCCGGCGACGTGATGTCCCGCCGCCGGCCGATTCCGTAGCCTTCGTCTTCCGTCGTGAGTGACCAGATGTTCTCGGTGCCGCTGCGCGCCGAGACGAAGAAAACACGCCCGGTCGGGCTCCAGGTCGGATTGAACGATGCATGGCCACCATCGCCCAGCTTGAAACGCAACCCGGTTTCCACATCGACGACCCATAGGCTGGCGTTGATCGGCTCGCGCGAGCTTCTCCGCAGGTCCCGCCCATCCGGTCGCACTGCGCAGAAAACAATCATTTTGGCGTCCGGCGACCAGCGCGGCGCGATGCACGCCGCTAGGTCGCTGTAGGCCACCTCGGTCGGGTGGCGGGCCTCCCCGTCCGCCAGCTCGACGGTCCACACGCTGAACCAGCGGCTGCCACGCTGGCGGGCACGCTGGAAAACGATGTGCCGGCCGTCCGGCGACCAGGCGGGGAACATCCCATAGGCCAGAAAACGCCGTACGCCCGGCTCGTCCACCGAGAGCGTCCAGATCTCCCAGCGCTGGCCACGGCGGGCCCAGACCGTGTAAGCGATCTGTTTCCCGTCGGGGTGCCAGCAGGGGGCGATCTCGTCCGTGCGGTCGCGCGTAAGTTGGGTCAGCCCGGTCCCGTTCCGGCTGATTTGCCAGATATCCCAATTCCCCGACCGGTTCGAGCAGAAGACGATCCGCTGACCGTCCGGGCTGAAGCGCGGCTGGATGTCGTCCGCCGGATCGCTGGTCAGTTGCGTCATGGCGGTCCCATCGACGTGCTTCACGTAGATATCCGGGTGCTCGGCGTTGCGTGTCGAGGCAAACACGAGCATCTGGCCGTCGGCGTCCAGGTCGGGGTCAAAATCCCGGCCCTCGCTCGTGAACGTGTGGCGTGTCAGGTTGGTCAGCAGCCGGTTCTCGAACGGAACCTCTTCCAGCTCGGGCTGCTCGCCGAAGAAAGCGATCCCCGGCGGTGCGGCCGCGTGAGGCCCGTCAGGGGCTGGGTCGGCGTGCCGCGCCGCCGGAGCCTTCGACTCCGCCACCGGCGGGAGCGACCGCGCTAGCGCCGCGCAACCCCAGACTAATACTACAGTTACCACCAATACCGCAGCTAGACTGCCCAATCTCAGGTGCCAACGCATTGCCGAATCCTCGGTTCCGCTGTTGCAGTTTGGCTGTAATACGCCCGTTGGCGACATCGGCTTTTACAGGGCCAGTCTGCAATTGCGAAACGGACGTTCGCCAGTGCCTGTGTCCTGGTTATCGGCTGTGGGGATAGGGCGAGTTAAAGGGGCGGGCCGCTGCGCCGGCCCACGACGGCACTTTGCGCGTCACACCCGGATTGTGCTACGATTGCCCCACCTTGAGGGGAAGCCGACGGGCAGACCATCGCCTCACCGACCTGCGGCTCCCAGGAAAGCGGCCGCAGCGCTCGGCCTACGGAGCTGCCGGCAGCTCCGGGAACTCGCGCGACGGCCCCGCCTTGTCGAGCGCCTCGTGGACTGGAGCGGCGGAAAGGAACAGCGCGGGCAGCGTGATGGCGTCTTCGGGGCGCCCGGCCGGGTAGACCAGATTCAGCGGCACGGTGGGCCGCCCCCAACGCTTGATCTCCTCGTGCATCACCGGGTTGTAGTTGCTGAAGTCCGCTTCGATCGGAATGACGCGCAGCTCGCGCATCCTGGCGCGCATCGAATCGGTTTCGAGCCAGAGCTTGTTCACCTTACAGTTCGCGCACCAGTACGCCGTGTAATCCACGTAGACGGTGTAGCCCCGCCGCGACAACTCCTCGCCCAACCCGCCCGGTTGCCAGGGTTGCCAGGGAATGTGATCGTTCCAGTCCGAGCGCGCCACGCGGGCGATAATCTCCTCGGGGGTCAGTTGTTCATGTTCGCTCTTGCTTGCGATTTCGGTAGCCGGGTCCCGCCATTCGTACATCACCCGAAAGCTGAACCACCAGCCCAACAGAGCAATGCCCAACGCGGCCACCCACGTAACCAGCCGACCTGCCGTCTCCCAAGTCGGCTTGATCTTTCCGAGCAGCCAGACGGCCAACGCGAGGAAACCCCAAAACGCAACGGTCCACACGACGCCCTCGGCCCCCGTCTGGTGACCGAGAATCCATAGCAGCCAGACCGCCGTCGCCAGCAGGACGAACCCCATGGCCTGCTTGAACGTCAACATCCAGGGGCCCGGTTTCGGCACGAACTTCAGCCACCCGGGCTTGGCCGACAGTAGTAGGTATGGGCTGCCCATCCCTAGGCCGGCGGAACTGAACACCACAAACCCGACGAACCACGGCTGCGTGAAGGTGTACGCCAGTGCGGGCGCCAGGAACGGCGCCGTGCACGCCGTGCCCAGCAGCGTCGCCAACAGGCCCTTGAAGAACGAACCGGCGTAGCCCTCTCGTCGCGTCACTTCGTCGAGTTTGCCCGCCGCGGCACCGGGCAGCACGATTTCGAAAACGCCAAACAGGCTCAGTGCCAAGACGAATATTATCGATCCGACGCTCAGCACCACAACGGGGTTTTGTAGGGGGACGTTCCCGAACGCCGAGAGGGCCGCGAACAGCCAGAACCACACCATAATCCCGGCGCAAAACGCCAAGCCCAGTCGAAAGACACGCTTGGGATCCTCGCCCGCCTGCTGCACGAAGCTCAGCACTTTGATCGAGACCACCGGCAGCACGCAGGGCGTTATGTTGAGAATTAGCCCACCGAGAAACCCGAAAATCACCATCACCGCGAACTTCCCCAGCCCACTTTCG
>Ga0114919_10002362_pt1 | contig 15294 bp, 15 predicted proteins | sample BlataG_FD_88682 | JGI IMG/M metagenome (GOLD analysis project Ga0114919, IMG submission 88682) | Deep subsurface microbial communities from Black Sea to uncover new lineages of life (NeLLi) - Black_00105 metaG | ecosystem: Environmental > Aquatic > Marine > Oceanic > Sediment | place: Atlantic... | reverse complement strand
CTGTCAGGTTCGGGCTCGGATGGGCCCACTTTTTTCTAATTGGCTCGTTTACAAGTAGTGAGTAATTTCATCTTTCGGCTAGGAAAGAAAAAAAGTCTCTATGGTGAAGAATAGCAGAGTTTATTTCTCGATTTGAGAATATCAAAATATTGTATATATATATGAAAGCATTTATCAATAATAATTATGAAAAGTATTCTGAGTTATTTTTCTTTCAATAAATCTGAACTCGCTATTTGGTCAAGAAGAAGGGCATTTACCTCAACAATACTCATAATTCTTTTGACAATCAGCGCAATTCAGATACCAATTTCAAATTTAGCAGCAGATGGTGAGACCTTAAAGGTATTCAAATTTGGTATGGCAAAAGATGTGGGGACTTTGAATCCCTTTGCTGCAACAAGCGATAACGAATATTGGATCATGGAAATGATTTACGACTACCTATATTTCCCTACCATATATAATGAGACGTGGCCAACTCTTGTGCAAAGCGGTTGGTTGATGGATGGAGCGACGGCTACAAGCCAGCCAGAGCCCACGGATTTTTTGACCTTTGAACATAATGCCAGCGCTGATGACTGGCCTCTGGGATCCGTATGGGAATATAACCTGACAGAGAATGTCTTCTGGAACGATGGCACACCGTTCACCGCGGATGATGTGGTATTTACAATACATGCGCAAATTGGCCCAAATTACAATGTATATTGGGCATTTCAGCCTACGACTCGGTGGATCGATCATGTCGAAAAGGTGACTGACTATAAGGTTAGAATATTCTTTTCCGATTACGATACAAAAGAACCTTTTCCTGTAGCATTTGGTGATGGTGTAATGTTACCTATTATGCCTGAGCATTACTTCGGGGACAAAGTATCCACTTATATGGCCTCTGAGTGGAATGGAATGCCGACAATTAGCACCGGACCATTTATGGGAACTACTAATCTCCATAATGAGTTACTCGCCGGTGAGATGTGCACTCTAGTTCCTAATCCCTATTACAACTTTGCCGATGGAGATGGAGTCAGAAAGGGGCTCGGTGCCTCCGTTAATATGTCTTCTCAAATAGATAAAGTCATTATAAAATTCTTCACTGAAGAGGCGACCTTATCGCTTGCAGTCAGGTTGGGCAATGTTGATGTTGCCCCAATATCCGCGCTTACATATCTCAATTGGATGCAAGACTCAACCCTGCCCGAGGAGTTGCAAATTATAAGTATGCTTAGCACATGGCAATATTCTAGACAGGTTTCGTTCAATGCATATGCAGACGCAGCTGGTTCCATGAATCCCCTCAGGTTAGATCCAGCTGTTTATAGGGCTGCTTCTCTTGCCACTAACAAGAGTCTGCTTCTTAAAATTGTATACAAAGATTTGGGTATAGAGGGGATCGGATTGATCTCCCCCTATGCAGAAGATTGGTGGTGGGAGCCTGGAAATGAGACATCGCGGTTCAATCTTACAGATGGAAATGGCGACATTATTCCAGCAGGAAGCTACAGCAAACCGATGAAAGAAGTCATGGAGTACGATTTGGATCTTGCGAACGATATTCTAAATGCCGCGGGCTATGTGTGGACCGGTGAGGAAGGAAACAGCGTGAGAGAGGCTGGGCCTCTCGTTGGAGAGAGAATGCAACGCCTCTTTGGGATAAATCCCGCGGTAGTGGTTGGAGAGACTCTCGATTTCGATGTTGTTGTCATGCAGGAAGTCTCTGAGGATCGCCAGATTTATGATATTCTTGCTCAACAGTGGAAAGAAGTTGGCATAAGACTTACCCAGAATTTAGTCACTGGTGCCTTATGGGATGAGATGATTTACGAGTATGCATTTGAAGTGATGATTACCTACTGGAGCGGAGATTATGATCCCAACTATCTCTGCTTCATACCGACGAGCTATGCAATGGGCGGCTGGAATGAATTTGGGACCACAAATGAAGATTATGATAACTTATATCTCAAGCAAGCAAGTGCTCTTGACTTTGCTGAAAGAAAATACTGGACCGATGAATGCCTTAAATGGCATTATCTGAGTGGCAGCATAAATACATTAGCTTATCCTGAAATGTGCTATGCATATAATGAAATAAGATGGACTAACTGGGTAGAAGAAGAGCCGTATTATTCATATCTATATCTTGAGTATATATTTACAGAAGAAAATGGACAAATTAATCCTTATCTCGTAGCAATTGCAGGGATAGCGGTAATTGCTTTCTTAATAGCCATAACCTTCGCAATCCGCTCCAAGAAAAGAAAAGAACATGAGTTATTTACAAAAGAAGATGAAGAGAATAAATGATATTTTTTAATACAGATATATAGCAGGATAATGGAAATTCATCACAGGATCCGCTCAGTGAGCCAGAACCATAATTCATCCCGGATAATGAAGTGCATAATTTATTATCTTGCATGCGGCGTACTAATAAATACTGGAATCTCCGTATTCGGTTCGGCGATGAGTGCCATACGTACTCACGCAGGAAAATATAGGAGATAGACAAAAATGAGTGAGGAGCCGCAAAGAGGCGGTGGCCGTAGATTCGACTCAGGTCCGCGGGAGATGCATAAGATAACATGTTCAGACTGCGGAAACGAGGCGGAGGTTCCCTTTAAGCCAACAGAGGGGAAGCCTGTCTACTGCCGCGATTGCTATGAGAAGCATAGACCCCCGAGACGGAGCAGTTTCTGAAAATAAGTTCTGAGCATTCATTTTTTAAATGGATCATACGAACTATTTGAAAATCTTTTTCGATTTTTTTCTTTCATTTTTTCTAAACCAACCTCAATTAAGTCTCCAATATCCACGTTGAGCGCGCATCCCAATAATTGTCATCTATTCAATAAAATGCAGTAGCTGGAGCTCACTGATTCAAACGGCCTACGAGATGCATATGTGGATATGCAATCCCCACATTCGGATCGGCCATGAACCTCCTCCAGATTCGCTCGGTCATCTCTCCCTTGAGCTTTCTTCGGAGCTCCACAGGGCAGAAATAAAGGACATAAATATTGACTCCGGAATCGGATAGCTCCATTCTCAGCTCTGGCTCTTTTAAAAGCAGCTGCTCGAGATCCCTGATTTCCAGTTTTCGACGATACTTCTCGTAGTTCTCTGCCATCAGCTCGCCAACGACCTCCTTCGCGGATTCGAGCATGTACCTCTTCGCAGCATCGATATCGCTTTCGTAGGTGACGAGGTTGGTCACCTCATCCCAAACGAATGGAAAATCCCGAGTGTAATTGTAGGTAGGCTGATCGAATATTACGCTGTTTGGGACGGTGATTATCCTGCCCGTGAACGTATCGCCTCTCATCCATTCTCCGAACTCTCTAAGCTCTGTATACATTGGCGTTATATCGAGAACGTAACCCTTGGCACCTCCAAGCGAAATGCGATCACCGATCCTGAAGAGGCGACGATATGTTATCAGTGCCCATCCACTAACATCAAGAATGGGCTTTTGCAGGGCGAAAGTTAAGGCGGCACCGATGAGGCCTATGTATAATATCAAAGAGCTAACCTCGCCGATGAGGCTCAGTAAAATCACAATAAAAACGAAGATCCAAATAGCGTAGCTTATCAGCTTCCACATGGATCGAGCCTGCGCGTGACTTCCTATCTTCGAGGTCGTGATCCTCTCGAAAAATCTGCCGAAGTGATGCAGAACTAACCAGGTAATTGCAATCGTAATGATGGCAAGCAGGATCTTCTCTATCTCACCGGTCGTATCCACCAATGACATCAGCGGAATTATATCATATTCGAGCTCCAGCAATATTAATACAGCAAAAGCAATAATGATAAGCACGGCCGTGATGGTACCGACACGATAATCCTCTTTATATTCCTTTTCTATCAATCGATTGTGAATCGTCTATTGGGCATTATATTCTTTCTCTTCGGAGGGCTCACTCAGAAGTTTGCTTCTGATTGATTAATATCGCTCCTGAGATCGTCGATTGGGGTTTGCATATTCTTTTCGATCCCCCCAATAGTAAAAATGATATCATCGTCAATGCATCGTATGAATTAACTCGCCAATGTCGATATAACTGAAATGGTGATCGGAAATGAGAGATGCTAAATGCACTAAATGCAAGTCGCTCGATTGCTATGATGGTACTGATTGTTTTGATTTAGCCAGTGAGATCATCGATTCGTATTCTGCAGAGGACCGCAAATCGATGAATGTGTCGGCAAAAATTGAATCAGAATATTACATGAAACTGACACGGCTTGAGGAGCTAATTATCTACGTCAAAGAACTCGGATGGAAACGAGTGGGAATCGCTTTTTGCATTGGTCTCATGGATGAGGCAAGAACTCTGGATCTCATTCTATCTCACGAGGGTTTTGAGGTGTTTTCCGTCTGCTGTAAAGCCTGTGGCATCGATAAAAAGAAGTTAAGACTCAAGAAACTTCATCCGGAAATGGAGCATGAAGCCACTTGCAATCCCATTGGCCAAGCGAAAATATTAAACAGACAGAATACTGAACTCAATATTGTAATAGGTCTATGTATGGGTCATGACATTTTATTTACGAAATATTCAGAAGCTCCCGTTTCAACCTTTATTGTGAAGGACCGCGTTCTTTCACACAATCCAGCGGGAGCGCTCTATTCTTCATATTATAGGAAGAACCGCTTTGGTCTGGAGGAGTAATAAATTTGTGGTTACAGAGATAGGAAAGATAATTGATTTGTCTCACGAAGAGCCCATAACTGATGATTGTCGCTCTGGAATTGCGAAGATATTGTTGTTGCGTGGATTCGATGCTCAAATCGTACGAAAGAACTTTCTGCCTTCATATTCCGTCTGCTTCAGCTTTCCTTCAGATACGAGCTGCTCGAGCCTCTGAGCAGCCCTGAGAGCATCTCTACCATCGGAAAGGATCTCCATTGCCTGATCCTCTCTGAGAGGATGGTTCTTTGCTATCTCGAGCAACGCCTCGATCTTCGATTCCGAGATAGCGATAAATTCCCCTTCTTCTGGACGAGTCATATCGATCGCATCGGGAAGAAGCTCTAGCGCAAGCTCGATCGACTCTCTGCTTGGGATTTTCACCCAGGGCTCAGAGGGAGGTCTGATCGGCGCATTGAGATAGATTCTGGACGGTTCGAGTGACTCGACAATGTCACGGATTGATTTGAGCGATTCTGCGCTATCGTTCAAATCGCGAACGAGCATTATTTCTATCCAAAGTTCTCCGGAAAAATCCACCGAGAACTGTCTGAGGCCATTCGAAACTAACTCCAGTGTGATCTTCTTGTGAGCTCTATGGATTTTTCTGAAGGTGCGCTCGTCCCCAACGGCAATTGTGGGTGAGACCACATTGAATCGCATGGCATCTTTTCGGACATCAGACAAGAAAAAGAGCGATCCGTTGGTAATAAGCGATATCTTCCCATCCCAGACGCCTCTTAGAGCCTGTGCCATCTCTCCGAGATTCAGAGCAAGAGTTGGCTCTCCATCTCCCATAAATGTGGCAAAATCGACCATACCATGAGCAGCATCTATAGCCCTCAGAATGCTCGAGACCACTTCCTTCGTCTCAAAGTACTGTTTCCTCTCAATTTCCGGCCTTTTTGTCCTTCCCAGCTGGCAATAGACACATGAGTAGCTGCAGACCTTCATTGGTATCGGATTGACACCGAGGGAGTTTCCAAATCTTCTCGATGGAACCGGTCCGAAAACATATTGTGTCATTCTATCATCTTTTGCCATTCTCGGCTCTAATATGCCAGTTTATGCATTTGTTTATGATGCTTTTTTATTCAAGAAGCATCTTCTTTATTGTCTGGCTAAGTCAGTTTTTTTGTATATATCAGCCTTATGCTCGCCTTAGCAGGATCATTCGTTGGATTTACTAATCCGTCAGAGATCTCAAGAGCATAGGAAATCCACTCAACTTCAAACCTTTTTGATATATAGGTATCTAATGTGGAACGGCTAGTTGTGATGATATTTCTCCTGATGTATGAATCCTCTTCAAGCATTTTCTTTTTGAAATATCCCGAATCAAAGTTGAGCAATACAAACAGAGCTCGTCCCCCTTTGCCCAATACTCTGGCAGCTTCATCCACTGCTGTTGAGCAATCATCTATGAATTCCAAAGAGGTCAGAAAGAGTATCGCGTCTATTGCCTCATCTGCCACCGGAAGCTCTGTTGCATCCCCCAGAACGATGTAACCTGGCTCAGCTACATGAGCAAGCATCTCTCTTGATTGGTCTAAGCAGATGACAAGAGTCCCAGATAGGGCATCTCTGATGAGACTTTCAATCTTGCCTGTACCACATCCAACGCTTAAAATCACACTGCACCCTGCGAACGCCTCGGTAACTATTTTGGCCTCTTCCTTCACGATGCTTTTTCCGAGAGGCGTCCGATAGAACCCGGCATATTTTGATACCTTTATTGAGTCATTTATCATAGATTGTTCAGGCAACGACTCCCTCCATCACTACGTTATTCCTACCAGCGGATTGAAATCATGCTTCATGTCCGAGTAACTGCTTCGACCTTCGTTTCGTCCAGAAACGTTTGGCTATCAGCGTAATCGCATACGCGAGTGCTGAGACAAGGATAATGGTAGCACCTGATCTCAATCCAGGGAATTCAAACGAAAGCCATAGACCTATCACTATGAACAGCGCGCTGAGGAATATCGAAAGCGTCATCATCCTCTTCAGATCATAGGTGAATTTTCCGCTGATTGCCGCGGGAATTGTCAGGAGGGCTATTGCAAGTATCACACCAACGATTCTTATGAGAGCCACAACGGTAACGGCAATCATGCAGAGCATCAGTAAATAAAGGAATTTCACAGGGAGCCCTGCTATTGTAGCGTATTCCTCATCGAAAGATATGGCTTGGAGTTCCTTGTATAGCAGGATAACGACTCCGACGACGAAAAGATCGAGGAGTAGCATCAGCCAGAGATCGGAAGTCGGCACGACGATTATGCTGCCAAAGAGATAGCTCATCAGGTCCGGCGCATAACCAGGTGTCAAGCCCACAAAAAAGATGCCGATCGCCATTCCCGCAGCCCAGAATATCCCGATGACGGTGTCCTCTCTCTCCTTAGCATGTTTTGAGACGAGACCGATGCCGATGGCCGAGCCCAGACTGAATAGCAATGCACCAAGTAGAGGATGAATCGAAAGATAGTATCCGAGACCTACACCGCCAAAGGATGCATGTGAGATTCCGCCACCGATAAAGACTATTCTGCGGACGACAATCAGAGTTCCCACTATTCCACAAACAATTGAAGCCAATAAGCCGGCAATAAGCGCATTTCTCATGAATTCGTAGCTAAGAAAATCGAACATTGACATCCTACCGTTTGCTCTTGTGCGTATGCTCTCTCAGCACTCTGTGGGGCACTCCGTGTGCGATCATTTCCACGGGACATTTGTATGTTTTTTCGAGGATATCAGCATCGATCTCTGTGCTGTCGTGCACATACAGCTCTCTGTTCAAGCATGCAATCCTATCGACATGTACGGATATGACACTAATATCATGAGATACCAGAACAATGGCAACATTCTTCCGGAGATCATTCAGGAGCTCATAAAACCCCGCCTCCATTTCCACATCGATGCTCGCAGTGGGCTCATCGAGAAGCAGTATCTTTGGATCCGTCGTTAACGCTCTTGCAATATAGATCCGCTGTCTTTCGCCACCGGATAAGCTTCCCATCTGCCGATCTTTCAGCCCGAGGATTCTGACCTTTTTAAGCGACTCCTCGGCCTTAGCCTTATCCTCCTCATCAAACCGCCGAAACGGGGATGATTGGGACAGACGCCCCATCAGCACTGTATCCCAGACACTAATAGGAAAGGCGCGATCGAACTCGGCGAACTGCGGCACATAGCCGATATGGCGTCGACCTTTCTCGGGAGATTCTCCCAGAATCGATATCTCCCCCTCGTCCGGAGACACAAGCCCAAGAATGACCTTGAGTAGCGTGGTCTTACCGCCCCCGTTTGGTCCTATGATTCCGATATAGTCATCCTCTCTCACGACGAAATTGATCCGTTTCAAGATTGTCTCGCCATTGAATGAAACCGTGACATTATTCAGCCTGACTACCTCGTTTTCCATCCTCATCCCAAACCCTCTGAGAGTTTCTCCGCGATATATTCAATATTCTCTTTGTAATTCTTCGCGAGCGGATCTGTTTGTATTACCACACCGCCAATCTCATCCGCAATCTGCTCCGCCATGCGAGTGCTGAACTCAGGAGATATCAGCACTAGATTGATATTGTACTCTTTTGCCTGATCGATTATTCTCACAAGCCCGTGAGCGGTTGGCTCTTTCCCCTCCACCTCGATCGACATTTGCTCTAAATCATACTGGGCCGCGAAATATCCCCAAGCTGGATGATATACAAGAAATCGTCTGTTCTCAAAAGAGGATAGCTCTGTAGAGATGTTGGTATCGAGACGATCTAGCATCTCGATATAGCTCCTCGAGTTGTTTTCGTAATCGCTCGCATTGAGAGGATCGATTATCATCAGGGAATCTAACAAAGTCTGGACCATAATTTTCGCATTCGCTGGGGAAAGCCAGATATGCGGGTCCATCGCTCCTCCTTTGGAATCCGTCATCGGGATGAGCGCGATGTCGCTTGAGCCATCTAGTATTAACATACCTGGATTAAGCGCCTCAAATCTGTCCATCCATGCAAGCTCGAAATCTATTCCAGAACCCACCTTGAAATAGATATCCGCGTTTTCCAGACTTCGCATCTGACTCGATGTGGGTTCATAGGTATGCGGCTCCTCTCCCGGGGGAACCATTACCGTAGCACGAACATGATCACCTCCAACAGCCTCGACGAACTCGACCTGTGGCAGGATGCTTACGATGATTTGGATTCGATCATCAGTCTCGCGCTCCTCACCAAATGCAACGATTCCGATAACGGAAACTACGAGTAGAAGAGCTACGACAATGATTGCGGAGTTCGAGAACGTGCTTTGAGTTACCATCAGAGAACGACGATTGATGATATCTTTATTAATATCTTTTTTTACCGTTGATCATCTTATTAGGATCAGCATCGCTCGAATTACGCTGCAGCTGTCCTATTCTATGATCTTCAAATGCGATATTTCACGCCGTTCAGTTCCCTTTGGTGCGGCACTCATGCCCCAGAAAAATGTCCCTGGCACCTTGCCAGTATTTTGAACGATATATTTCCAGCCCGGAGGGTATGACGCTACATCGCCAGCCTTAAGAACGAGCCTCGGACCGACCTTTTTTCTCAGCTGTTCCGCATCTTTACCGTACCACGCAGTAAATTCACCGACCAAAATCAAGTAGAATTCGTGAATCGGTCCATACCATTCATCTGCAGTCCCATCGTCATCCTCTTCGAGAGAGAAGACGATCGTATCCATACCCGGTTCCATGAAGTATAGACCCAAATTCCAAACATCCGTCGATAAAAAAGTAGTTAATAGACCATCTTTGTAGACATAGGTCTTGATATCTGACAAACGAATCGCCTTCGGTTCTGATTTATCCATATCCCTCACCAATTGCCTCCTTCGAACTATTCAATGCTCTTCAATGCTGGATTTTCTCTCGGTGTGACTCCCTTCGGTACGGCGCTCTTACCCCAGAAGAACGTACCGGGTATCTTTCCAATATTCTGAACTAGGTATTTCCAACCCGGTGGATATGACGCCAATTCTCCAGCCTTGAGCACCAAGCACGGGCCGGTCTTTTTTCTCAGCTGTTCTGCATCCTTTCCATACCAAACGGTGAATTCACCGACCAGAATAAAATAGAATTCGTATGATGCACCATACCATTCTTCTGCTGTTCCATCATCCTCCTCCTCCAGAGAGAAGACAATTGTATCCATCCCTGGCTCCATGAAATACATTCCCAGATCCCATGCCTCATTTGAAGCTATTTGCGTATCCACTCCGTCTTTGTAGAAATCCGTCTTCACATCCGAAAGTCTGATCACTCTCGGTTTTTCAACCTTCATGATATTTTTCTCCCCTTTTTTCTAAATTATATTTCATCACATTCACAAATGCAATCAGGATCTGTTAACACTCGAAGATCTCCCTTGGGATATTGTTCATCTTTTTTCCACCCGATTTGGTCACGAGAAATTCGTCCTCAATCTGTATATGACCAATCTCTGGCTGATAGACTTGTGGCTCAATAGAGATTACCATATTCTCCTTGAGTTTGCTATCTTTATAGATTGGATCATTCTTGATATATTGATATCCAACGAACGGCCATTCATGCACCTCGAGACCCACACCATGGCCGATTCCCGAGAAATCTCCCTCGAAGGTCTCGGTCATTACCTCAATTACCGCCTCATTCACCTCCGATCCGAGAACGCCAGGACGAGCTGCTTTCTGCCCGGCGATCTCCGCATCCACGAGCACTTGGTATAAATCTCTCAGCTTTTTGGGAGTTCTTCCAACAAAGAATGATCTGGCGATATCGCAACAGTAGCCTTTGTACATCGTGCCAAAGTCCATATTCCATGCATCCTTTTTGCGCAATCTCCTCTTGCTGCAGTACCACCACTGCTCGAGATATTTCTCATCACTCCCTGAACTAACCATTGTATGATGCGGGAAAAACTCAGAACCCGCGGTACGACACGCCCGCTCAATCTCACCCACTATTTCACACTCCGCAACACCTGGATTGGTAAATTCTGCTGCGGCTTCGAATCCTATCTTTGCTATTCCAGAGGCTCTTCTGATACATTTGATTTCATATTCTGATTTGACTGCTCTTTCGTTTTCCAGGAGATCTGATACTAGCCTAATCCTCGGAGTTTTTAGTTTGGAATTGAGACGATCGAGCAGCTGAGGTGGTATCGAATATTCCCCAACAATACCTATCCTCGGACTTCCGATCTTTGCCTCGCGTAAATACTCCCGGATGGTCTTAATTGGATCCTGAGCTTGAATGGTATTTGCGATCCATGTGAATTGCGATGGGAAATAATCCGCCTGATCTATCTGCAGCAATGGCTCCTGATTCGTCTCCAGAGACAGAATGAGCATATTATTTCCGAAATAGGGTTCGTATCCCGAGAGATACATAACATGGCCTCTCTGACCATATCGCATGCTCCCAGGTGATGAGAATACAACTAAGAGATCGATCCCGCGTTTCTCCATTTCTTTTCTAACGCGCCTCACACGTTTCTCCAATTCCTCACGTGGAAATCTCAACAAACCCAAGCTCCCCCTCGCATCACCTGATTGTTAAAAGAATATATTTGATTATTGGGCTTCGAAAATATGGTTTAATACCATGCTCATACGCGCATGCCCGAAATCAAACTACATTATCAAGAACTTCATTTTGCAAGTCTGAAAAATGAATGACAGCTCACCTGAGAAATAATAAATAGATAGGCGTTCTTCCAATTTGAGAGTTGAACTGGAACAGAGACCGAACGATGATGATTCCAGTGGCTCTTTGAAATGACATATCAAGGGAGGATTAAGAGATGGAGTGGGGAATTCAAAATCGTCTGTCAAGATTCATAAATTCGAAGACTGGACATACCGTGATGTTAGCCGTTGATCACGGGTATTTTCTCGGTCCGACAAGCAGGCTTGAACGTCCGAGCGAAACAATCAATCCGCTTATTCCATATGTGGACACAATAATGCTCACAAGGGGTGTACTCAGGAAGTGTATAGATCCAAAGTCCAATGTTCCGGTCGTACTCAGAGTTTCTGGCGGCACGAGTATCATCGGTGAATCGCTCTCCAACGAGGGAGTAATAACCTGCATGGATGATGCTTTTCGTCTGAATGCCGTTGGTGTGGCGCTCTCGATTTTTATCGGTACTCCGCATGAGCGCGTAACTCTGCTCAATCTCTCAAGGCTTGTGGACGAGGGTGAAGAAAGAGGAATGCCAGTTGTAGCCGTCACGGCTGTCGGAAAGGAATTGGGGAAGAAGGATGCGCGCTTCATGGCCCTCTGCTGCAGAATCGCCGCGGAGATAGGCACTCACCTTGTCAAGACGTACTACTGCGAGGATTTCGATAAGGTAGTGGATAGCTGCCCGGCGCCGATCGTCGTCGCGGGAGGAAGGAAGATTCCGGAGAAGGAGGCGCTTGAGATGACATACAATGCGATACAGGGAGGCGCCATTGGAGTAGATATGGGCAGAAACATCTGGCAATCCGATCATCCAATTGCGATGATTAAGGCTGTGAGAGAAATTGTTCACAAGGGCGCGAACGTGAAAGAAGCAATGGAAGGCTTTAAGGCGAATACTAAAAAGACCTCAAAGCGTAAGAAAAAGAAGAAATAGAGTGAAGGAGCAGTGATTCAAACGCGCGTCGCTATGTATTATCGGAACAGCGACGTCCGTCTCCAGGAAATACCTCAACCTGAAGTAGGTTCAGGGGAAATATTAGTTAAGATAATAGCTTCGGGTATTTGCGGCAGCGATGTGATGGAATGGTACCGCGTAAAGAAAGCACCTCTTGTCTTGGGCCATGAGATTGCAGGAGATATTGAGGAGATAGGCGAGGACGTCGATCGCTGGAAGATCGGCGATCGAGTGGTAGTAACACATCATGTGCCCTGCAACACCTGCAAGTACTGTTTGTCTGGCCATCACTCTGTTTGCGAAACTCTCAGAAAGACCAATTTCTTGCCCGGAGGTTTCTCGGAGCGTGTCCGCGTTCCGGAGATCAATGTTAGATATGGAACATTCCTGTTGCCAGATGACGTCTCATATGAGGAGGGTTCATTCGTAGAACCGCTTGGATGTGTCGTGCGAGGAATGAGACTGGCCAATTTAATTCCCGGACAGACTGTCCTCGTGCTGGGCAGCGGCATTGCAGGTAGTCTCAATATCAAAATGGCCAAAGCCTTAGATGCAAGTAGAATCATCGCAACAGATGTCTCCGAGCATAGGCTGAAGTCTGCCAGAAGCTTCGGCGCAGATAATACGCTTCATGCGAAAGATGATGTGCCAAAAAAGGTCCGAGAAATTACGGGATCGAATGGTGCTGATCTGGTAATTGTAGCAACAGGGGCTTTCTCCGCATTTGATCAGGCTATCAGATCGGTAGACAGAGGCGGAACCGTTATGTTCTTTGCTCCACCCAAACCAGATGAACTGGTTCCATTACCAGTCAACGATCTTTGGAGAAGTGAAGTCAGACTGATGACCTCATATGCTGCTGCCCCATATGATCTTGAGGAGGCATTGAAGCTGATCTCTTCCCACAGGATTACCGTGGAGGATATGATCACGCACCGACTTCCCCTCGCCGAAACTCAAAAGGGTTTTCAGCTCGTAGAGAAAGGAGGCGAGTCGCTCAAGGTCGTAATTGAACCGCAGAAATAATGAGAGCAGGAAGCATCTTGATTTTTTCTGGAAAACAGGGGTGTGAAAAAGACTTAATGCCATTATGATATTCAATCCCCTGCCATGGACGTCATTATGCGCGATGAAATCAAGCACAAATTGATTGAAGTACTGGGCGAAGATAAGCTACTTTGGGAAAGGGTAGATCTTCTTCCATACACGAAGGATACCTACCCTATCAGGTTCGATGAGGAATACAACTATTTTCCGGATTTTATAGCACTTCCGGAAACGACCTCAGATGTCCAAAAAGTTGTGAAAGTTGCAGCTAAATACAAGATTCCTCTCATTCCGAAAGGCGGCGGCTCCAACAGAACTGGAATGATCGTGCCGATCCATGGCGGAATAATCGTTGATACCATCAAGATGAATCGAGTTATAGAGGTCGATGCTCCTAACCTCTCAGTGACTGTTCAGCCCGGAATCACTCTCAAGGAGCTGGATGAGCATCTGGCCCGCTACAAGCTCACGCTGAATCAGGAGCAGGGTTCATTCAAAGTGGCTGCAATTGGAGGATCAATCTCGACCTCTGGCTTCAGCAGGAAGCATCAGAAGTACGGTACCATCGCTGACCGCATCATGTCCCTCGAGGTTGTGCTCGCCGACGGAAGAGTATTGAGAACGGGTCCTAAGGTGCTCTACACTTCTACAGGATACAGATTGCATCAGCTCTTTGTCGGAGCCGAGGGGACTCTTGGCATTATTACGGAGGCGACTTTGAAATTGGAACCGCTGCCGGAGGCGAAGGATGCGATTCTCGCGTTCTATGACGATTTCTGGGCTGCGAGCAAGGCGGCTCAACGATTGACAGCTTCGAGCGTCACATTCGTTGGAGCTGAAGCATATGAAACACCCAAAACGCTTGAATGGGGTGCACCAGAGAATAAGAGAGGAGTTTTCTACGTCATCTTTGAGGGTATAAAAGGGGAGGTTGAGGCAGAAGTTGATTTCGTAAAAAGGATCATTGAAGATACTGGTGGAATTTTAGCAAGTCACGAAGAAAGCATGAGATTCCTCGATGAATATACAATGCAATGGTGTGGTGCGAGGGCAATTACGGGCTTCGAAGATGCCCTGACTCCGTATATCCCTGTGGAGCGAATAAAAGAGTTCTATGACAAGCTATATAACGAAATAATGCCGAAATATGGGTTGAAACCTTTGATCTCAGATATGTATAGTCTTGACGTCGGACGATACAGTATGGCCTATGGCCGATTCCTTATTTCTAAAAGCAACGAAGGATGGGAGAAATACCAGAAGGCACTAAGAGAGATCACAAAGCTCGTTGCAGAGCTAGGAGGATCCGTATCAGGCTGCCATGGTGTTGGTATTGAGTACAGGGACAACCTTGACTTGGAATTTTCGGACGTGGCTCTTGACACCATGAGAAGGATCAAGAAGACCTTTGATCCAGATAACATCATGAACCCTGGAAAGAAGCTCAAAATGTAGATCAAATTTGTTTGATTCTCTGTTCCAGTCTCAATCATTAATTCAATATATTAAAATAAAACTGCTGATGAGAAAGCGGATCATTATGAATATTCTTTTTCGACCATTATTCCAATTTCCAAACCATCTCGTGATAATAAGCTTTTCCTGATAGTAATCAGAGGGAATAGAATGCAGGGAGCCTGATTTGAACCGGCGAACGCTTGTTAAAATTCAATCAAGAAAGATTTGCACTAAGAAGTCAACCCTCCTTTTTTTATTTTTTTCGTCAATAGACAATGGAAATTCATCTGAATTGCTGTTTGATATGAGTATTAAATCACGATAAAATTGTCGAATATCGTCTTTTATGGATTCCATTTGTATGATGCTCGCATTAATATGGTTGTTATTAACTAATATATTATCGTAAGGCGTCTAAT
>Ga0114919_10002361_pt1 | contig 15297 bp, 10 predicted proteins | sample BlataG_FD_88682 | JGI IMG/M metagenome (GOLD analysis project Ga0114919, IMG submission 88682) | Deep subsurface microbial communities from Black Sea to uncover new lineages of life (NeLLi) - Black_00105 metaG | ecosystem: Environmental > Aquatic > Marine > Oceanic > Sediment | place: Atlantic... | reverse complement strand
TTTTTCATTTTTTTTTTTTTTTTTTTTTTCTATTTCTTTTTTAATGGTTTTTTTTTTTTTCTTATCTTCATCTATATTATGTTTTAATCCTTTAATATCATCTATTAAAATTTGTTTAGTTATAGTAATTTTACTTTTGCATAAAGGACAAACATCGGACTCTAATCTCGAATTTAATAGAGTATTTTTAAGATCTAAATACACTTTATATTGAGTATGCTCCGATGCTAAACCTGGTAATTTATCTTTATAGATATTTATTTCAGCTAAGATTTTTTCCTCTTTAAGACTATTACGGCGCGATATTTCTTTATCTAGATCTTTAATAATCTCTTCTTTTTCAATAGTTTCGGTCTCAAAATTTGATAATTTAGATTCAATTTTTTTAAATTCTGTTTCTGTAGTTTCAAATTGTTTGATTATACTATTTTTTCTTTTTTTTTCTAGGGAAATTGATTTTTCCATATCTTCTGCTTCTATTAGAAGTTTTTCCAATTCTGGGAATTTGGAAGTATCTATCTTACTTTTTTCATCTAGAATTTTTTTTAGGTCTTTGTTTAATTCGTCTTTCTTATTTTCAAGCGTTTTATTCTCTTCAAGATATTTTCCAATCTTTTTGTTAATTTCATCAAGTGAATTTATTGCCAAGTCAATTAACCTAATATAGGAATCTATATTATCTTTTAATTGCTCGTATTTATTTGCTAACGACATTTCAGAAACAATCCATTGGAAATTATCATTTCCAGACGCAAGATATTCTTGAATTTTTGAATTTTTCACCAGCATACATGAATATAAAAAATTTTCATTTCCTTCGTAATTTATCTCAATACTCCCATCCTTAGAAAGTATTACTTCATAATCTAGATTATTAAATTTTAGGTTAATTTTAGCATTGTCTTCAAAAATATTTACAATTGGAGAATCGTCATTCTCTCTTGGCAAAATTCCAAATTTGTTTGCTTCATTAACTAAATTATTAGATTTAATTGGACAGGATAAAATTGTAGCTATTGATTTTATTATTGTACTCTTCCCTGAAGAGTTAGGTCCACTAAAAATGGTAATTTTACCACTGTTAATGAGATATTTTCTCACACCACGATGCGAACCAATGTTTTCTAAAGATAATTCGGCCTTCATTTCAACTGCTCCTTTATTCTATTAGTGATAATTTTATGACACGCGTTTTTAAAACTCTTTAAATCTATTTCATTTTTTATTTGATCATCAATTTCTCGTATGATTTTCTTAGAAATTGAGTTTTTTTCATCCTTCTTTTTTGACATTTTTTGTTTCACTTCACTCTCTATTTCTAATTAAACATAATTAAATTTTTCAGTTCAATATCCTTCATATGCACTTAATTCGGCTCCAATAAGCAACAATGGTTCATTAACTTTCTGAAATAACTTATTTGATTCAATAATTTCTTTAAAGATTTCTTTTATAGCATTTTTAAAAAAATCAATATAGGTAATCGGTCCCATGTATTTATACAAAAATGTTACACCGGTGGCTCTACTGGAAGTTTTAATCGTTCCATTTTCAGTTTTATACAAAATTATTGGTCTTTTAATAATCGAAAATTCTATAGGATAAGCGAATGTCGTTTTTTCATCCAATTTTGCACTATTTGCATTTTTTTTTATTATTTTTAAAAACCTATTTTTTACTAATTCTCGTACATTTGGATTAAAAGACTTTAATTCTCCCTTATATTTTCTCTTTTCACCTAGTAAAGCTCTCCTAAAATCATTTGGATCTGTGTTTTTCACATTCTTAAATTCAAGGTGAACTGTAAATAAGTTATGATTAATAATTTCATCTAAGTAATCGAGCTCAGAACTTAGATAAATTTTTATAAAATTAAAATCTGAGAAAATATTGTTATTTTGAGTACGCCATTTCATAAAATTTTCCTTAACTATAGATAAGAAATCGTTAATATAAGTAATTGGGCCCATGTATTTGTAGAGTGCAATATATCCAGGGGGTTTATTTACAAATCTTCTCTTCGTATAGGCCTTACCAGTCTTTTCATCAATAAAAAGTTTGCCATCTTTATATCTTTCTACTTCGTATGTATGAACAACTCTTTTAACGACTGAAAAATCTATTGGAAAAAAATACTTAGTTTTTTTATCTAATTCTTTTCCGTGCTTTTTTTTAATAGCTTCTATGAATTTTTCGTTAATTTCTTTAGGAACATCAAAAAATTCGATTTTCTTTTTCTTTAGCTTATTTAAATCATTATAATAATCTTTATCTCCCATTAAAGAAACATAGAATTGCTCTAATTTTCCCAATTTCTTTTCTTTAAATTCAAATGATAGTAAGATATAATTTTCATTTATTACCTCCATAAGTTAAAGCATCTCCTCGATATATATTTTTGTTATATAATGTTGTACATCTCTTATATCTGGAGCAATTTTATTTGGAAATTTTCCCGATTGAATATCTTTCTCAAGTTGAACTAAAGAATTATTAACTTTTTGTATCAATTTATCTTTGTCTTTAATATTTAATTTTTTGATTATTTCCTTTGCAATGGACTGTAATTCTTCTAAAGTTAAAGATCCAATTTCATAGAAATATAGTCTGGACCTTAGAGCATCATCAATCAGATCCGTTCTATTACTTGTAGCGATAATAATAATGTTTGATGGATTTATTTTATCGAGCTCGTGAAATAAAATTGAATTTATCGAGTAGTGCCACTCAACAGCAACATTTGCACCTCTTTTAATCATCAAACAATCAATGTCGTCAAATAAAACTATTAATCTCGATGAAGGATTTTTAGGGGGAGTAAAAATTGCCTTTAATTTTCTTTCTGCTTCACCCCATTTGGCTGCTGCAATATCTGCACTATCAACGAATAAAAAAGAGACATCTCTTAAACCTACCTCACTTAATTTAATAGCCACTAATCTTGCGACTTGTTTTGCCATCTCTGTTTTGCCATTGCCGGGTGGGCCTTCTAATAAAAAGCCTCTAAAAGGAATTGTAATCCTATTTGGATTGGAAAAAAAATGTACAATTATCCTTTCCATTTCATTTATAATTTTATTCATTCCACTTGGAAATTTCTCTGGCTTGATTGAATTCGCATCTATTATATTAATTTCTAATCCTGACATTGAACTTACTTTTGTTTATTGTTTTTATTCGTATTTTTTATCTTTTCTTTTTTCAGCAATATATTTTATTTCTTCCCAAACTGCTTCCGATTCTGCAATAATTTCTTCCATTTCATCACTTATTTGCGTTTCTCTTGTAGAATCTGTCCAACTATCATGAAGCTTAGAATATATTTTCTTTATATATTCCTTTAAATCTTTCTTAAAAGATGTATTTAATTTTGAATTGGGAAAAAAATCCAAATTTTCATCATAATCTTTCCATTTTGCGAGAAATTTAATTATTTCTTTAACCCGACTGTCTTGATCTATACTGTTTAGATTATGCGACCAAATTAATGAGATTAACATTCCTATTGAGTTAATTCCGATGTTTCTTCTTAAGAATGATTCAGTGTCCATCCATTCTTGATTGAATACGCATTTTATAGCGTTAAAATAATCAATAATAATATCTATCCACCTATCCATATTGTTTTTTAGGATTTCAATATCTTTATTATAATAAAATGGATTTCCTTTTATGATCGTATCTACTAAATCGTATATACCTTTTCTTGAAAAAAATCGTATATTTATTTTGTTTTTATTAATATCTTCAATTTCATCGACTTTCCCTAGTTTGTTAAAAGATTTAACATCATGATCAATTTCGTGAAAAAACGGGCTAATTATATTTTCATCTAAGATATCTACAATTTTATTAATATATCCTTTATGCTTTTCTTTAGAAGGAAGTGCATCAAATATTGCTTCTCTGTGAAGCATTCCAGCTAGTTCTTGCTTAAGAGTAGGAGGTAAATTTTTTGTATTATTAGAATTAATAAAATACATTCTAAGTAATTCAAGTTCATATTCTTGATTTTCACTAAAATCGCCTAATAAAACTGTTAATGGACCATAAATGGGAATTGGAGCTTTTCTTTTAATAAATGTTCTTTCAAGGTTCAAAAAATCGATGGCCCACATCCTTTGTTGTCCGTCAAGTATTGCCCCAACTTTCTCGTGGTCGTAAACGTGTTCATTGTATGGAACCCTAATTTTCCATATTAATAACCCATCATCTCTCTTTTTCGGAGGATCTATTTCCTCAATATCATCTAGATTAAAATATAATATGGAACTAGTTAGCATTGCCGAGAGTTTTGAAGATAGTCCTCTCTTTAATTCCATTATCCATATTTTTTCTCTTGGTCTTTGAACACCTGATGGAGGAGTTCCATCTTTATATCTTTTAAATGAATTAATTCCGGCAATTTTTGGTATATCATTATAATTTATCATAGCTAATCCTTGGAAGAAGGCAGTCTGTTGCAAGGTTTTTGATATTTTTAGAATATCTTCTGATTTTCTTATATTTTCAGTATCTGGAAATTTATTTAATTCTTCTTCGTCTGATAATGTAGAAACTCTAAGATCAGGATCTTTTAATCTTTCTTTAATTCCCGGAAGCAAATTTGAATCATTATAATGCTGGAGCCATAACCCAACCAATTCAATATCAACATATTTAATTTGAGGGTTCTTGTTAGCTAAATAATAGTTATCCCTTTTATCAGGAATATCTTGCACTTGAATTTGTCCTGTATCTGCTAGTGTTTTAAGATATGTTCGGATTGTTGATTTTGTAAAAGGTTTCTCTTTTGTGGATTCTATCTTGTATTCATCAAAGAATTCATAAATTTCTGTTGCAGTATAATGGATATTTGTTGAATTTAGAAATTTCTTCACCTTTTCTAGTCCAGATAATGTAGTTAAATCTTCAATCATATTTACCACAATTTTTGATATATTAATTTTATTGATATCTTAATAAATTTCTGAAATTGAATTTTCAATTATTATATAATAAATATGCACTTTTAATTTATAAAATTATTCAAATTTTTATTGGATTACAACTAAAATAATAATCAGTCGAATCCTTGCTTAATTTTCATTGGTATAGGTAATTTTCTTTTAATTTGAATTAGCTTTTCAATTATTAATTGTTTAGCTTCTTTAACTTTTATTCTCGATTTAATATCGGAACTTAAAATACTATAGGGTAATTTATATTTGTTGTTATTATATTCATGTATTTCTTTATTTTGATAAATTAAGCGAATTGTTTGTTCAATTATTTCATTAAATTTGTTTAGATTCTCTGGTTTAAAGCGTGGAATAACTTCTAATCGTAATGGACTAATACCTCTCTCTATGAAGGTAAAGTAATTATCAATTTCAATATTTCTATAAGGTTCCATCGTTTTTTTTAAAGGGTTTAAATATGAATATCGAGCATTTTGACGAATTGCTAAATTTCGAACAATATTATAATCAGAACCAAACGGTGCAAATAATTTCGATAAAAGTAAGCTTTGACTATCTTTTACTATTCCAACAATTGGAATTCCTTTCTCCCCGGCATACTTTATGGAATCATATAACTTTTTAAAATGTTCTAAACCATTGAAATTATTTCTTGATAAGGCTTTAGAAATGATTTTTTCAGAATTAGAGAGAATTGAGCCATCTTTAAAAATAATTAAATTTTGATCCATTGAATTTTTAGAATTATATTTATATCCATAGTCTATTGCAACCTGAACTATTTTTTCAACGAAATTGGCAAAAATTAATCCTTCTTTTATATGTTTTAAAGTATTAACGAGATTATACTGTAATTTATAATGTGGAAACAGCGCAGTTTTACTTTTATTATATATTAAATTTAATTTATCAGAAATTAATATAAGATATTTAATCGTTTGTGAGAGTTCCTCTATTATTATTTGAGCAAATTCGCCATTGGCACAAATTACATATGGCTTCACTAAAAGAAATCTAGTATTTCCTCTGGTTAAGCATTGAGATGGAATTGTAGATGCATCGATTCCAATAGATATTAACTCTTCGTTAGGTTCGAGGATTACAGGCTGGAATTTATCAATATCTCTAGTTTTAATGGAAGGATCTGCAGATATTGTATGTATTTTATTACCGTTTTCATCAAATTCTGTATATTCGTGTCTTATTGGTTTAAAAGGAATACGATCGGAATAAAAAAAATTGAATTTTTCTAAAATATCTAAATTATCATATAAATAAGAATCAATTTTTTTATTTCTTGTTGATATATACATAAAAATCCGATCCACTCATTTTATATATTTGTTATTGGGGGGATTAAAATATTTTCTCTATTGAGTTTTAGAATTCTTCTTTTATGTTTTACTTCTAAATGAAATGTACAATAATCTTCGAGTGTATCTGGTAAAAAATTTCTTTGGATTTTACTATTGTAATCTTGAATAATACATCCTAATAAAATTTTCTTCCTTGTTTATTAATTTGTGTAAATAAACGTCCGATATTTTTGCCTTTAATTAATACACCGTCTGAAGTCATCAATAAGGGTATTTCATCAACCATGAGAAAAAAACCATCCTGCTTTATATCAAAACAGGGTTGTGAGTTATAAAAGATTTCAGCTAATAGAACATAATTTAATTCTGGTAAAAATAAGTCTGAATTTACATAAAACCCAAGAGAAAGGATATCACTATGGAAGATTCTTTTTTTTAAATTTATCTTTTCTCCTATTTTTTGCCATTTTAATAAGATATTTGCAACTCTCTTAACTGTTTTTATTTGGTTTTGCTGAAAATCATCTTCATCTAACAGAGTTTCGTTGGAAGCTTTTTGAAGGACATCCACGATACTATTATCGACCATTTCTAAGGCAAGAAGATTTTTAATTTGAACTGAATCTGTTACTTCATTAATGAGAGAAATTATTGTTTTCTTATTTAACATTTCAATATCAGGCATAAAATAATTTTCTCCCAAGGTTATCATTGAATATCTTTCTAATTTAGAATACCCATACATTTGAATATATTTTTTACCGATATTATCTAAATTCCATTTTGGATTTGAAGATCCTATATTTTTTAATGGTAATCCAAATTTTGCCAAATTCGGATTATTTGGAGCAATTGCAATTATTTTACGCTTTTTACTTCCAAGATATCTTAGAATTTGAACTCCCAAAATAGATTTTCCAGAACTAGGCGTACCATACACTAAAATTCTTTTTTCAAACATATCTAATAAACTATCATAATTTAAATTGTACCACAATATTGAATTGGTTGATTTTTTCATTAATTGATCTCCAACTAATCTTCCACCCAATGATACAAATTCTTTTACTTCACTTATCTGATTTAAAATATATTCACTTTCTTCTGGATTTATCACACAAAATGGTACATTTTTTACGGGAAATTCACAATCAAGTAGATCTTCTGTGTGGATTGCATTATCATTTGTTATTATGAGAAATGGAATTATTTTATAGAAATTATTAATTACACATTCTTTACTGATAGAATGTAGTAAACCTAAGCCGAAAATTTTATATTTGTTAAAAAATAGGACATGGGAATTAATATGAATAAATTTTGGTCCAACTCCCAATAGATGGTTGTTTTTTTTTTCGATTAAATACATATTGGAATTTTTAGGTAAAATATACTTTGGTATTGAATACTTTTCTAGATCGATGATGCGTAGTTCGATAGAATTTAGAATTTTAATGATCTCCTCATTTAACAGAGCTGTATTCAAAAAAAGTTTTGTTCTAATTATTTTTAGAGCTTCATTTTTATTTAATTTACCTCGTTCTGTAATTAAATTCCGTGTGATATGCTTGATATATTTTCTCTCATGAGGATTTAAAGAGGTTTTATTGCTACGTTTATTTAATATATCAACAATTTTTTTGAATATTCTTGAAAGAAAATGTGGTTCAAATTTTTTAAAACGAGAATCCTCTTTTATATTTTCAAATTTTTCAGTTATTGTACCTTTTTTAAAAATTAAAATTTTTGTAATAATTTGTAATCTTTTATTATTTGAAAATTCGAGAAAATTTTCCTCATTTATCATGTAAATTGATAAAAAAGACTCTCTATTTTCCGTCTTTTTTAAGTCAATATTTCGATTTTCATTTTTTAATGTGTTTATACTCATTTTACTCACATATTAATTAAATGAGATTTAATACTTTTTGTAAGATATTACTTTTTTTAATATATTACTTTTTGTCGTATATTAATAAGATAATAGATTTTCTATTTAAATATTTTGTTGTTTGTTAAATCTAAAAATTACTTTAAGATAGACATTTATCAATCTGAAAGACAAATTTTTTTTAAAAAAAATATCAAAATTTTCAGATATAAAGGAAAGTTAGGAGGAAGTTTATAATCTTTTTACTTATTTAAAACATTTAGCAATAAATCGATCTTTTCCTGGACATTATCACTTTTAATACATTCAAGATAGACCAAGGTAAATCCTTTACTTTTTGTAATATTAAGTACAAAATCATGAGAAGATATTATATGGTTTCCATCAAATTTTAAGGATATGGAAGATTCATGAAGGGTTTTTTGGATAAAATTATTTAATTTATAATTAACTTCATGTATTTTTTTTCTCGTTTTAATTAAACCAATTTTTTTATGAATAGAAGAAAAATATTCGCTAATTACCAAGTAATCTCTATTTAAATTTATTATGTCAAATTTTTTCCTGATTGGAGCATAATTCCTTGAAATACATCCTCCTCTTAGTTTGCTAGTAGAAAGACAGTTTAAACAACAATTACACTTTGAGAAATCTATATATAATTCTCCATTTTTTATTTCAATAGCGTTATTAGGACAAAGAGATCTACAAGCACCACAGTTAACACAATTAATTTGTTTCTCACAGTAAATTAATACTTTATTGATATCTAACTTTTTAGAAAAAAATTCAATTAATAAATTTTTCTTATTGATATTTAATTCTGTACAACATCTTTTAATTAATGTTAAATTTTTAATCAATCTCATGAAATTTAATTCATTATTGCATTTTATTATGTATTTAACTGAATCATTTTTCCTCTCATATTCGATAACACCAACTACTACATTTCTAATAGGTAGTGCATTTTTTGTCCAGGCAAATTCGTTAATATAATTATCTTCATCTCTTACTCCTACTTGTCCAAATTTTTTTACATTTTTATGCAATGATTCAATAAGAGAATTATAAAGTTCAGGAAAGAACTTATTTAATCTTTCAAAACCTTCTTTCTTTTGAAAAGGACACATCCAACATCCCAGTCTATCATAACCTTTATCATATAAAGGATGATATGGCAGATTATAATATTTAATATATTTCCATATATCATCTGTATTCCATTCTAAGATTGGATTTATTTGAGTTGATGGGATTAATGGATTTTTACTAGTTTTAGCATAATCTTGTCGTTTTCTTGATTCTTCGGATCTAATTCCCGTAATTAAAAATTTTATTCTATTTTTTAAAACATAATCAGCTAAAGGGCCGAATTTATAAACTTCACAGCACCACCTTAATCTTTGTGAAGGATATCCTAAGTCATCAACTAAGTCTAAGAATTTTCTCGGTGGTTTGACTTGTTCTATTTTAATATTATAGAAGTCTTCTAATTTCTCAATGTAATCTTCTGTTTCTGGGAATGTCATTGAAGTATTGCCAAAAATAAATCTTTTAACTCCTACTCGAATAGATAAATCCAATGTAACAAGACTATCTTTTCCTCCTGAGAGACTCACAGCACTATTGTTAAGATAATTTCTGATAAAATTTTTTGCTTCTAACTCTTTATAAAAGAGATTTTCAGGTAACAATTCCATTAATTATCTTCTAACATTATTTTGTTTTTATATTAATATTTATTATTACATTATATAAACTCTTACCATGTAAAATTAAAAATTATTAAAGCCTATTTAATTATCAGGAATATTTTTTAATAATTCCGAATTAGAACTGCCTTTTTCAATTTTTTATACAATTATAGCTTGTAAATAGTGGATGTTTCTAATTTTTCTTCATGATAAAAGGTGAAATAAAAAGAAGCATTTTGACTATAAAATTTACTTGGTAAACCGATTCTAATTATTTTTTCATTATTAATATTAATTAAATCTTTATCTTTTGAGATGATTTTATAATGAAGAAAATTTGTTATAAAATGTCCTTCATGAAAGGTAATATCTTTGTTTGAATTATTGCTAATTTTTATTTCTATTACTAATTTTTTCTTAATTCTAGAGTCTTGCTTAACAGAAGATTCGATATCTAACTTCCAATTAAATTCAATAATATTAGGGTCCTTTTGAATTAACGCGAAAGGAATAATAAATTCATCCATTGAGGATCCCCCATGTCCAAAATTTTCTAATTCTCGTCTATTAACAGGAGTTTTTTTAAGATTGCAATAATTATCTGCAAAAAAATAATTTACATTTTTTCCATTTTCTAAGTTTGGTAATCCCCAAGCTTTTGTTTCAGAATTTTTTAAACATATAATTTCTTTCTTTATCTCGTTAAAACTATTAGGTGTCTTAAAAGATATAAAAGTTCTAGCAGCTTTTTTATAAAACAGATTATGATCTCTCTTATCAATTTCCCAATAAAAATTGAATGCATTATCTTTCCAATCAAAACTCTTCGTGCATCTAGAAGACCCATGATCCGTTGCAAAAAATATTAAAAAGTCCTTAAATTTAGTACTAACCAATTCTAGGAGAGGACGTATTTTTGCATTATATATTGAATTAATTAATGTCTTTAGAAAATTTTGAGAATATGTATGAGAAGTCTGGTCAGAAAAATTGAATATGCTAATTTGAAAATTTTCTTTACAGTTTTTAATATTGTCAATATTTAATTTAAAATCAAACATATTTTCGCAATTTGTCACAAAATGTTTATTTATTCTTCCGACTTTACTCATTAGGCCAGTCTTACCAATCAATTTTAGAAACATAAAGAGCTCATTGGAACTATCAAAATCTTTAGGATATTTTCCACTAAATAGTGCTACTCTTGCATATTTCGTTAATGTTGGTAAAATTGAAAATCCGACTTCAGTCCTTATTTTAAAATAAGGAAAGTCTCTAAATATTTGTTGCTTTAAAATGTTCCAGATATTCAAATGGCAACAATCTATAAATAAAATTAAATAGAATTTATCACCTTTTGATTTATAATTAGGAATAAACAATCTTCTGAAAGCATTTACCACATTCAATGGATTTGATTTATTGTCTGCATTTTTAACCCAATTCCTATAATTTCCCCATAAATATTCTCTAAAATGATCATTTATTTGTTTTAAAATTGCAAAAACTTTTCTCTCTAGCTGAGAAGTATAATTTTCGATTTTAGTTGCAAATGAGGGAATGAATTGTAAAGAATTTTCTATAAATGCTTCTAAACAATCGTTTAAAGGAATTATATATTTTTTAAATATGTTTTTCCATTTTAATTCATCATTTTTTATACTTTTAAGGGTTGGAATTACATCTCTATTTAGATAATACATGAATAAAATTATAGCAAAAAAGTTTTCAAGATAATTTAACATAATTATATATTTTGAACTCGCATCTCCTAACTTATAAAATACATTTTCTTTAAATAAATCAATTGATTTATTATTTCTAACTATATAAAGATTAAGCGGACTTTTTAAATCTATAAAACATTGCTTATTAAAAATAGAGGTTAATGCAATATCAATATAATATTCCAAAAAATTGTGACTAATCCAATAGTAAGGTATATCATAGAATAGGTTTTTAATCAGCTCCTTTTCTTCTTTAATTTGAGGAAAAAATATTAATGAATGGTTTGTGGGATCAATCTCAAATAAATCGATGTGATTTTCAATCTTCTTAATAATATTGGTAAAATTGAAATTGTGTTTAATTATTTTTACTTTGCTTTCTTTTTTAGTCAAGATAATATCTGTTGATAATTTTATTAATTTAACACTGTAACTGTCGAGTAATTTAACATCATCAAATATAGGTTTAATATCTGACAAGTAATCTAATTTCTGAATTAGATGGGTTTTTTTATTTATATATTCAAAGGCTGATTCTATATTATTCAAATTTTCATTATATTGTCTTATATAAGAGATAATTATTAATAGGTTTAAAATTTCTTTGAAATCTTGAAGTAAAATGCATTTTTCTATTAATTTCGCAAAATTACAAGGAAAGGATTTTTCAAGAAAAGTCTTGATCCTTATTTTTAGTTGATTCAAATGGGTATTTTTAAAAATTGTAAATAAGAGGTTTGAATTGAATAACATCTTTTTTAAAAAGAATACAGGTTCTTCATCGACTTCAATTAATTCTCTGAATAATATTTCAATAAAACCATTATTCTCTATCTTTTTTTCAAATCTCTTATAATGCTTTTCAATGAAGTTCAATGAATGCCATATTAAAAAACTAAATTCGTTTATTTCCTCAGAAAAATTTACTGTGATATTAAATCTTTTAAGAAAATAAAAATCCAAAACCTTTTTTGGACTTATCTTATCGCTTTGGTAGGTATAAGATTTAAGAAGTTTTATTTTATCAGTAATAATTAAAGTATTTTGTGGTTTACGATATATTTCTTGTTTAATCTTAATATAGCGCTCAATTGGATTATAATGAAAAAGAGGGGTATAATCGTAGTTATTTCTAAAAATTTCTATATATTGATCATTATCAGGTAATTTAGGAATACAATAATAATTATCAACTAAGACAATGTATTTTTTAAAATTATTATCAATAAATTTCGATTTTATAAATTCTTGTAATATAGGAATTATTGTTTCTTTTATAATAGAAAGTGGAATACTCAATTGATTAACCTATTTATGTAATTTTTGGCTTGAATTTATTGAAATCGATATCAATAAAAGAAACCTTGCTCGAAAATGTTTTATTATACCTTTCAATCATTTTTTTTAGATCGATTTCATTAGGAGGGACTAACTCATATATTTTATAACCTAATTGTTGTAGTGGACTCTTGTTGTTTTGATATAATTTATTTTCAAGTACTTGAATTAATATTTGATTATCGTTTAACTCATATTTGAATTTTGGTAAATCTCTAAAGAGAATATCGTTAATATCATCTAAAATTATTACTTTATAATTTTTAATTTTGATTAAATCGTTCAAATCGTTTTTATCTAAAAAATTGTTAATGAAATTGATACTAATTTGTTTTAACTCTTGTTTATTCATTTCATTTAAGATTTGAAAAGGAAGATCAATAATAACTGACTCATTATCACTTAGATTTAACCTTTCCTTAATTTCCATCATTAATTTTTGACAAAAGAAAGATTTTCCAGAAAGTAGCACACCTCTTAAAACAATTCTCTTATTTTTATCGATGTTATTTAATATACTATCAAAAATAGGTTTATGAGAAGGAAATATATCAAAATTATCAATATTATTATAAATTTTTTCTGAGATTATCATATCTAGGAAATTATATATTTTTCATATTTATTTACTATAGATTTCTCGTTTTATTTTTATTTCAGCTTTTTTCTTTTCTTTTTCCCATAATATTATTGCCCTTTCAGTAAAATCTTGCATTTTTTGATTAATATTGCTTTTATGAGTAGACTCATTCCACCCTCTGAGAAAAGTCTTGAATAAATTCTTAGCATTGCTTTTATTTTCTTTAGTAAAAATTGTATTAAATTCAGAATCTGCTGAAAAATCTAAAATATTATCGTATGCCTTCCATTTTGCAAGATATCTTATTAATTCCTTAACTCTTTCATCTTGATTCATATTTTCCAGATTATAAGTCCAAACATTTGAAATTAACATACCAGCAGCGTAAATACCAATGTTTCTTCTTAATAAAGAATCTTTCTCGTTCCAATCATCGTAAAATACATATTTTATTGCATTGAAATAATCAATAATAAAAGATAACCATTTTTCCATTTTATTTTCAAAATCACTAAGACTTTCGTAATAGAATGGATTTCTTTTTAAGATTTTTTTTATTATATAAAACATTCCTGCTCTTGAAAACATCCTTTTATTTATTTCAAAATAACGACCTAACTTTCTGAAACCTTTTACATCATTATCAATCTCGTGATAAAAGGGGCTAAATTCATATTCATCTAACAAATCAATCATTTTACCTATATTCGTTTTAAATTGAATTTTGGGGGAAATAATCTCAGATTTTGGTTTTTCATATCCTTCTTCAATATTTGAAGATTGAGTATGATTAGAGTTGATTGGAAAATAATCACGAAGGATTTTTTCAAAATCTTTTGAAATATATTTCTTTTTATATTTTTTTAAAATAGAAGTAAAGAAAAGAAATGAAATGAAAAATTCACTCCTAATCTTTGACAAGTTCTTACTAATTTTCGACCAATTTTCTTCTATTTCTGAATATTTTTCAAAATATTGATTAAAAGATTCAATTTTCTTATGTAAAGTAATTTCTTTTTCTACTTTTATCACTTGATGATAAAATTCTTTTAAATCTTCACTTATTTTTAAAATAGATTCCTCTATTCTATTGATTGTTTTTTCCTTCTTGAGATCATCCAACATTTTGAATTTCAGACGGGATTATAAATATTTTTTTATTTCCTTTTTTGTCAAATTGAATAATAATTCAGTAAATATATAAAGCTTTTTAAAATTAGAAATAAAAAGAATTAAATGACCTTTCTAAAAGATAAATATTATAAATTAGAAAATAAAAATGCTAGCTTTTGAAAATTAATTATTAGTATGATGATTTTGATAAAATAAAAATCTAGAATTAATCTTTTCTTGTTGTAAAGGAATTAGAAAAGTACTGACCCTTAGAAGGAGAATAACATGAGAAGATTAATTCAATTTTAAGAATTAAATATTAATCGAAACTTTTTCTCTTCTTACGTTGTTTTTCTAGTATCTCTGAAATTTTATTTATTTAAGATTTAGTAATTATTATTTTATTCTCTTTTAAATCGAGAATTAGTTTATCTCCTTTAGCAATTCCTATTTTTTCTTGGATTTTTAATTTTTAAAAATTGAAGTAAAAACAGTAAAAACAATAGAAACTTAATAATTAGAAGTCATTTTTTTTCCCATTTTTGATAAGAAGCGTATTATCAAACTGTTCTTTAAACCAATTGGGATTTTCGGTATGAACGGGGATGATATAGTCTGGATCGATTGTTTCGATTGCTCTCATTAAGTCGCTTTTCGCTGCGTGCCCTGATGCG
>Ga0114919_10002359_pt1 | contig 15299 bp, 9 predicted proteins | sample BlataG_FD_88682 | JGI IMG/M metagenome (GOLD analysis project Ga0114919, IMG submission 88682) | Deep subsurface microbial communities from Black Sea to uncover new lineages of life (NeLLi) - Black_00105 metaG | ecosystem: Environmental > Aquatic > Marine > Oceanic > Sediment | place: Atlantic... | reverse complement strand
GTAAATATGCTATGAAATGATTCAAATATTTGAAACAGAATCTTAATCCCCATTATTATACCAAAACAAATTAAGGAACTTAACCCTAGAGTTTTGCTATAAATTTTTACATCAACTCTAAACTCTCTTGGAGTAAGCCTATATATGATATAAAAACTTACAACTAATATTACTACAAGAAATATTGTTTCCAAAAAAGCCATTACTGGATTAATATGAGCTATTATCTGTAATATCATTTTTTATCATTACCTCATTATATTTTTAATCTAGGATCAATTGCATCTCTCAAACCATCACCAATTAACAAGGCTGCAATAGCAAAAAGCGCAGTGCATATTCCGGGTATTAAAAAAGCTAATACATTATCTTCATATATATTTCCCCAGGCAATATCCTGACCCCAGTTAGGAATTTGGGAAGTAGTTAGGCCGAGAAAAGCAATTGCCGCGATTCCTAACATAGTTATTGCCATCTGTCCAAAAAATGTTAAGATCATTGGAGGTAAGGCGTTTGGAAAAATGTGTGAGAACATAACCTTAAATTTTAACGCACCTCCAGTTTTAGCAGCCTTCACATATAGCATTTCTCTTATTTGCAATACTAGTGATCTCATAAATCTTAAATTGCCAGCAATCGCGAAGCATCCATATATTATTAGAATATCCATCATGTTCAAACCAAAGGTCTGGGTTAAAATTAATACTATTACTAAAGTTGGTATTGAATATATTAGATCTACACCTCGCATAAATACATAGTCAACTTTACCTCCAAAATATGCTGAGATAACTCCAAGTACTAATCCACCACCAACTGCTATTCCAGTAGGTATTACTGCCATAAATAATGATGTTCTCGTGCCCCAAAGCATTCTTGCTAATACATCATAGCCATTGTTAGTAGTACCTAATGGGTGCTGCGGACTTGGAAGTTCATAAGGAATCCCTGGAATTGACGGGGGTACTAAATCTTGAACGGGAAATTTTGTTAACCATGGTGTAAAGATTCCCATAAAAATGAAACTTAGAATAACTAAAGAACCAATAATTGTCAAAAGAGTAAGTAGGTGACGAAAGAACCTTCTTTTGGATCTAATCTTCTCAATTTCGTACTCCTGTTCATTGAATTCAGGAACTCTCCATCCCGGGATTAGGTAAAATTTTAATAATGATAAAATTCCCGGTTTATCTTTAATTTTCGTATTTAAAGCAATTTCTTCTTCTGTTTTAATCAAAATTTTTCACCAATTCAACTTGATTTTATGTATAGATAATTCTAGGATCAATAATTGTGTATAACACATCTGTAATCAAATTGCTACTTAATAAGATTATTGTAGCAACCATAACACATCCATTTATCAATGGAATATTTCCATTTATTATCGCAGTAAAAAACACGCCCCCGTATCCCGAATATCCGAATATCCGTTCGATAAATAATGAACCTATCAGAGCACTTGCTACTCCTCCTATGATAAGATTACTTGTTGGGATTAATGCGTTACGAAGGGCGTGATTATTAATGATCTCTTTTTCAGGAACTCCTTTAGCGCGAGCTGTTCTTATGTAATCCTGCTCTAAAACTTCCAACATGCTGGACCTTGTTAAACGAGTAATACCCGCCAGACTTATAAATGTCATCGAAATTGAAGGAAGAAGTAAATGTGCCAGCGTATCCCAGAAATAGATAGGCTCATTGAAAATAATGCTATCAATAAGTCTAAACTTTGTTCCATAGGTATTTATATACATGATTATTGGTACAATTCCAAGAATGCATACTAACGCTCCTATGCATACTAACGCTCCTGATAATAATAAAAATAACAAATATTTCCATTTTTGGGTTTGCTTCCTTTTCCGGAGTTTATTTCCACGATAAATTAAGTAGAATCCCCCAATCATCAAAAAAAGAAACAATACAAGGCCAAAAACATCCAGTGTAGTTGGTATAATGTCGGGAAAAGAAGGATTTAGCGTAACACTATTAGAATTATAAATTTCAAGATCGAATTCAAAAAAGGTTGCCTCATATAATACTCTCCCAAAAAAAAATCGGAGAATTATAGCAATCCAGAAACTCGGAAATCCCGCTCCGACAACAGCTATTGATCTAATCAACACATCTTTTCTCTTCTTCCTATTTTTTGCAGATGTAGCTCCTAACTTAACAGCAATTATTGGTGTAATAATAATTGGAATGATCATTAACTCAAGGGTTCTTGGAAGAACTGTAATAAGTATGTCGTTAACTAACCAACCCTGAAATTGACCACTATACGACTCCCCCCAATTACCTGTGAAAAAATCTCGAAGGTAAAAAAGGTATTGAACATATATAGGTTCATTTAACCCCAATCTTTCCATTTCATCATAATAAATGTTGATATCCCATCCAGTCATCTTTGATTGCAATGGATTGATCGCCATTGCATGCGACAGAAAAAATGTGATTGTCAAGACGGCAAATAACATTGGAATCATCACAAGGATGCGTCTTATAATATACTTAACCATATTTATAGATTTTTTTGCCATATTAATTCACCTCGTTATACTTCAAGGCGAGATTTAACAAATCTCTTTAAATACATTCCAGAAATTGCCCCGCTAATGTTAACTCCTAGCAAAATTAAAAAATTGAGATATCCTTGGATAGATGCAAACTGAAGAATGAGTGGTTCAAAAGAAAAACCAAACATGATTAAATAAAAAAAGAAACCTTCTAAAATAATAAAAACAACTAACCATAAAGACGCCCTAATTCCGTAATGTGCAATATCCTCTTTATAGGTTAACCAAAAACATATTAAAAATAAAATAAAGCAATCAAGAAAATACCATCCTGATTGGGTTGGGAGAATAAAAATAAATTCATATGTCCAAAAAATTATAGTTTTAACAGAACTCGAAATATCTTCAAAGGAAAACCAAGTATCGTCCTCAATGTACATGAAGATATTAACTATAATTCCGTAATATACAAGTAAAGCAATAATGTAAGCAAAGGTTACCCGTCCTTGACGACCCCAATCTGTTTTCCAATATCCTTTATTTTCTTTTGACATGATAGGGTGTCTATATCAAATTTCTTTCAACTTTTATGTTATTTATAAAAAATCTAAGTTGTATTTAACAATTATTACTATATTTATTCATTTTTACATATGTAATTTTCAAAATTTTGTTTGCAAGATTTAAATAGTTATCGTTGCAAGTACATGAGTATAAATAAAAATCTATTTAAAAATCTATGAAAAAACAAAAGGAAAATAAAATGAAAAGAAATCATTTACGATTTTTCATATTTTTCATACTTGTCAGTTCTATGTTCTTCGGTATAAGCGCTATCTCGGTTACTGCAAACGCAAGATTAAAAACGAGTGTTCTCGTTAAAGCAACAGATAATACAACAATGACTGCAGTGGTTGGTGGCAGTGAACATAAACCTTGGGGACCTACAACCTGGGAATATAGTCTTGTAGCAACTTGGATGGTTGGAGGACAAGGTGGAAGTTCGAAAGGAGAGACTTTAGAGAAATTATGGGAGATTCGTAGTATCCCAGATTATCCTTACACAGAATATGTACCCACCTTAGCGACAGGATATGATATTGTTGAGTTGTGGCCTGAGGAAGTTAATAGTTATGGTTGGGAAAATAAAGGTGGTATTCGCGTTATGAATATTACCCTACGTGAAAATGTCAGATTCCACGACGGTTCCGAATGGAATGCCACAGTCGCCAAATGGAATATTGATCGTGCGTATGTCCTGACAGGAAATTTAACCGGTACCGAAGGGGCAGGTCATAGTGATATTATGGGCCATATGACTTACAAAGCTGGCCTAAACTACAAGGATTTCTTCACACCCTCTTGGAATCATTCCTATACTTATAGTAACGATCCTGTTTTTGGAGAACCTCAAGCACCTATGTATTATGGCAAGGATAACGATCCTAATAAGCCCTGGACTAATGTAAGTCAGACTTATATACAAGATGGACACTTTCCAGTCATAAATAAAACCATTATAGTAAAAAGTGCAGATCAAACTGCTAGTGGAACTGGTGGAACTATTCAAGTAGAGTTCAATGATTTTGTAACGGATTTGAGATTAGTAGCTTGGTTTGCGATGATCTCAATGGAACACTATAGCGATCTCAATGGAGAAGATTACTTCTTTAAGCAGATACAAGATACAGGCGATTGGACAGGTAATGACCTAGCCTGTGGAACTGGAGTCATGAAAGCTGTTGAGGTAGATAAAGTAAATAATATAATGAGATTAGAGCGAAATAACGATTATTGGAATTTTACCGATATGAGAGCTGCTGGTAAAATGATAGTTGAAGAAGGACTTATCTCATATATTCCTGGCGATACTGATGGGCAATTAGTAACAACTGTATTGATATCTGGCGATGCTGATTTCGCCTTTGATGGCCCACCATTTGGAGTCCTCTTTGAAGATCAACTACAAGCTTCACCCATACTAAACTGGACGGAGTATTCTCCTCAACTTGACAACATAGAGCAATTGGATTTCATACAGCAAAATACCGATGAGACGTTTAGAAAAGCAATATCTTTTGCCTTCAATTATACTGCATATTTCACAAACGTCTTGACGGACAGATCGTACCGTTGCGATAATTTAATGGGAGAAAATAGCGTTTATCTCAATGATAGCATTGTAGGATCTTATTATGACCTTACTATCGCACGCGATGCCCTTCTTAATGACCCAACATATGGTTCTGTATTAGCTTATGAAGCAGGTATTGACGCTGGCAGTACGGATCAAGATTGGCTAGACTTTGCTGCTAATGTTGGGAGTTTAAATGCGACTTCTGAGGAACTCTTTACATTGAACTTATATCACGACATCTACGGCGTGGACTTTGTGAGTTCGTTGGAAACAAGTCTCGCACATATTGGAGTGGTATTAAACAAATCAGGAGCGACGCCTACTAATGAGTACGGTAATTGGAAGGTTCTCGATTGGTGGGGTATGTGGTATGTAATGTTGGCCCCACCCCTTAGGCAAGGTATGTACGATAATGATTTAGAAGCTTTCTATGTGACTTGGCCTATGCCTGTAACCGACTTAGGATACTTAGATGCCTTTTATAGTTATACGAATCAATGGATGAACATTTCTGGTAGCATGCAATGGGGTCTTATTCCAGATACTTGGAATTGGGGACTCATTAACGATCCCGAATTACAGGTATTATTACGGGCTTTATATTTCCAAAACGAAACAGGAAAGTTTAAGACATACAGCGACATTCAAGAGAGAACTGCAACAGAAACGTACCCAACAATGTTTATCTCTCAAATTAGAGCAGCCTATGTGCTTAACAAAAAGTTTGAAATTGATTGGGACGCTTGGGGTGGTTGGACTTTCTCTGAAGTCATGATAGGTTATGGTTACGAAACAGCAGGAATCCCCGTAGAAATCCCCGGATTTCCATTAATTGCTTTAATCGGAGTGGCAGGTATTTCCATATTTACTATAAGTATGAAGAAGAAAAAGAAACTTAAATAATAGAAATTAAATCTTATTTTTTTTTTATATTATTCTAATATTTTTAAGCCGTTTGAATGCATGATTCATTTTAAGGAAGTTTATTCATTAATATAATCTTGGAGTTGGTTATCCCAAATTTTCTTTTTACCGCCACTTTTGTCCCATTCAATCTTAATTTCATTCTTAAGATATTCTGTGCTTGGGCTTAGTGGTAAATTATCTAAAAAACCAATGTATCGTGGAACATGGTAATAAGCGAGGTTATGAAATAAGAAATCGCTTAATTTTTTAGGCGTAAGGGAAGAATCTTTCACCTTAACGACGTACAAAAACACTTCTATTTTTGCTTTTGAATCATTTGAAAATGGAGCACATGCACTTATATAAACTGATGGATGAGAATTAGCCATTCTTTCAATTTCTTTTAAATAGATAACTTCTCCAGCTCTATTAATAATATCGTTCTTTTTGCCCATAAAATATAAAAAATTATCATCATCAACATATCCAAAATCCCCTGTATAAATCCAACCATCATCACTGATTTTCACATCGCTAACTTCTGGTTGTTTGTAATATTCAAATGTACTGTTAGTTTTTGATTTTACAGCTATTTCACCAACATTCTTTGGTCCTGGAAGTAGTTCATTACCAAATGAATCTACTATTTTCAAATCAAGAGAATCTAACGGTTTTCCGACGGATCCCAATTTTCCTCCAGAAGAGCCAAATGTATTAATTGTAATTCCCACTCCTTCCATATGTGAATAACACTCGTACAACTTGATTCCAAACCGGTTTTCAAACGCTTTCCATAATTCTATGTCTGCATTGAAACCAAAGGCCCATTTCAAAGGGTGTTTCCTATCAAACTTGCTAGGATTATTATATAAGAGAAATAGTAAATAACCTCCAAAATACGCAAAAACCGTAGGAGAATGGGTTCTAATGTCGTTCCAGAAATTCTTTACATTGAATTTTTCAGCCAAAACCACCGGTATGTTATAAAATAATGAGGGAATAATTACATAAAACTGTGCTGCTCCCTGAAATAAAGGCATTGGGCAATATATCTTTGTTTCCTGGGATAATCCAATTTGTTTTAATTGATAACCTATGTTTAGAGCTGTATTTACCATGTTTCTATACAACACACCTTTAGGTTTTCCTGTAATTCCTTCGGTATACATAATTTGTATCGGATCTTCTTCAAATATTTTAACCTCAGGATTTTCAAGGTTTGAACTCCTGAGTACTCGAAAATCCAGATATTCATCATTAAATTCAAAATTTTTTGGAGCATTATGTACAAAAATTCTTTTTATTTTCGACAATTTAGGTTGCACTTCAAGGAATTTTATAAGAAATTTATAGTCAATAATTAATATAGTCGTATCGCTATCATTCAAAACATGTTCTAAGTATTTTCCTTTCAATGCCGTATTAATAGGGACGAAGACACAACCCGATTTTATGATACCGAACCAAGTATACAGAAAATCTGGAGAATTACTCATCAACAGTGATATATTTGGATTCTTAATATTTAATTTTTCGACTAAATCTAGTACCCCCCATGCGATCTGGTTTGATTTTTCATTAATGTCCTTAAATGTTAACTTTTCATTTTTATAAAATAATATTATTTGGTCACTATTTTCTATCGCTTTTTTCCTAAGCAGTTTTGGAAGAGTTAGATTGTAGATACCGGACTCTTTAATCATCCTGGATTGTACGTTATTCCTTGTGATTAAAATAGAGTCATTTTTAATCTCTAAAAATACTTCTTCATCATTTTTAAACGGAAAAGAGCTATCTTTTGCAACTTTACTAGGAACATATATCCAAGTTGTTTTATATTTACCTTTTCCAGAAGGTTTTATCACAATTTTACTTTTTCCATAATCCATTCTATATCAAACAATTATGTATGCAAAATACTTTATTAATTTACTTAAGTAAATTATGTATAAAATCGTAAATAAATTATTATTAATAATAAGTAATAAATCCATCTGTGATTTCTTTGATAACTACGATAAGATCGAACTTGTTATATCATTTTATGAAAGATTGGAGCATCTCCTTTAAGATTAAATCTGGCTCAATATTGTTAAAAGCGTTCCACCACATATATTGATTCTTGAACTCGTCGTCATACTTTTGAGAATCTATTATAGTTATGATTTTTTTTTCAATCAACGATGAGGGATTTAAGATCGTTTTTTCGTTATCTTCTAAATATTTTAAATTCAGAAGCATGCATTCTTGTAAATCGTCATAAAACAATAAAGGGATGTATTTTTTTACGCTACTCTCTAGTATATTCATAGTAGTCGTATCTTTAGGCCAATTATTACTGGAATAATTAATTACTTCTATATCAATTAGTTCAGGATGATACTGAATTTCAGTTTTTTTCTTAAGTTTTTTATACGTAGTGAAGTCTTTTTTTTTATACATTTGGACAGTAGATTGCTCTTGATCAATTTCAGTTAAGATTCTGTTTTGTTCCATCCTTTTTTTACAGATATCCTCTATGATTTCACAGTATTGGATTGCAGCACCTATAAGATCCTCTCCTTCAATATGACCTTTAACCATCGTATGTAAATATGCTTTTAAAAACGCAGAGAGATCTTCTTCGAGTCTATAAAGATTACCATAAAGAAATCTCGTTTCTTCCCACCAAGATATCAACTTTTTGTTTAATAAGTGTTTAAATAATTGTTCTGAAGCTCGTATTTCGGTGAAGTAGATTAAATTTTTAATACCACATCTAAGAAAGTTAAAAGGGTTAATAACCGCGAGTTGTTCCTCTGAAATCTGAAAAGAAACAGCTTCCCTAGGGCGAATAAGTACAGAACTTTCTCCGTTAAATACGCGATCGATTCGCATAGGGATTGGAACAATTGGATTTCTTTCGATTGTTTTTATTAGAGATGATGTATACGAGCTTAGGTATAAAGAAGTATCAAAGGGAAAGATATCAATATAAAAGAAAAACGGAGCTGCGTCAGAGTTATAGGTTTTAAACTTGTATTGAGCTTTTTTGGACAATCCTATCACACTTTAAATTAAACACTAATTAAAATCCCAAATAGAAACAATATGAATGCAAAAATGATGTCAAAAAGAATACGGAACACTTTATCGCCTTTTGATTTTTCTAGCTTTATATTATTACTAAAATACGATTTAATCATTTTAATTCCAATCTGTAAACTCTCCTTAACCCTTGAGCGTTGTAATATAAGTATAATTATACTAATTAGTAATAATGGGATGTAGATAAAATATAAGAGCTGAATAAAATTGCCGCCTCCTAAAAAATCCCAAATAATTACGTCTGATATAACAGAATCAAGGGTTCTTGAAACTATTAGTGGAATTAACCATTTTCTTCTTGTTATCGTTAGAGAAAATACAAGCCCAATTATAAGCGATCTACAAAACCATATAATTCCTGAGTGAAAGCTGATTATAAAGCTCATAGGATTAAGAAAGAAATCTACAAATGTAAAGCAAAAAGTTGATATCATCACAGCAGATAATTTGTTAAAATATTCACTCCCTCGTTTTGTTATTAACCCCCTGAAGATTGTTTCTTCAGAAAATGATATACTAAACTGAATAATTACAGAGTATAACAAGAAGAGGGCAAAATTGTCTACTAACAAATATGAGTTCTCATTATTTATAAGCTGTGAAAACGCTCTATAGGGTACAGCATTAGGTTCTGTAATGAACATTAAAAATCCTAAAGGAACTAGTAGTAGGAAGAATAATAGGATACTATAGAGAAGTTGATATTTGTAATTTTTACGATTCACGTTATAAAGCTTTAGAAAACCTATATGTCCAGCTATATGTTCTTCCGATTGCTTCGTATTTTTAGTTTGGTACTTATTTGAAATAAATAAAACTAATATAATAACTAAGAAAATCACAATTACCCTAATATAATGAAAAATAAACCCAAACATTCCTGTAGATTGATTTACTATAAGTGGTATCAACACCCACTCTAATATTAATACTAGAAAAATAGTAAAAAATATCGGAATAATTTCATGAAGAAGAAATTTAATGCGTTTTGAGGTTATTCTTCTTCGATTAGGAGATAGTATTCTACCCATGAATGCTCATCGTTTCTTACACATAAATTAAAATAAATAAATGAATATTCCTTAAGAATTTTTATAAACTTTTTTCAATCTCTTGTTAGCGATGTTCCTGAACTTTCATTGTTATATAACTGTAGAAAAAATTTTATAGAGTGCTCATGGATTTCTACTTCGGTAGTGAATTAAGATTTTGCGATAAATAATTTATCCCGTTAATAAATAAGCTTAAAAAAAGTTATTTGTTATCTATTGGTTAAGAATACAAAGGAAGATAAATATATTTTTGTCGATGCTATATAAGAAAGAAAGACCCGCTATTTTAATGTTTAAAGACGGTCGTTATTTCGAAGGGATTGGATTTGGAGCCACTAAAAAAGTTTATGGTGAAATTGTATTCACAACAATCACGGGCGCTGGATATAACGAAACTCTCACTGATCCATCTTATAAAGGCCAAATCGTAGTTATGACTCATCCTTTAGTTGGAAATTACGGGGTTCCCGCTTGGGAAAAAGATGTTCACGGTATTCACAAATATTTCGAATCCGACTCAATAAAAGTGAGTGGGTTTATAGTAAACGAATGTTGCAAAAATCCAAGCCATTACGAAAGCGTTAAAACCTTAAACGAATTTTTATTAGAAGAGAATATTCCTGGGATCGAATGGGTAGACACAAGAGCTATTACCAAAATCCTAAGAGAGGAAGGTGTTCAATTAGGGCTATTTGCCGTTTATAATCCTGGAGAAACACCCAATATTAGTGAATTAAGAAATGAAGTTAAACAAGTCGAGGATCCCAACCTAAGAGATTTAGCTAGCGAAGTGTCTACCAAAGAAGTAACTAAATTTAGTCCTTCAAACCCAAGAGGAAAAGTGGTTGTAATAGATTTAGGAGTAAAGAATAACATTTTGCGAAACTTCGTACAAAGAAATGTAGAAATAATTTCAGTTCCTCATAATTACTCATATGAAAAGATTATGGCTTACAAGCCTGATGGAGTACTTATTTCTAATGGTCCAGGAGATCCTGCAAAATATAAAGGTGCAATTGCTGTTGCTAGCGAATTAATTAAAAACAGCGTACCTACGATGGGTATTTGCTTGGGCAATCAAATTATTGCATTGGGTGCAGGTGGATCCTCTTATAAACTAAAGTACGGTCATAGAGGTGGAAACAAAACCGTTATTAATCCTAAGACGAAACAATGTTACATTACATCTCAAAACCATGGATTTTGCGTTAAAGATTTCGAAAGTGAAGGATTTAGCGAATTTCTTACCAATATCGACGATAATTCTAACGAGGGGTTAATTCATGATACCAAACCAATTTTTGCAGTCCAATTTCACCCTGAAGCATCTCCTGGGCCTTTAGACTCTCTTTATCTATTTGATAAATTCATTGAAATTATGGAGATTTAGTCTTATGCCCGTGGATAAAAGCATTAGAAAAGCTTTAATACTCGGTTCTGGAGGAATTCGAATTGGGCAAGCTGGAGAATTTGATTATTCTGGAAGTCAAGTATTAAAAGCCCTCAAAGAAGAGGGTATTAAAACGATATTAATTAATCCTAATATTGCCACTATCCAAACTGATCCCGAATTATCTGACCAAGTTTATTTACTTCCCGTTAACGTTAAATATGTTGAGGAAGTCATAAAGAAAGAGAAACCAGATGGTATTTTACTAGCATTTGGAGGTCAAACTGCCTTAAATGTTGGAGTTGAGCTAAAAGAGCAAGGAATTTTAGAAAAATATAATATACGTGTTCTTGGTACTCCAATAGAAGCTATCGAAGTTACAGAAGACCGAGATCTATTTGTAAAAGCTATGCATAAAGCAGACGCTAATGTATGCCAGAGTAAAGCTGTTACCTCCTATAAGGATGCAATAGATGTAGCTCAACAGTTTGGTTTTCCCTTAATGCTTAGGGTAGCTTATACATTAGGTGGCAGAGGTTCCGGTATCATCAATAGTATGAAAGATTTCGAACGGTTGGCAAGAAAAGGTTTAGCTCAGTCGAGAATTAATCAAATTCTAATCGAAGAGTCTGTGTGGGGTTGGAAAGAAGTTGAATATGAGGTTGTAAGAGATTCTGCTGATAATTGCTTTATAAACTGTAACATGGAAAATTTTGATCCGGTTGGAATACATACTGGAGAGAGTATCGTAGTAGCACCGAGTCAAACATTAACTAACGATGAATATCACATGCTACGGTCTGCTTCAATTCGAGTAATTAGAGGTCTAGGGATTATTGGTGAATGTAATATTCAGTACGCCCTAAATCCTTTCTCAAAAGAATTTCGAGTTATCGAAGTTAATGCTCGACTTTCAAGATCGTCAGCTTTAGCCTCAAAAGCTACAGGGTATCCTTTAGCTTACATTGCCGCTAAGTTAGCAATCGGATATACTTTACCCGAGTTGAAAAACAAGATTACTGGAATAACAACTGCGTGTTTTGAACCCGCGTTAGATTATCTAGTTCTTAAAATTCCACGTTGGGATCTAACTAAATTTCAAAAAGTTGATCGCCGCATCGGAAGTCAAATGAAATCCGTTGGTGAAGTGATGGCTATTGGAAGAACTTTTGAGGAAGTTCTCCAAAAAGCGATTAGAATGTTGGATATAGGTATGAAGGGATTCGTAGCGAATAATTTAGAGGCTATTGAAGATATTAGCGAATTGAAATATGAGTTAAGAAACCCTACTGACCTAAGGCTCTTTAGAATCGCTGAGGCGATTAAAAGAGGAATTTCAATTGATGAAATTTATCGTCTATCAAGAGTAGATAAATGGTTCTTGTATAAATTAAAAAATATTGTAGACCTCAACCGTCAAATTCAAGATATCGAATTACTTGAATCAGACGATAGTGAGAAGAAATACTGGCTAAAACGAGCTAAAAGGTTTGGTTTTTCAGACGGTCAAATTGCTAAAATAATGGGCGTAAAGACGATTTTTATTAGACAAATGAGAAGAAGGTTAGAAATTCAGCCTTATGTTAAAAGAATCGATACATTAGCTGCTGAATGGCCAGCCGTGACAAATTACCTTTATCTAACATACAGTGCTTCTGAACACGACATTGATTTCGAGAGCGAGTATAAATCCAATCTTAAAAAAGTTATTGTTTTAGGCTCAGGGACTTATCGTATTGGCTCTTCAGTAGAATTCGATTGGGGTTCAGTCAATTGTCTATGGGGCTTAAAAAAACTAGGAATTGATCAAGCGATAATGATTAATTACAATCCAGAAACAGTATCGACTGATTACGATATATCCGATAAACTTTATTTCGAAGAATTATCTGGAGAAAGAGTGCTGGATATTTGTGAGCTTGAGAAAGCTGATGGCATAGTAGTTTCTGCAGGCGGGCAAATAGCGAATAATTTAGCTGCCAAATTTTCTCAATATTCGGATTTTTTTAGAAAAACAAGCATAAGAATTCTTGGTACTCATGGAACGCGTATAGATATGGCGGAAAATAGGAGTAAGTTCAGCTCCTTATTAGATCAATTAAATATTCAGCAACCAGAATGGAACGCTTTGACGACTAAAGAAGAAGCTCTAGGTTTTGCTGAGAAAGTTGGATATCCAGTACTCGTTAGACCTTCGTACGTGTTAAGTGGCGCTGCTATGAGAGTTTCTTACGACGAAAAAACACTACAAGATACCCTTGATCTCGCGGCTTCTATATCAAGTGAATATCCAGTTGTTATCACTAAATTTTTCACAAATGCTCGAGAAATTGAGTGTGATGGTGTATGTGATGGTGAAAAAGTGTTTATCGGAGCTATTGTAGAACATATAGAGAATGCGGGTATTCACAGTGGAGATGCAACCATGGTTATACCACCTCAAACTGTGTCAAGTGAAGTTATATTAAAAATAGAAGAGTATACAAAAACAATTGCCTTAGCCCTAAAAATTCAAGGACCTTTTAATGTTCAATATCTTGTCAAGGCTAAAGAAGTTTACGTAATCGAGTGCAACCTGCGTTCTAGTAGAAGTATGCCTTATGTATCTAAATCACGGGGTATTAATTTAATGAGACTTGCCGCTGAAGTAATAATGGGAAACAAAATTCCAACAAAAATAATGGATTTACCTTTAGGAAAATTCGTTTCAGTAAAAGCTCCCATGTTTTCTTTCATGAGACTTGACAAAGCAGATCCCGTTTTAGGCGTAGAAATGAGTTCTACAGGAGAAGTAGCATGCATAGGTGAGAATTTTCCTGATGCTCTGATGAAATCACTGGAAGCTGCAGACATGAATGTACCTGTAGAAGGAGGAAACATCTTAATCTCTGTAGGTGGAGATAAATTAAAAACTGAAGTAATTCCCTTAGCAAGAGAAATCAGTAAACTAGGTTTTACGATTTTTGCTACAGAAGATACTAAAAACGCGTTAAATAAAAACGATATAGAAGCAGTAAAACTTTATAAGGTTCACGAATATGGAATGCAGCCAAATATTATCCAATGTCTTCAAGATGGGCGCATTGATATGGTAATTAACATTCCATTACCCACAACAGTCAAAGAAAAATTTAAAACCATAATGGAGGACGAATACAAAATTAGACGTATGGCTGTAGACTACAATATTCCAGTAATTATCAATTTACAGCTAGCAAAAGCTGTTATTGACGCTATTAAAAACACGCGTAAAAGGAAAATTGAAATTAAATCGTTAAACGAATACCATAACTCACTAAAAGAAGTTTATTGGTAATAAGATAAAAAAAAAAAAGAAATTAATTTTTTATTTACTTGTTTATTTTTGTGAAGATCCAAGGTACTAAGGTGACTAGCACAAATGAAAGTATTAAGTATTGTAATAAATCCATAATTTGGGACTCTGGAAAGACAAAACTTAAATCTAAGTAAAGAACTAATGTAATCACTAATCCAATTACCAAATTTATGATTCTTTGTTTATTACTTAACTCTCTGGGGTCATATTTTATTTTTTCCGACTCAAGTATATATCCTAAGCCTATTCCCATCATCGCACCACTCATCAATCCATAATCACCAGTTGGATCTGGAAAAGCATAGATTCCTATTACGAATAATACAATCGGAATTAATATTGCCAATATAAGTTTAACGAACAGAGATAATGACGATATTTTTCCAGATACTTTAGGTTCTAAGAAAATAAACAAAATTAACCATATGAATCCAAATGTTAATCCTCCCCAAACATCTTGTAAATCATGTACTCCGATTATTACTCTCGAGCCTGCTATAATGTACACTAAAATAGTAAAAATCCAAAAGATAATTTTACTCTTCTTTATATGGGCTTCGTAGGCTATATATCCATACGTAGCAACAGCTTGTTGGGAGTGACCTGAAGGGAAACCAAATCCCTCTGCAATTGGTTCACTATCTCGAATATTTGTATATGGTCTTGGATCTCTACAAATGTCTTTTATAATTAAATTTACAAAGAATGACCCTAATAAAGAATAGGCTAGATTTTTAGCAAATTTCTTATCATACACATACCAAACTATCACTATTAGAAAAATATATACTCGTGTATCCCCTAACTCAGTTATTAACGAAAAAATCGCATATATAGTGCTATTATCGTAAAATACTTCATTAAACCAGAT
>Ga0114919_10002358_pt1 | contig 15299 bp, 10 predicted proteins | sample BlataG_FD_88682 | JGI IMG/M metagenome (GOLD analysis project Ga0114919, IMG submission 88682) | Deep subsurface microbial communities from Black Sea to uncover new lineages of life (NeLLi) - Black_00105 metaG | ecosystem: Environmental > Aquatic > Marine > Oceanic > Sediment | place: Atlantic... | reverse complement strand
CAAAAGGCACGTTACTTGGAATGTCGTAAACAGAGATCGACTTTTCGTTCCAATCTAAAGCTTCCATAATAGGTCTATAGTATTGATCTCCTCCACCTCTTTTTAGATAAGGTTTCCATCTCTTTGTTTTCGAATCGCTTCTTAAAATAATTTTGAATTTCTCATTTTGTTTAATTTTTGTATTGTTTTTCTTTCTGAAAATATCTGCTAGTTCCGTACCTTTAATCGCAGCAATGTATTTCTTATTGTTATGAGTGTGCATTCCAATGTACCCTTTAATAAAATTATCTAGTTTAGGAGCGTTTTCAAACAAATCAATTATTTGGTCCTCTACTTCAAAAAAAAATATGTTAAAAGGTAAAGATTTATATCTTCTCTGCTTGATTTCGTTTACAACTTGGGGTTTCCAATATTCGTCTTCATTTTTTATTCTCGAAATTATACTCATTAAATTATTATCTCGAACTTGCTCATTGCTATCTCCGGAACGCTTAGTTAAAAAGATTACTGCTGGATATATGCTAACGTTCTGTTTATCAAATAAATTAGTTGGTGCGAGTAATATTTCGTTTATTATACAATTATTAAGAATGAATTCTCTTAATTTTTTATGAGTGCTTAAAGTTAAGAAAGTATCGCTCGTGATGAAACCTAATTTCCCCCCCTCCTTCAAACGCCATATGCTATTCACTATAAACATTGAATAAGTTTCGTGAGCGTTGATTTCCCCATAAATTTTTTTTAACTTTTGCCTATTTTCTCTTACGTAACTACTTGCCTTATTTAAGTAAGGAGGGTTTCCAACAATAAAATCGAACTCGTTATAGCAGTCCGAATCAAACGATATTAAAGTATCTACTGCTTTAAAGGATAGCCCTAATTCTTCGATATCTGATTTATAAACAAGATTCACATCATAAGCAGAAATCTGTGTTTTTTTAATTCCAGCTTTCAATAACGATTTAACAAAAGCTCCGGGACCTACGCACGGATCTAATACTTTTTGATTGTTTTTAATTTTACCTAATTTAGATACGATATAATTTGCTGTTTTTGGAGGAGTTAAGACCGCTCCTAAATCCTTTTTGCTCAAGTCTATTATTGTTAAACACTTTAAAATTAAATATCTAAATTAAGTTTGGTTATCAAATACTATTAAGTTATCGATGATCATCTCACATAATTTTTTTAACAAAGAACTGTCTATTTTGTCTACTGTATCGCGAATCGAATGAATAAATTTATACGATTCCATGTCGCCAATTCCTATCCCCTCAAACTTATTCTTTTTTAAATAATATCCATCTGAATGAGAGCCAAAATATATTTTCTTAGGATTTCTTTTAATCTCCAAACATTTATTATTATTTAAAAACGTGTTGTAAATGGATTTAACGTTTCCTGACATTTTTTTACCGGGAAATAAGTATATATTCTTGGCGATCGCATCAAAATTGAAAATTATGGATTCCTTTTTGTTAATGTGTTCTAATTTATAGCAGAAATTCCGGATTCCCATAGTTCCACATTCTTCCGCGCCCGTAAACACGAACCATAAATTGAAATGATTTAACCTAAGTTCTGGATTTGAGTAGTAATTTAACAATTCAAGTACGCACGCAATTCCAGAAGCGTTATCAATAGCTCCTTTAGATTTGTTATTTGTGGCGTTTAATAGGATAAAAATTGTGGATATTAGGTTAATTGCAATTGGAAATGCTCCGATGATGTAAAACAATAAGGAATATGAAACGAAAATATAATTCTTGCAGACTGTTATAATAATTATTATAAGGGATGAAAAAACCCAAGCTCTTATAACTCTTATTCTTACAAGAATTGAAAACCTTTGCCCTTTTGAGTCTAAATGGCAAAAAAATAGAACTCCTTTTTCACGATTGTTATCATCGATTATGTTAATTTCTGACTCTTCATTCTTGGACATTAAGTCAAGTTTACTGTAAAGGTTTACTGAATTTAACTTCTTTCCTATTTTTATGCGTTCCGGTTTTCTTGTAATTGTAAATAAAAAGCTCAATAACAACAAAATAAGTATTGAAGAAATTGGAATAATAATTGTTATAAAGTTTAAAAAAAACATTAGTAGAAGCGCAAATCCCGATAAAAACGCAATTTTGGGGTATAATCTTGCATAAAAAGTACTAAATACGAACTCTTGACTTAAAGGTTTAAATTTTAATTGTTCTAGTTTCTTAAATGCTAAATTAAAAGCCTTTTTTTCGTCGTCCGTACCCGATAATCTTGGAAAGGAAAATGTTTTTAAGTTTTCTCTTATGCGATTTTCGTCGATCATTTTGATTTCTATCAATTTCTTTAATCTAAATAAGCCCCGTATTTTGCAGAACTTACAATTTTTCTGTATACATTTAAATAACCTTTCTTTACCTTAGGTTCAGGTTTTTTCCAATTTTTTAATCTATTTTTAATTTCTTCTTCTGGAACTAATAAGTTCAATAGACGGTTTTCTAAATCAATTTCAATAATATCTCCATCTTGAACTATTGAAATTGGGCCCCCTTCAAATGCTTCGGGACAAACATGTCCTATGAAAGGTCCTCTTGTTGCGCCGGAGTACCTTCCATCTGTTATCGTTGCTACAGAATCTCCTAGCCCCATACCTATTAGAATGGCTGCGGGGATAGATAACTCCCTCATACCGGGACCTCCTTTAGGGCCTTCGTATCTAACGACTAAAACATCCCCTTCTGTAATTATATCACTCATCAAAGCATCTTTTAATTCTTCTTCCGCTTCAAATACTTTGGCAGGTCCTTTATGATGTCTCATTTTATAGCCAACTGCACTCTGCTTCACGACCGCTCCTTCTGGCGCTAAGCTTCCTTTTAATACCGCAATACCTCCTTCATTTGAAATCGGATCGTTTAGGTCGCGTATTAACTGATGTTCTGATACTTCAACTCTTTCAAGATATGTTTCTAACGACTCTCCTAAAATATTCACTGTTGATAAATCTAAAAGCTTGGATAATTTCTTGGTAAGAACTTTAACGCTCCCCGCTTCGTGAAACTCTGTGAGGTTATATTCGGAAGCCGGTTTGAATTTAGCCAATAACGGAACAGTTTTACTTAATCTATCGAAATCAAAATGGTTTAATGTGCCGCCAATTTCGTGAGATAACGCACACATATGAAGAATCATGTTAGTGGATCCTCCAAAAGATAAAGCAACTTTGCACGCGTTTTCTATCGATTTATGTGTGATCAAATCTAGAGCGGTAATATTCGTTTTTACCAAATTCATTATAGTTTTTCCCGTTTCTTTACTCAATTCTTCGCGTTCCTTTCCTATTGCGCTTGTTGTAGCACAATCAGGTAACGAAAGCCCCATTACTTCAACTATACAAGCCATTGTGTTTGCTGTACCCATCATGTTACACGCTCCTGGAGAGCAACAAGTTTCAGATTCAATAAGAAAAAATTCTTCCTCACTAATTTTTCCTGCTTTAAATCTACCAATTGCTTCTTTGATATCAGAAGTTACAAAAGTTTTTCCATTTAACGGGCCGTCATTGAAATATTTTGGCTTCATAATACCTCCAGTTAAAAATACTGTAGGAATATCACATCTGGCGGCTGCTAAGAGCATACCTGGAATAATTTTATCGCACGAACATAACATTACCATTCCATCAAATTTATAGGCTTTTATTGTACTTTCAATTGATGCTGCTATTATCTCCCGCGAAGGTAAGACAAATTTTGAAAAATTACCTGAATTGGCAATGCCATCGCATGTAGCAATTGTATTGAATTCCATTGGAGTGCCTTCTGCTTCTCTTACGCCTTCTTTGACATAACTACTCAACTTCCGTAAATGGATGTGTCCGGGATTAATCTCATTCCATGAATTAACGATCGCTATATGTGGTTTGGCCAAATCTTTATAAGTATAGCCACAACCACGAAATAAAGCTCTGGAATAAGCTTTCAATGGATCTAAATCTTCTTTTTCTGTTGGCATTTTAAGTTCTACTACGACTTATTTATACAATTTAAATTTAATGTTCCTTTTAGATATTATCCGTAAACCAATTATTTTTTAAAAATTTTTGTTAAATAGTAATATAGAACATTTTCAGAAATAGAGTTATATATATTAAATTAAATCTTTTACTAATTGTCATGCTGAAAGTAGGAATAATTGGTACTGGCGTTATTTTTGATCTTAACATATTAGGATATTTAAATAATAATGATGTTAAGATTACTTGCCTATGTAATAGAACTACAGAGAAAGCAAAAAGAAAAATCAAACAGTTCGATTTAGATAAAAACATCAGAATATATTCTGATTTTAAAGAAATGTTAGATAAAGAGGAATTAGACATCGTTGAAATCCTCCTACCTCATCACCTACACGCCGAAGTAACGATTTACGCTGCCGGGAAAGGAGTAAAAGCAATCTCAGTCCAAAAGCCCATGGCTTTAACGCTAGATGAAGCAGATAAAATGATTAAAGCGTGTAAAGAATCCGAGTCACTTCTTTCGATATACGAGAATTTCTTTTTTGTCCCCCACATATTAAAAGCCAAAGAATTAATCGATTTAGATTATATTGGCGATCCCTCATCAATTCGAATAAAAACTGCGATGGGAGGTAAAGGTGGTTGGAACACGCCAAGTAGTGCAAACAAATGGAGAGAAGATCCAAAAATGATAGGAGGCGCTAAAACGGGATCCCCAGTTCTACTTGACAACGGGTGGCATGCGTTCGCGTTAGCTAGGTGGTTCTTTGATGAAGATATCGATAAAGTTTTTGCATGGACGGATAATTTTAAAGGTTTAGATGCTCCAGCATATGTAATGTTCAAATATAAGCAAAGCAGAGAACATATTGTTCCACAATACGGTCATATGGAATTTTCTTTAATGCCTGAGATGAAACTTCCTTCAAAATATTATTCCACTGATGAATTTATTGAAATTATCGCAAGTAGAGGAATTATGAAAATAAATCAAGGAACCTCATTAGGAAATCAAATGTCAAAATCAAGTATCTTTGCTCCAATAGTAATAGTTAGAGATGGAAAGGTTGAAACCTTTAGCGATTTTGAAAACGATTGGAAATATAGTTTTATTAACGCAACAAAGTATTTTATTGATGTTGTAAAAAATAATAAAGAACCCATTTTATCAAGTGAATACGCGAGAAAAGTGTTAAAATTCAATTTAGCAGCTGTAAAGTCTGCTACGCTTGGTAAAGAAATAGTTATTGAAGAAATATGTTAATTATTGGTCATATTGGTATTTGAAATCCGTATGTTCTAAACCTTGATTAATTCCTTTTTTGAAATCTTTTCGCTTTCTTCTATAAAATGCAGTTAAGCCATTTGGGTTTGCATCTATAGGTTCCTCAACGACGCAAGATCTATCTTCCTCATTTTCTGCGTTTATTTCTTCCCAATACACAATTCGTTTTTGCTGACTGGAGATATAAGGCATTTTAGCAAATAAACATAAAGCCCTTCCCTGTTCTCCCGTATAAACAGGTTCACCACCATTCTTCATTATATCTATAAAATGTTCTGTTGAATTTATGAACGAATACCTCCAATCTCTAGGTAAGTCCTCACCAAATGAATTTACTTCTCCATTGACATAAACGACAATAGGGGGATATTGAGGCGTTTTAGAGAGAAAATTACCTCCAGATGTGCATTGATTTATCCACATTACACCTTTAGTTCCTGATATCTCAATAAATTCATCACACCCGTAATAATTACTTGGATAATAAAGATTTGGAGCCATAGTAAATTCCATAGTACCGTATTTAGGAAGTTCGTCGGAGCTTTTGTTTGGGTATTTCCAAAAGATGTAAGATGGTTCATCAATAACTTTGGTAAAATAATCTATCCAACCATATACCTTCACAACTCTTTCTTGCCCCATTAACCAAAGCGCCATTGAAAATTTGTGGATTCCATCGTCATAAACCATTCGTCCACCCCCACAAACATCAACTTTACCGCGCCAAATAAGAGAATTTAGCCCTATAGGCATACCAGGTCCACCAGTTGACACCGTATTAATTCTAAAATTTAATAGTTCCCCTATAACGCCTTGCTCTAACAATCTTTTCGCTTTTAGATATACTGGATAAAATCTAAAGTTTTCAAATAATTTTAATTTTACTTTTTCCTCTTTGCAAACTTGAATCATTTTATCGCAATCAGTTATAGTATGAGCCATTGGTTTTTGCACTGAAATTCCGGGAACTCCAGCTTTAGCACAGTATTCGCTCATAGGGGCGTGTAGGTGGTGAGGTGTTAAAATCTCAACAATATCGAGATCTTCCCGACAAATCATCTTTTCATAATCAGTATAGATTTTAACGGTTCGTAATCCCCATCTTTCTAATTTTTCACCAGCTGTTTTTAAATCAGTATCACACACAGCAACGATTTCCGCGTCTTGAGAGCGAATATATCCTAGCACATTTAAGTTTGCGATGTCACCGCAACCAATTATACCTACTTTTAGCATATTTACAACGAAGAGATAGATTTAATATTATTTAATTAAGTTTGCTCAAAATTAAAAAGTTTTAGATGGAATTGATGTAAATTAATTTCAAAATTCAAAATTTTTATAGATATATTTTACTTCCGTATATTCTCAAAAAAAAAAAACTTTAAATAAACTTAAATCGTAATCTATAACTGTAATCTTATTAAAAAAAAAAAAGGTAGAAATTTAAAATGGTTGATGAGAATTTAATAAAAGAATTAAAAGAAATGAGAGAAAAAGGTGCAAGCCAACCTTCTGACGCTCTCAAAATGTATGAGTTTGTCAAGCAAATGGCAGAGGAAAGCGAAGATTTAAAAGAAGAATTAGAAGATATCGATCCTATGGAGGTTCAACTCGTAGTGACTGATGTTAATTATAAGTATTGGGTTAAACTGGGAGAGGGAAAGATCGATTATGGCGAAGGAGATGCTGTTGACCCAAGCGTTACCATGTCCGCATCAGGAGCAACTTGGGCAGGATTATCCTCTGGCGAATTAGATTCAACTAGCGCGTACATGTCAGGGGACCTAGTTATAGAAGGCAACCTTCAAGATGCTATCGCCTATGGGGAAATTGTTGGCATAGCTATGGAAGAAGGAGCAGAATATTTTGAAGATTAAATCTTCAATTATTATTAAAACATAATTTCACATCTTTTTTTTTATCCTTTTTTTAAAAAAATAAAATTGTAATTCTAGCTTACATTTGATTTTATTTTTTTTTCAGCCTAATAAGTTAAAGTTGAAGGCGTTAAGATAAAGATTGCTTATTCTATTGGTAAAAACATTTAAACGTTATAACTCTCTTTCATAAAAGATTAAAACCTTTATAATTTTAATTAATTAACCAACTTTTCTTAATTTTTATCTATTATCAAAAATTTTTTGCGATTATGGTTGAGGATGCTAGCCCTCGGGAGTTATTGGGATTTCGATTAATTGGTTATTCAATTGGAGACTTTGGAATATCGTTAGTAAATATATTAATCGGAACGTTTGTTTTCCAATTTTATGTGTATACAATTAATCTTAACTCAATACTTGTCTCAATTGGAATTTCAATGCAATTAATTATTGGTGCCTTTTTTTCAATAATATTCGGAGTTATTGTAGATAATAAAACACCCGGAAAATTGGGAAAAAGACGACCTTTTTTACTTTTTGCACTGCCATTATGGGTTTTAGCAAACATTTTAATATGGTTTCCTCCATGGTATGCTCCTCAAGCGAATTCTTTTTTTTGGCCAACGGCAATTTATTTCTGGTTTATGATGATATTACAAGCTGTATCGGGTACATTAATTTTTAATGTTTACTTATCAATGTTACCAGAACAATCTCAGACTCAAAAAAACAGGAAAGTTGTTGCTTCTAATAGAGCTATATTTTCAATTATTGCTTCAATATTAGCATTAATGTTACCCTTAATAGTGCAGAGTATACTCGCCGATCCTGAAAATGTAAAATGGTGGCAACCTTCAGGAGAATTAATACTTCTTTATATTCCAATGGTAGGTATAACATTCGCGATTTTTGGGTTAATAACAATAATTTTCACCTTCTTTTCAGTAGACGAAAAATTTCATAATAATAACTCAATTAATGAAAAGAATAAAATATCGATTGTGTCTTCTATTCAACAAATTGCAGTACCAATTAAAGATAAAAAATTTAGAAATTTCTTGGTAGTTAGGTTTTTACATAGCATATCTGGCATAACTTTAGGAATTTTGGTAATCCCTTTTTTAGTGATTGTTCTTAAATTTAAAGAAAGCGAATTTTTTATATATATAATAGTCTCTATTTTTAGTAAGTTTACCTGGTACTTTATATGGAGAAAAATCCTTACTAAAAGAAGTCTCATAACAAAATATTTCATATGTATCGGACTTGCGACAATTGCTTCATTATTAGAACTTCTCTTTTTGCTAGAGTTCCTTTCTTTTGAATTAAAAATTTTTATTTTTATACTATCAATTGGAACGATATTAGGATCTATGTATGCGTTTCCATTATTTGCCATCCCTATTGGTGCTACATTGGTTCATGAAGCCTCTCATAAAGATGAAAAATTAAATACTAGTATAGCAATCTCTAAATTATCAGGAGCTTATTATGGATCACTGACCTTTATGACATCTATTGGTCAAGCGCTTTCTTCAATCATATTAGGCTTTCTTCTTTCTGGACCGAATGAAAATAATCCAATTATAATTACATTTTTATTATCATCCATGGGTATCTTCTACTTGATAAGCCTTCTTTTTCTAAAAAACATTAAGTTAAATGAAGAGTTAAGTGAAATACCCACATTAAATAACGAGCTTTCCCAATAAATCACATATATGAAAGAAAAAAAAGCAATAGTACGAAAATTTTAAAAATCCAAATTTATCCGATATATTCGATTTTACATTGAAGACGAATATCCCGTGAAGAGCTTCCAATTAAAATGTCAAATAAACCCTCCTCTACTTTCCATTTACCACTTACATCATCATAAAAAGAGAGATCGCTCTTTTCTAATTCAAATACAACATTAGTTTTTTGCCCAGGATTAAGATTTACTTTTTTAAATCCTTTCAATTCTTTTAATGGTCTCTCTACGCTAGATTCTATATCTTGAACATATAATTGTACAACTTCTGCTCCAGAGCGTTTACCAGAGTTAATAATGTCAACAGACACGATAAATGTGTCATCTTTCCTTAATTTTGATTTATTTATTTTCAAATTTGTATAGACGAAAGTAGTATAAGATAACCCATAACCAAAAGGAAAGAGAGGTTCGATATCTTTTATGTCAAAATAGCGATATCCAACAAAAATTCCCTCATCGTAAAAAACCTTATCATCCCCTGGGTAAGTTCTCTTTGATACATGGGCGGGGGAATCTGAAAGTTTTTTTGGAAATGTCATGGTGAGTTTTCCAGAAGGGGTCACATCGCCAAATATAATGTTCGCTATAGCGTGTCCAGCCTCCATTCCTCCGTACCAAGCTTCAATAACAGAAGGAACGTTATCGATCCAATCTTCCATGGCTATAGGGCTTCCATTGATCAGTACTACGATCGTTTTGGGATTTTCCCTTACTATTTTATTAATTAATTCAATTTGATCTGAAGGCAATTCAAACGCGTTCTTATCTACGCCTTCAGCATCCATACCTGGATCGTGATTGAGTCCAGCGAAAATTATCGTTACATCTGCTTTTGAAGGCGTATCTATAATTTCCACTTTATCCTTACATTTCTGCTTTAAGCCCTCAAGAGGGGTAATCTCGTATGGAGGATGATTAACTGAGCTACCGCCTCCAGATAATACATCACCTCCTACTATTTTAAAGTTCGCATTTGGACCAATAACAGCCAACTTTTTTATTGTATTAATATCTAAGGGTAGGAAAGCTTCCTCGTTTTTCAAAAGTACGATCCCTTCTTCGGCTATCTTGCGAGCTATCGCTTGATGTTCAAGGGTATTTCTTCTACCGCAAGGGAGCGTATTCTCAGCGTCATATAATCCAACTAAAAACATAACCCTTAGTAATCTCTTGACATTATCGTTTAATGAGGCTTCGGTGAATTTACCTTCTTGAAAGGCTTTTTTCATATTTCTTTTATTGTACTTTTTTGCTGTAGGCATTTCGAGAGATAACCCTGCTGTAACACAACCTTCTGTACTTGTATAGGCTGTGGCATTCCAATCTGAAACTGTAAATCCTCTAAAGCCCCACTGTTCCATCAATCTTTCTCTTAATAGATTATAATTCTCTGATCCGTAAATTCCATTTACCTTGTTATAACAAGTCATGAAGGACCACGCATCAGCTTCTTGGACGGTCGCCTTAAAAGCGGGTAAATATATTTCTTGGAGCGCCCGTTCGCTCACTTCGGAACTCACTGTGAATCTATTTGTTTCTTGATTGTTACATATGAAGTGTTTTACACACGCCGCAATTTTTTGACTTTGAATTCCTTTTACGGTAGAAACAGCAAGAACTTTATTTAAATGTGGGTCCTCTGTTTGATACTCAAAAGTCCTTCCATTCATTGGAGTTCTTTGAATATTGATACCAGGAGCTAGTAGCATGTGAGCGCCAACTTCACGAACTTCTTCGGCTACAGCTTTTCCAAATTCGTGAGATAGTTTAGGATTCCATGTTGCTGTCCTACAAATAGCTGAAGGAAAATAAGTACACTTTTTTTCACCCACAGTGTCGGGTCGAACACCGTGAGGACCATCGTACATCGTAAATGGTTTGATTCCTAACCTCTTTATAGGTTTAGTATGCCACATAAATCTTCCAGAGCATACCTTAAATTTTTCCTCAAGTGTTAATCTACTTAATAAATCTTCTACCCGATTTTCCAAATTAAGGTTGCTATCCATAAATGGTAATTTTTGGAGTTGTTCTTTTGAATAAATCTCGTTCATATCAATTTTCCCTTAATAATTTATTATACAAGTAAAAATGCAGAATTAAAAATAACTTTTCATAAAAAAAACTTAATTGTTGATCTACACTCACCCGACAAAACTAATAAGGTTTATTCTTCTTGATAGAAAGATTTATCTTCGTGAAATCCTTAATATTATTAATGCCAATAAAACCTTCTGATATTGAGAAAGCCACGATCTATACATATTGGGATTCTGAAGGAGGATTCACTTGTCCATTGTGCTCTTCATCGCTTAGACATGAATTCAATAATTGAGGAAGGAGAGTCATTACACTCAAGGGCGATCTATGGGTGGTTACGAATTACTATAGCTGCACGAACCCAAAATGCGAGATGCACGAAGCTTTTCCAGCAGCGTACAATTCTACCATGATAAGGAAGTGATTTTCATTAAATGTATGGGCTAAAGTGATTCAGCATCATTTCAAGTACCATATTAATTATTCAACCATAGTTGGACTCATGTGGGACGATTGGGAAGTATCTATTTCGAGGAGCACGGTGACAAGTATCTGTCAATTCTTTGAGATGGCCGGCAAGCAATACATGGATGAGAAAGTCTTGCAAGAAATTAAAACACAAGGGAAAATCGTTCTCTCGCTTGATGGAGCTCAGCCTGTTAAGAAAGAACCTGCACTTTGGGTTCTTTCAGATCGTATAACAGGAAACGTCCTTCTTGCCAGAAACTTGAATACTGCTCCAGCAAGCGTCCTAGAAAAGCTATTTGAAGAGATAGAAAGTCTTTATGGCGTATCTATCGTAGCAGTAATTTCCGACAAGCAAAAAAACATCGTGAACGCAGTAAAACAGTTCAAACCTGAAATTCCTCACGCTTACTGCCATTACCACTTCTTAAACCACATAGTTGAACCTATTGCTGCAAAAGATTCGTCTTTGAAAAAATGCCTTCGAAAAGCCGTGTCGAAAGTTTCAATCGTTCAGAATCAAAAGCTTGCCGAATCTAACCCATTATACGAGCTATTTAGTCCCATTAGCGAGGAATTACGCTGTGCTACATCAACTCGTGGAGATAAATTTAATGTATTTCCTGGACTCGAAGCTTATTTAAATTTAGAGTATGTATTAATTCAATTAGAACAATTTGAGGAGTTAAATCTACCATTTAAACAAGCACGCACGCTAAGTTCGGTTCTTAATTTCTTACGAATCTGTCTTGAAGCAAATCGATCCTTAAAAGAAGAAGTTGCGGCGCTAATTCCCGAGTTCCTACAGATCCGTGATATTTTGGCTAAGAGGGAACGGAACTCTCCCCAAATACAAAAAGAAGTAAATAAATGGGTCTACAAGCTTCAAAATCGCCTGAAGCGAAGAAAACTAGAATTTGATCCTGTAAAAATCAAATGGCAACAACCGTCCTACAAGTTAAGCTGCGAGGAAACATGGCAACAGTGGATACGCTTGGTCCAATCTTATAGTGAGGGATTGTATGCGGCTTACGATATGAAGGAATTAGAGTTCACGAACAACGCTAAGGAACAATTATTTCATAGGAGCAAACATCATTTCAGGGCACTATTAGGTCGAGATAACATTTCAAGTGCGTTTAAAAATCACGGCGATCTACACGTGCAGCTATTAGATATTGATTTTTCAAAAGAGAGCGTATCAGAGGTCTTATTAGCGTGCGAAACACCGCTTATTGAAGCAAAAAGAAGAGAATTTCACGCTCAATACGCAACCACCAAGCGAATGTGGAGGATTAGGGAGATTGATACGAGCAACATCGCTAAATTTAAAGTGAAGATATTAAAACTAGGGATGTCCTAATCTATTTTGTCGAGTAAGTGGGGTTTATCAATTAAGAAAAAAAAAATAAAAATAAAAATAATTAAAGATTCATTTCTTCTATTTTCAATTTGATATCTATAGCCTCTTCTTTTGATATTTTATACAGGAAGAAAAAAGCAATCGTACCAATTATAGTTATAATCATTGGAATTATAGACATTTGAAAAAGTAAACCAAACTTTGCAGCATCCGTGTTCCCTGTTGCTAGAATTGGATCGTAACCCGTAAAACCAGCTACAATCGCAAAAATTATTGTCTGAAAAAAGTATGAGAAAGCTGTGAAAATCTTGTAAATACCTGAATAACTTCCTTCTTCACGTTTTCCGGAATTAACTGTTGCGTTGTCTATACCCTGTGCTCTCAGTAACCCGAAAATGACTCCAGCAGTTGCACTAAATCCAACACCCGCCAAAGCAAATACTAAAGTTAAACTAATTAAATCAGTAACAAACACCAATGAGAAATACGCGATAATATTACAAAACATACCCGCTATATATGCATTTCTAACACCGATTTTTCTAGAAATCCATGTCCACAAAGGAGCAAGAAGAAATCCAACACCATTCACCATCAAAAGAGGTAGAGCAGTAACCCCTATATCTAATCCTAATGAATGTGTTACATAAAAATTAAGCCCATATAGAAAACACGCCCCAGCTACAGACCAAGAAAAACCTGCGATTGTAATTCCCATCCAACTACGATCCTTAAAAACCCGTTTAATCACTTCACCCACAGGTGATGATCCCCTTTGTGAATTGTCCAATTCTGCACGAAATTCCTTCATTTCTTTAGGTTCTCGAATTCCAGAACTATATGGAATGACCAAAATGTAACCAAAAATAACAACAAGAACTACCGTTCCTAAATATCCAATTGACGATATGAATATAGGGATTAAGATATTGATAAAAATTGTTGCTATACCCCCTATAATTGCTCCTATAACGATTACCTTTCTTCTATGGGAATCTTCCCTAAATAAATCGGGAAATAAAGCCATTTCATTAATCTCCCTTGACGACATAAAAGTATCATATACCACCATAATTACTATTAGCCAAATTACAGATATCAGAATGTCAGGAGAAATTTGGATAAAACTTAAGATTAAAAAAATTGGACCTATAACTAAACCTCCAATGATCCACGGAAATCTCTTTCCAAATCTTGAGGTCAATTTCTTAGATTTATCAGCTAAATATCCAATTATTGGATCGTTTACACCATCTATAATCGAATATATTAAATAGATCAACGGAATTACTGTTGTTGGAATTAATAGAAAATTCACCGCAAAAAATTGAATTTGCCCCCACATAGTGAACAATAAACCACTACTTATACCACCAAGAGTATAAAAAACCATCTTTTTTGTTGTGATTGAATCAGAAAATTTCATTTTTTGTTGTTCTGTCATGATATATTCACTTGAAATATTGCATATCTAATTTAAATAACGTAGTATTTATAGGTTTTTAAAAAAAACCAAAATTGGACAAAAAAATCTATTATGGCAAAAAAATAGCATTCTTTTTGAGATTGTAACACTTAATATTCGAATGAGTGGGATTTTATTTTTAATAAATAAAATTTTCTCTGGTTCATTAACATAAATTATTAAAAGGACCGACTTTCTATGGATATTTTATTTGATTTACTGCTTTTACTATTAACATTTATCTATGTTTTTGCAACTATTTTAATACCAGTTCAATTGAAGAAGAGAGATAAAATCACTAAATTCCAAGCTCGTAAAATGGTGCATTTATTCGCTGGGTTAAGTATTTTAATAACCCCATATTTTACTTGGCCATGGTGGGCTGTATTATTGGCTAGTTCAATGACAATTTTAACTTTTTTAAGTTCAAAAAAAAGTAAGGTAAAACAGTTAAGAGATTTATACGATTCAATAGGAGAAGAAGCAGAAGAAAAAGCGGGTTATTTACAAGGGCCATTTCACTATTGCTTATCGATTACAATATTGATAACACTTTTTGTTATCATAGCTCCAGATCAAATGTATTTCCCAATTGCAGGAATTCTATTAATGATTATCTCTGATACTCTAGCATCGGTAATTGGCAAAAAATACGGAAAACGAAAAATAAATCTTCCGTGGGTAAACACTACCAGGTCTTTGGAAGGTTCGTTAGCATTTTTTATTAGTGGATTTATTCTTTGTTTCATTGCTTTTATGTTTTTAGGGGTCACAAATCCAATAACGCAAATTCATCTTACATTAGAAGCTGCGCTTTTATATTCGTTAATTACCAGTGCTATAGCAACAATAATAGAGCTACTTTCTCCTAGTACTTGGGACGATCTAACTGTACCTATTTTAACAACGATAGTAATTTTTCTAATAACATTAATTTAATCTTAAATCTAACTTTTTATTTTTTATTATCATTAGAGCTATTGTTATTATCTAAAAAATAAAGAAAATCAAAATGGAAAATTTAAAGAATTTTTTT
>Ga0114919_10002357_pt1 | contig 15309 bp, 12 predicted proteins | sample BlataG_FD_88682 | JGI IMG/M metagenome (GOLD analysis project Ga0114919, IMG submission 88682) | Deep subsurface microbial communities from Black Sea to uncover new lineages of life (NeLLi) - Black_00105 metaG | ecosystem: Environmental > Aquatic > Marine > Oceanic > Sediment | place: Atlantic... | reverse complement strand
GGCAAAAGACATAATCACCCCCCCTTATCTCACGCGTTTTCCCCCCCCCCCCCACCACCAAACCCCCTCACGACACCCCCCCCCCCCCCTTTTCACTTCTTCTTACTCAACCAAGGCAGTTTCAATTTAATCCCCCACAACCCCCTCTCCTCCTCATCCTCTCCTTTGATATTAGTCAAATCTACTGCTCCACTAGTCTGCTTCAAACTAGCTCCTCCAGACAGCCCACTAGCACCAGGAGCATCATCCAACCCTCCCTCTCCCTTGGGCCCGCCCTGCACCCTGCTGGCCAGCCCAATCTTACCATCATCCCATTCGTACAAACACATCCCTACTGGTTGCTCTAAATATGTGTTTACTTCCTTCATAAATTTAACAAATTCGTCAGTGGTGTTATGCCTGCCCAATTGAGCGTTACTGTCATAGAGCTCCATGAAGTGGAAGGTGTTGGAGTCGTAACTGTCGAGGGAAAATTCGAAGGCGAGGATGCCGGCAGAACGGTCTTCAGCCATGCGTTGCTTGGAGTAGTCTGAGATTTGTCTGCATAGTTGCTCTACTTTGGATTCTTGGCCTGGTTTGGCTATTAGGGTTTTGCTAGCCATGATTTTCTTGCCTCGGTTCTGCTTGATGGCCGCCGTGACAACAAGGCGTCGATGAGATGATGGAGGTGGCAGGGTTTTGTGGCTCTGGTTTCGAGCGAACCCATTATGTGTTGGGTTGCAGTTCTTAGTTACTTTTATTGCAGGGTGCATGCTGAACTATTTATCTATTGGCTGGAAATTTTATTATGGTTTTGGTGAAAAGAGATTAATAATCGAAGATATCAATACACCCTTGCTCCAAATCAATTGCACTAGTTCTGAAAGTGCTTCTATCTTCGCTTTAATTTTGTAGTTTTAATGTTATTGATTGCCTGAGTCAGAGAAAGAAGATGATAAGGGACTGCGAGAGATCGACGGTGATGACCCACCCGAGCTCCCCACCTCCCTTCCCCTACTGCTTCCTCCACCCGTTCTTCATTGCTTCTTCTTCTGTTCTTAAATGTGTGTATATATTGCAATGTTACAGCAGATATAATTGTATATTCTTTTATCAAAAAGAAGTACAACACTGCCTATTTCAGTTTATCCTAAGATAGATAGAAGAAAGAACACATCATCGTCATCGTCATCGTCATCATCATCATCAACTGCCTGGCCCTCTCTCAGCCACAGATAAAAAACTTGGTGGCTGTTGCTGTTGATGTTCTTGCATCATCATCATATTTGACATCCCTCCTGCATTATTACTGAATCCAGGTGGCACGTTTTGCTGCTGCTGTTGTTGGTGCTCCATAGTGTACATATACATACTCTGCTGCTGATGATGCCGATCTGATTGTGATGCACAGTGACCACCATATTGCTGCTGCTGCTGCTGCTGTTGTTGTTGTTGTTGATGATGCATCATCAACATACCAGTTGGAAACCCATTCCCATTAGTGGTAATGGTACCTGCAGCAGTTGGAGTTGTGGATACTGATCCTGTATTGCTACCAGATCCTCCCACAGTAGTATTTCTGTTATTATTATTATTATTATTATTATTATTATTAATATTCATGGCTGCAGTTGCTGCTGCTGCTGTTGTTGTTGTTATTGTTGTTGGTGGTGGTGGAGGAGCTGCAAATGCTGCCAACGAACCACTCATACTATTACTATTATCATCACCACCACCACCACCACCACCACTATTACTACTAAATCCATTACCTCCAAACAAGACCCCAACCTGCCTCTTAAATTCAGTAAATTGCTCCTTCAACCCAATTAATTCCCTGGCAGTAGCCATACTGGCAGCTCTCAGGTTATCATTCTCTCTCCGTAACTCCTCCAATTTAGCCTCTACATTATTCTCAGTCAATATGGATGTCACTGCAGCTTGGATGCCTTGCTTCATCTTGGGAGGCATGTCGTCTGCTGAAGAGAAGAATTCAGCAAGGCTGTCTTGGATGTCGGAGCGGAGACGGCCGATGTCGATGGTTTGTTTGACAACGACGGCGGTTTTTCCTGGATGAGGATGAGATCCTGAGGCTGCTGTATTGGAGTTGTTGTTATTAGTGTTATTATTGTTGTTGTTGTTGATGATGAGACCTTCTCTGTAATCCCCTCCTCCACCACCTCCGCCTGGATGCATGTTGCTTCTTCCGTTACTCATCATGCCCATCAGCATACCACCGCCGCCACCCATTCCATGCCTGGAGGGAGGTGAGCTATTCATACGAGCACCATCATCATCTCTTCCAAAACTACCTCCCTTTTCAGTCCTAATATTACTGTCAGTATTAGTATCTCCCAATTCACTACCACTCCCATTATTATTATTATTACTACTACTATTATTCTTCTTATTATTATCTCCCAGCAGCGTCACAACATTCCCCTGCAACCTAAATATATTCTTCCTCTTTTGTAGGAAAATCTGCGCTTTCCAAGTATCAGGTTTCAACCCCTTTCCCTTCCCAAAAGCAGTCGTGATATCCTTGACGTGATGGTTTTTGATATAATCTTCTATTTGAGTATATGTAGCTACTCCTTTGTTTCTGACGTAGATGAATATTGATTGGGTGATGGGGTCCCATTTGTTGAATGCTGGGTGATGGAATGGACCTGTTCCTGTTCCTCCTGCTGCTCTTGGACCACCGACTTTGTTGACATTAACACAACAAGTGGTGCCACTGTTGCCTTCGTACTCCCTCCTTGATGGTGTATCAGTATCCATATCGTTATCATGACCACCACTGCTCTTGTTGATATTGTTGTTATTTTTATTGGAGAACATTGGAGAGTCGACCAGCAAGTCATCTGGCAAGTCGGGGAGACCATCCGCATCATCATTATCACCCTCATTAAACTTCTTTGTTGCAATCCTGGGCAACAACACTGATGATGCTCCATTATTATAACTACTATTACTATTACTACTACTATTACTATTATTGCATACCCTAGCACTAGGATAATAATATAAATCAGGAGATAGCTTATACCACTGCACCCTCCCACTATCATCTGCAATAAACACACGAGGACGTTCATCTAGAAATCCCTTCATTCTTCCCTTCATGGAAATCCCCAGTTCCTGCAGACATGCTTGTCCCAGTACTTGCATTCCACATTCACCTCCTTTGGACCTCATGAGCCTGATGATGAACTTTTCTACTGCTTCTTCTTCTGCTGGTTCCAATGGAAGCAATACATTACTATTAATAGTAGAAGTAGTAGTAGTAGTAGTAGTATGATGGCGGTCGGTATAATCACCATCTCCTTTACTACTACTCCCGTTGTTATTGTTGTTGTTATTCAGAACAACAACCCAGTTGTCTCTACTAGCCTCAATCCATCGGATCTTATCCGGATAGCTTTCTAGAAATCTCTTTACCGGGATGTCTGGCATCAAGTGCCTGGCTCTAAGGTACATGCCCACCTTGGTGAGTAGATCTGATTGTCGGGGGCGTTTACTCAAATGGTGGCACACTGCTTGGATGATTTCTTCAGCTGCTCTTGGCGACAAGGCTGAGCTGTTACTATTGTTGTTGTTGGTTGTAGTAGTGGTGTTATAAGTGCAGGTGGAACATGATGTGGTGGAATAGGAGGAGGTGTTGCTGTCGTTGATGTTCATTGGTTCTTCCTTTTGTTGTTGGGTAGGTGATTGCTGTTGATCTTTGAAATCTAGACCTGGAAGAGTGTGAAGAGAGGGTGAGGGGTGGTGTGTGTGTGTGTGAGTGTGTGTGAGAGAGAGGGGGGGGGTGGGGGAAAGAAGAAAGGAGAACTACTACTTTGGACAGTGGCTCTCTGTCTCTCTCACCTGGTGGAGTATCGTTGCCTTGAGATGACAAGTTAAGGTCTTCTGTCGAGGATGGTGCATCCAAGGGCGGTTGGACGTCTTCAACGGGTTTAAGAACATCCATGGTAGGTGGAAGGATGGGTTGGCCAATATGGCAAGCTATTAAGGGACGTTTTGAGAAGACGACTTCATCTCTTGATGACCTTGGCGCTTTGCCCAGTTGTAGAAGGTTTTGAGTTGCTTGATATTCGAGGTGGATAGGTGTACTAGAATGCAGTTCCGCCTAAATTTCATGGAGCAGGAGTATATACGTAGGATTCCACCTTCTCATCACTTTCCCCATCCTCTTGCTGTCTTGCAAAATTGGAGGTCTTCCAAGTCCGCAACCGTTTTAATGGCACCCTGCTTGCGACTTGTCAGCATATCACCAACAATAGATGAGTTCTTATATATATTGATTTGGCTTTTGAGCGAGGAATAGCTGGGTGCTTGACTAGATCATACAATCTTTTAATTTCGGAATCTTTTAATTTCGAATCCAACTGTATGAAGAGCAGGCTACAGCCGATTTAGAAGCATCTGTACGTCTACATAAATAATTTCACAAATAAGGTATGTTGAATTCTTCATTCTCTTAAGGGATTAGTTAGATCATTGTCTTCACCGCCCAACTTCTCTCCCGACCCACACTCACACACCACTCCTCACCCTTCCTCTTTTTCCATTTTTTAAACAGAACAAGCAGCACCTGCATCTGGCACTTAACTCCACAAACATATTGCAACAATGACTAGCTATAACAGGACAGATACAAACTACTATTGCGAGTATTGCAAAGTATGGTGAGTATCGTTCAGTGAATGTTTCACGCATCTCTCTCTATTTTTTTATTTTTCTTCCCATATGGCATCCCTTCTCACCGTCACTCCCTCCCTCTCTCTCTCTCTCACCAAACAAAACCAGGATGGCCAACAACACTCAAGTCCGCGTGGCCCACGACCGAGGAGCCAAACACACCTCCAACGTAGCCAAGAAGCTCTCAGAAATGAGAAGGAAAGCCGACATAGAAAAGAAAGAAGAAGCCACTGCAGCCAAATCCATCGCCCAAATCGAGGCAGCAGCACGAAAACAATTCGCGCTCGACCTTGCTGACAAGGCCATTTCCCAGCACAAACCTATTGGTGACTGGAAATGGGATGCCCCTTCTAGTTACTACTACCATGCCAGGGTGCGGTGGTACTACGATCCTAAATCCAAGATGTATTATGGAGGGGAACCTTCACCCGATTGGACAAATACACCGGGGATTCCTCATCAAGCTAGATTTGAGGTAGCTACTGAGAAGCTAGGAGGTCAACCAATAGGTAATAATAGTGCTCCTGGACTAGTAATATCTAAGTCACTAGTAGGAGGGGGTGGTGGTAGTAGTACGACAGCATCCGCTGGAGTCAGGATAGGTGGGGAAATCCAGCCCCTCCATCCACTCGCAGGTGTTGGTGGTAGTCAAATGCCGAGTGCAGGCAGAATAGGTGGTGCTAAAGGTATTGGATCCTTGACAACATCAATTGGAGATGAAAGCGGTCGTAGTACTAAGGAAGGAATTGCTGTTAAAAGGAAGAGAGATGAGGAAAAGGAACAACTGAAGAAATTCAAAGCTTTACCAAAGGAGGAGCAAGAAGCCATTGCAAAGAGAGAGTTGGCAAAGAAGAGGGTTCAACAGAGAGAAGCTGCATTCTTTGGTTTGAAATGAGTTATGTAAATTTACATATTCACATTATTAAAGATCCGTCTTCTTTTCAGGGATTGCATACAAATCAAAAGCACAAGAAATATAGAAGCAGCATACCGCTATACTTTCTTTAGTAATCATTACCATTATCTTCTCATTGCTCTAATCATCAAAGCATGTCTCTCTTCTCCGTCCAACCCCCTCCTCCTCAGCTCTTTAACCACAATCTCCTCCCCAGGACCACCCACCTCCACCTCCATCAGCCCTACAAAAGTAGCCAAATCACATGCCAACCTGGATATAGCATCAATTGCATCTCTATTCTTTCCTTGTACCAGTACCTGCATTTCCTCAGCAGCCATTTGGAACACCTGATCTGCCAGGTATGCATCATCAAGCACCACTGAGGCAGAGGCTGACCCGTCTTTCAGCTGCATTGGGAGGTAATAGCCAGGTAGACTGGTGATTGGATGTTTGTATTGCAGTTTGCCTTTGATCTCGGCTATCACTCCGTGAATGGTGGCAGCTAGGGGGAAATTGATTTGTTTAGATGACGATGACGATGAATCTGCACCATTACCATTAGCAGATTGGACCAATTGGTGATGAAGTTGCACTAGGTAGATGAATGGCGAATCTTTATTGCCACCATTAGTATCGTCATCATCTTCATCTCTTGTTCCTCTGACAATCATGGTGCCGCCCTGCCAAGGACTCTCTAGCAGGTCGAAACATGGACCGTCATCGTCATCATCGTCCTCAGTATCATCTATAACCATATGACCAACAGTTCTAGTTGCAGCAGCAGCAGCAGGGTTTTCTTGTGAGGCCGTAAGATCAATCTCGTCCTCTTCTTCCTTCTCTTCTTCCTCCTCTGCTTCTTGCTGCTGTTCTTGCTGGACTTGTTGTTTTGCTTGCGCCTTTAGTGCTGCAATAGTAGGAGGAACCACCATCACTATATCATCATCATCATCATTATTGATATTGAAATTGTTGTAAATATCTTCCCCTTCTTCTACATTATTCAATATCTGGTCAGGCGGTACTTTTGTACGGCAACTACTACCTCCACCGCCATTCCCAGTACCATGAGTACTCTTTCTTTTCAAGACGTCAGCAGATGTGGATCTACGTAGCAGAGGGAGAGGAGTTTTCTTCCTTGTAGAGTCTGGAACCCTATCACAACTGCTGCTTCCACTCCTCCTTCTGCTGCTTTGTGGTTGTTGCTGTTGTTGTTTTTCATTGGGGCTGGTGTTGGAGGTGGAGGTGGAGGAGGATGCTCTCTTCTTCAGCGGTGGTCGCCGTCTTAATGCGGACAATGGAGGCAATTCATCGTCAACTATATCACCACCATTACCATTACCCTTATCTTCGTCACTATCGCCGTCGTCATCATCAAACACTTGAACATATGCTCTTCTTCTCTTCTTCCTGGTAGCAGCAGTGGATGCTCTCTTTTCTTTGATCCTTTCTTTGACTTGATCATCCTTGTCGCTACTATCAACCTGAACGTCCACATCATCTCCCAATGGGTGTCGTTGTTGGTCGTGATTTGATGGAGGGTTGGCAACAACCTGATGTCTTGAAGGTATCGCTACTGGTACTACTGATGTTGTTCTTTCTAGAGACAATCGAGGACAGCTGCTCTCGGGGGGACTATCAATGCCATCTGGAGATCCTGATGATGGCAGCACACCACTACCACCACCACCACCATCACTATTATTATTAAGACCATTAATGAAACGATCTGTGTTTGCTACACGCTGAAGGGCAGGGTTGACAGGCTTTCCGATAGGAACACCACCAGCATTAGATGGCCCAGCTACATGCTGTTGCTGTTGCTGTGATTCATCGTGGTTTTCTTTCTCTTCACTTTGTTGTTGTTCTTCTTGTTGTGCACTACTACAGCCAACAGCACCACCTGCTCCTGCTTCTTCACCATCATCATTGCCATCATCTTCATCATCATCACTCCAGCTTTCAGATGAACTCCCATCTCCATTATCTCTATTTGCAGCAGCAGTATTAGTACTACCTTGTCGTTGCTGCTGCTGCTGCTGCTGCTTGTTACGAGTAGGTTCAGGTTGAGATTCCATAATAACAATGGGATCAGTATCTGTACCTGCCTGACCTGTTACTACTATTGCTGGTTGTTGTTGCTGCTGCTTTCGATGTAGTGGCATTCTGTTATGATTGGTAGGCATGGATGAAGGTCCACTGGGTTGTTGACGTTGTTGATGTTGGTTCCCTGGATCTCCACTTAGAGCAATGCCATTTCTCAGTGAGATGCTGCTGCTAATACTATGAAGAATGTTGTTATTGGGCGGTGGTGGTGCTGTATTAGTAGCAGCAGTAACAGCAGTAGTGGCTAATGGTAATGGTAATGCAGCATTGTTATCATGGTTCCATGCAGCAGCAGTAAGTCTCTGAGCAGCCTGAGCAGCAGTTTCAGGAGGTGCCCCTCTACTTCCGACTGGCTGTGCCCACGCCTTGACAGCTCTCTCCCTAGCTTGCTCTAAATAGTCAACCTTGCCACCCAAGACATAGCAGTTATGTGGTGATAAAAATATGATGCCATCTCTGATGGGTGCATTCCAAATAAGCAGCTTGATGCCAGCTGGGCCGAGGGTGTGAAGGTCTGGGATGGGCTTGTCCTCGACAGCCACGACGTGAGAGACACCGTCGGTGAGTAGGAGTTTGAGACAGCGTTTGGATCCTTGATCGGGTGTGTATCGCATCCTCCATGGCACTGCTACATTGACGGCTTCTTGGAGCTGGAGGAAGTATTTACCTTGAAGCTGTGCTTGGCGATCAAAGTCCAAAGGTAAATTTGCAGCACCGCAGTCACACAGGTCGGAGTACAGCAAGTGACTTAAGATCAAGCTTGACTTTGTCACGTCAACATAGGTTCTATATCCTGGGTTTTCTGCTTCTATTCTTCTCTCTAATTCTAAAAGCCATCCTTCCCGACCTACAAAACCTGGTATTTGAGGCATGCTGAGCTCTTTGCGCTATTGCAATGTGAGAAATAATACCATGTTCACCGTCTAAAACTAAGTTTATTGCTACATGTTTCTGTTAGAGTGCTGCAACTTTTGAAGCAAACAAAACTTTGAAGGCAAGCTCGCTTTGCCCATTCAGAGTTTTGATGATTAAAATATGAATGGAGAAGGATTTAAGGCCAGAATACATCTTGATTCAAAAATTGAAAGTATATGTGCCAAGATCTAATGATACAGTAATACTAGAGAGACCCCAAGCACAATAAGTTGAAAGATTTTCATCAAATTCGGATTATTATATATTTTTGGATTGGATCAAACTCAGATACATTGTTGTCTAAGAGTCATTTGAATTTTGCGTAATGGGGAAGAAGACCAAGAACCGTAAAGACTTAGACGATGAATGGGAGAAGGAATTTGATATGCTGGATGAGAACGGCGATTTGAAAGAAGATGCTGCTCCAGCTGCTCCTGTTAGTAAGTACAACTACACTCAGTGCCTTGAATATCATTGGATACATGTGCATTTGACGGTCTCATCGCAACCTGTGTGTCCAAGCCGTCACACCGCCCCTTCCGTTCCCACAACCACTTTTCAACACTCGACTCACTCCGCCCCTTCCCTCTTCTTTTCACCACTGTGCAGCCAAGCCCAAGAAGGATAAAAAAGGCAAGAAGAAGGGCAACAAAAATGATGCAGATGGTTTCCATTCGGATGATGAAGACATCTCTTTGGAAAAGCTTGCCTCTCTCCATCAAAACGGAGATGCAGTCAGCGATGCTAAAGTTGAAGAAGAAGACGAGGAAAGGGAAGCAGCTCCGGTCGTTAACATGTCTGCATCATCAAAGAAAAAGAAAAAGGGCAAAGCTTCTGCTGGTGCCTCTATGTTTGCTCTCTTACAAGAAGAAGATGGAGCTGCTGGTGATGATGATGCTGGGGATGAAGATAATGATAATGAAGAAGCTAAACCCAACACCACTTCCAACAACTCCACTCCATCACTAGTCGTTGCAGAAATCCTCTCCGTCAAGAAACACCCTAAAGCCGACCGTCTGATGGTATGCCAAGTAGATTCAGGTGCCACCTCTCCTCTAACAATAGTCACCAATGCCAAGGAGGCCAAGGCAGGGATGTTTGTAGTGGTTGCCCTTCCCGGCATTACGACTCCCGGCAGCGGGGTGAATATTGAAAAGGCGGCAGTGAGGGGGGTAGAGAGTGAGGGAATGCTCTGTTCTGCATATGATCTAGGATGGGAATCATCACCTGATGGTACTTTAGTGCAGCTTCCTGCTGGTGATGGAGAGCTGGATGTGGGTGATGAATGTCCAGAAGAGGCACCTGAAGGGGCAGTTTGGGGGAAGGCAGATGAGGAGGAGGTGGAGGATATGGAAGAGAAGAAGGATAAGAAGAAGAAGAAGAAGAAGAAAGAGGTGGATATGGCCAGTGGGTTTGATGCGTTATCTTTGCTTGAAGAAGGTGGTGGTGGTAATGTTGAGGAGGAGGAAGACAAGGATGCTAAGAAGGATAAAAAGAAGAAGAAGAAGAAAGAGGTTGACATAGATGCTTTGTTAGCTGAAGCTGTTGGTGGTGGTGATACGACAATGATGGCTGTAGAAGCAGAGGTGGTAGGTAAGAAAGTTAAAAAGAAGGAGGCAAAAAAAGATCCTGATTTGGATGCTTTACTGGCAGAAATTGAAGGTCCTCCTCCTGCTGCAGCTGCTCAGCAAACAGAGGCAAGCTCTAAAAAGGATAAAAAAAAGAAGAAGAAGAAGGGTGGTAAGGAAGAAGGAGGTAGAGATGAAGATGAAGATCTGGATGCTATTCTTGCTGAGCTTGGTATGGCTCCCAAAGAAGAAGGAGGAGAAGCAGGGGCAGCAGTTGAAGCTGCTAAGCCAGCTGAAAAGGAAAAGGAAGAGGGAGGTGATGCTGGTGAAGGAAGTGGGAAGGAGTTGTCTGCAGCAGCCAAACGTAAGCTGAAGAAGAAGGCCAAAAAGGCTGCTGAAGGAGGAGGAGGAGAGGAAGAAACAGCAGCAGCAGCAGCCCCAGCAGCTGCTGCAAAAGGGGGTAAGAAAGTATCTGCCGCAGTCAAACGTATGCAAGAAGCCCTGGAAGCCCAACGTAAAGCAGAAGAAGAAGCAAGACTCGCTGCTGAAGAAGCTGCACGTGTAGAAGAAGAAGAAGAAGCCGCTCGTATAGCCGAAGAAGAAAGAAAGAAGGAAGAGGCAGCAAGACGCAAAGCAGACAAGGAAGCCAGGAGAGAGCAGCTCAAGAAGGAGGGGAAATTGTTGACTGGCAAGGCCAAGGCGGAGGCAGAAAGGCTGGCTAAAGCTCGTGAGCAGCTGTTGAAGCAGGCTGGTTTAGACCCAGAGGCCCTAGCTCCCAAGAAGAAGCCAGTGTATAACAATAAGAAGAAAAAAGGGCCTGCTGCTGCTGCTACTGCTACAAAGAAGGGTGATATCACTGAGAGTGAAGATTTTGGTGCTACAAAGGAAGCAGCAGCAGCTGCTGTTGAAGAACCACTAGCAAAGGAAGAGAAGAAAAAAGAAGAAGCTGTGGTCGATAGTTGGGAGGAAGCAGCTGACGATTGGGAGGCCATTGATGCTGAAGAAATAACAGTACCTGTAGTAAGCAAGGAGGAAGAAGATGCAGAAGAAGAGAAGGAAGTAGTGAAGGCTGCTGCTTCTGCTGCTGCAAAGAAGGCTCCAGTTGCTGCTGCTGGTAAGAAGAAGGTAGCGCCACCAAAAGGAAGAATTACAGCAGCCAAGCCAGCTCCCCCTTCATCCTCTGAAGAAGACGACGATTCAGATGAAGATTCATCAAGTGAAGAAGGAACATCCAGTGAAGATGATGGTGAAATTTCATCATCAGAAGACGAAAGTTCCTCCGAATACACCTCCTCAGATGGAGACTCCGACACTGAATCCGATGACGGTATGGAAGAGCGTATCTACGCTGCCAGGAAGAAACGCGAAGCCCGTTGGAATGCTGCAGTACAAAACAGAGACCCCAACCAACTTCGTTCCCCTATTTGTTGCATTTTGGGTCACGTTGATACCGGTAAAACCAAAATCCTGGACAATATCCGTCGTACCAATGTTCAAGATGGTGAAGCTGGAGGTATTACTCAGCAAATTGGTGCCACCTATATTCCAGAGGATGCCCTTACAAAGAGGACTGAGGAGCTCAGAGCGGGTCGCGCCTTTGACCTCAGGCTCCCTGGCCTTTTGGTCATCGACACACCAGGTCACGAGTCCTTTTCAAACCTTAGATCCAGAGGGTCTGGCTTGTGTGACATTGCAGTATTAGTGGTGGATTTGATGCACGGTTTAGAACAACAGACAATTGAGTCAATCAATCTCCTCAAAATGAGGAAGACTCCCTTTATTATCGCAATGAACAAGGTAGATCGTATCTATGGGTGGAATTCTGTTCCCAATTCGCCCATCATGAAGGCGTTGGAGAGACAAGATCAGCATGCCAAAGTTGAATTTGAACAACGTTTGAATGAAGTGTCTGTTCAACTGATGGAGCAGGGACTGAATGTGGCTCTGTATTGGAAGAATAAAGATCCCAGGACGTTTGTCAACATTGTTCCCACCAGTGCCATCACCGGAGAAGGCATCCCCGATCTGCTGCAGCTGGTGGTCAAGCTCACCCAGAGCCTGATGGCGGAGAGGCTGGCCTTTGTTGACGAGCCTCAGTGCACTGTGCTGGAAGTGAAGCAGGTGGAGGGACTGGGAACCACGATCGATGCGGTGCTGGTGAATGGCGCTCTGAGGGAGGGAGACTCAGTGGTGGTGTGTGGCCTGAATGGGCCCATCCAGACCACTATTAGGGCGTTGCTGACCCCCCAGCCCATGAAGGAAATCCGAGTGAAAGGAACGTATGTCCATCATAAAGAAATCAGGGCAGCAATGGGAATTAAAATAGCTGCTCACAATTTGGAAAATGCCGTGGCTGGTACTCAGCTGCTGCTGGTGCGTCCGGACGATGACATTGAGGCTGTCAAGGCAGAGGTGATGCAAGATATGGCCGAGATCTTCTCTTCTGTTGACAGAACAGGAGAAGGTGTAGCAGTACAGGCCTCTACTTTGGGCTCATTAGAGGCTTTATTGGAGTTTTTAAGATCTCCAGGTGTAGAGATCCCCGTCTCTGCCATCAACATCGGTCCAGTTCACAAGAAGGATGTGATGAGGGCCAACGTTATGATTGAACGAAAAATGAAAAAGTACGGTGTCATCCTTGCATTTGATGTCCCGGTCTCGGCTGAAGCCAAATCAATGGCTGAAGAGCTGGGGGTGAAGATATTCACTGCTGACATCATCTACCATTTATTTGATCAGTTTACAGCCTATCTCAAACGGGCTAAAGAAGAAGAGCAAGAAGCAGCCAAATTGGACGCCGTCTTCCCTTGTGTATTGAAAATAATGCCGACCTGTATTTTCAACAAGAAGGACCCTATCGTCCTGGGTGTAGAGGTGGTAGAGGGTATCGCCAAGGTGGGGACACCAATCTGTGTGCCCACCCAGGGTGGCATTGATCTGGGAAGAATCGCATCGATGGAAAAGGAGCACAAGGCAGTGGACACGGCTAAGAGAGGGGATTCTATAGCTATGAAGATAGACGCTACGAAACCTGAGGAAGCTGCTAGGTTGTATGGGAGACACTTTGATTACCGGGATGAGTTGGTGAGTAAGATTAGTAGGAAGAGTATTGATGTGCTGAAGTCTATGTTTAGGGATGATTTGAGTAGAGATGACTGGAAGTTGGTGGTGAAACTGAAGAAGACTTTCAATATTGATTGATGTGTAACAAGGTAGTAAAGTAGAATGATTGGAGAGAGATAGCAAATTTGAAATGATACTGCATAGGGGAGGAGGATGATGGGCCTCGAGGACGCCAACCGAAGAAGAAGAGTGAGCCAATTTTTTGAATGGAGTGAGATGTATAAATAAGGGGCATATCGAATGTATGCGGTATAGTGTTGCAACATAAACTTCCTAGTTGTTTTATATGTCGTACTTGTCGTCTCTAATAGACGTTAGAAGAGCAAAACGAGTTGAAAAGCTAAAGCAGTTTTTTTAAAAAATCAATATTTAGTTGGGCCGAGTTGCCCTGATTTTCGTGATCACACTCTAACATGAATAACGAGAAAGAAACCAAGGAGAAGGCGATATGGAGCCAGATAGTGCTGACATATAGGTAAGCTTTGCTTGATGGCTCTTCAATTCGACCTTTTTCACAGACACCCCCTGCCATTCCCTTCTTTTCCACCTTTATGATCTTGGAGCTGCTCTCCGTACCCTCATATACGCTCCTACGATTCCAACTCGCTGTCAGCTCTGTTGATCCTCCTGGAACTGACACCTTTCCCTCTCTCCGCCTCTCTTCACACAGTTACGTCGGCCTCTGGATTTTCCTCAGTGCCACTGTCATCCTTTACAACAAATACGTCCTAGCTTACTATGGATTCCCATACCCAGTCGCCCTCACCATGTGGCACATGGGCTTTTGTTCCATCTTAGCCATCGGCACCGTCAAACTCGGCTACGTCGAGCCAGTCGGTATGAGCAGGGAAACCTACATGCAGGCAATTGTCCCCATTGGCTTCCTATATGCAGGCACTCTCTGGCTGGGCAATGCAGCATACCTCTACCTCTCAGTATCATTCATCCAAATGCTCAAAGCATTGATGCCTGTTGCCGTCTTCACTGTCGGCTGCTCCTTTGGCACCGAAGTCTTTTCAACCTCCACATTGAGCAACATGTTGCTCATCAGTTTGGGTGTGTGTGTTGCTTCTTATGGTGAAATTAACTTTGTCCTTGTTGGTGTTATGCTCCAGCTGCTGTCTATTGGTACTGAGTCTACCAGGTTGACTCTGGTTCAGATACTGCTACAAAGAAGGGGCCTGAAACTCAACCCCATCACCACCCTCTACTATATTGCTCCCTGCTGCTTTGCCTTCCTCCTGGTACCATTTGCATTCATTGAGGCTCCCAAGATATGGAACGACCCTAATGTGGTTATAGATCCATTTATCTTCTTGTCCAATGCTGGTGCTGCATTTGGACTCAACATGGCGGTGTTTCTACTAATAGGCAAGACCAGTGCATTGACTATGAATATTGCTGGTGTCGTTAAGGATTGGATGCTCATCTTGCTGTCGTATCTCTTATATAAGTAAGTAGATTTATCTTTGAAAATGCAGGTTTTTGGATGTGTTCCCCACTTGCTGGTTTCTCTCTCCTCTCCTATCCTCTCTTCTCTTCTCTCATTCATTCACTCACCCCCACCCCCACCCCACCCCCACCCAACCACACACTCTCCCCTCCTTCCTTCTTTTCTTCTTTTCATTTTCCCCCTTCATTTTTTTACAGAGCACCAGTGACATCATTGAATTTGTTTGGATACGCCATTGCATTCGCAGCTGTATTATGGTACAACTACCAAAAACTCCAAGCCATGAAGGCCCCAGTCCCTGCTCCATCCAAGGATGAAGAAAGTGCAGCTCTGTTGAACGGAACTAGAGGTGATGCTCAAGCCAATTTACGTACTAATACCAACAGAACAACACCAGAGAAGGCTTAATGATGTGTGTGTGTGTATATACAGGGGAGGGAGGTGGAGGTTGATAGAATGGTAAAAGAAAGAGAAGAAAGGGGGGGGGGGGGGGGGAGAAGGAGAGGGGGGGGAAGGGGGGGGGGGGGAGGCGGGTGAGAAGGGGGAGGGGATAAGGAGTGATGGTGGAT
>Ga0114919_10002356_pt1 | contig 15314 bp, 19 predicted proteins | sample BlataG_FD_88682 | JGI IMG/M metagenome (GOLD analysis project Ga0114919, IMG submission 88682) | Deep subsurface microbial communities from Black Sea to uncover new lineages of life (NeLLi) - Black_00105 metaG | ecosystem: Environmental > Aquatic > Marine > Oceanic > Sediment | place: Atlantic... | reverse complement strand
TCGCCGGGATCAATGGTGGGGTCCTCCGCCTCAATGGCGATCTGGACGAGGGGGGCTAAGGTTTCGACATACGGTACCCTGATAATGGTATCGCCGACCCTTTCCAGGCTATGGGTGGAGATAACCGGTTGGATCTTGCAACGGTTCACCTCACCTACAGCCCAATCCAGGAGAGATTCCATCCACCCTCCAGGAGCGTAAGCCTCGGGATCGGCAGGAACCGGGATCTTGAGAGCATCCACGGCCTGTCCTAAGGCGCGCCAGTCGTAAGCACCTGTCTCCCAGCCACCTTCGGCCCTTAGCCTGGGGGCAGCGACCCTCAAGGTCAGCAATTTCCCATTCTCATGCAGCCTCTCAGCCAGCTCAGCGATGAGAAGACTGAACGCATTCCTCAGCTCGACGTTGACTCCTCGATAGTCTATGTCAATGCCCCCACAGGCGCTATCCACTGCTAGCCCGACGATGCCCGCGATGTGTTTTTCCCGCAGTGCGGTGTTATGGAGCATGTTGTTAACCAGGTCGCTCCTGATGCCACCTTCCTCGCTCCAATTGCGCAGGGTGGGCAAGATAAGACACGAGGTCGTCTGACCCGCGCGGCGCAGGGATTCGATGTCGCCCTCGATTTTGCCCTCATCACTTAGATAAAGACGTTGGGGATTTAGCCCTACGAGGACTTCTTCCCCTTCAGGCGGCACGGTATCTCCGGTAGACAGCTCAGTCGAAACAATTGGGGAAGTGGGCTTGGTCTGCATTACCACCACCGGGGAGGGAACAGAGGACAAACGGGCCACGATCGCATCGTCTTCTGCGATAACGTGACCAGGAAGCCACTGCCACTCTTCACCCGTCCAGGTATAGAGGTCGAGGGTGTGGTATGGCTCAGCATCGTTGGGGATAGGCACGATGAGGATAGCGGCTGTGGGCATCTTCCCCCGGAAGGTGATCTGGTAGAGGGGGCTTTTCATCTCCAGGTTGGCGGGGATGGCTTCGGCCGCTTTCAGCAGCTCCTCCCCAGCCGATCCCTGCAGGAAGTCGCGGCGAGGCACCAAAGTGAGCTTGATCTTGAGCGAGCCTGACAGCGCGGCGGGAGGGATCTCTAAGCGGGTGCCATCAGGGTTCTCCACCGACCAGTTGTCTTGATTGATGGTGGTGTAGCCCATACCCAGGATACGATCCTTGACCGAGATGGGTGGAAGGAACAAGGCTGCCAGAACTAAGAAAGGGATCAGTCCGAAATTGATGATTCGGCTGATCCACTTTCTCTTTGTCACCGTTGAGATGGCATCTGACAATGAGTTTGGTGTATCTTCCATTGAGATTCTCTCTCCTCTTCAATGTTGCTGGGACCGTGTCATTGCGAGCGGAGCAAAGCAATCTCCTGCCAGGCTGGGGATTGCTTCGTCGCTCCGCTCCTCGCAATGACATCCATGGAAGTTCAGTTGCGGCTGGAGGCCGCGCTGGGAAATGGGCGGTCGAAGCTATCAAATGAATGGGCGTTACCGGAGCGCGCGTCCTGAGCCTGTCGAAGGGCGCTCGTTTGACGGCTCGCTGGTCCCTCAGCACGACGGGTATTTTATCACAAGAGAAGCCTTTTGGCAAATAGCAAACCAGCTAGAGTGGGTACAGCATCACTTGGCACTCACACCAAGCGCATTGTGGAAACTTACGGGGGAAGGGTCTGACTGGAGTCCGGGCTGGGGAGCGGCGGCAAGTTCACTTGGAACAACCAAGCCCCCTTCGCCTTGGCAAGAGGTGAAGGGCCCTTTTTGTTGCCCTTACGGCAATGCTAGAAAGAGGGTTGCACGGATTCGGTTGTGCGTGTATAATAGACCTTGTGAACAAAGCAAAGCTAACAATCTCTATTGCGGCCCTGATTCTGGGCCTGCTGGCGGGTTGTGTATCTCCCATCGAGGAGACCCCTTCGCTGCAAATCTTGGCCACTCCGCTGCCCACACCGCGGATTTCAGCCACACCGCCGCCTACACCGCAAGCCTCAGCCACTCCGCTGCCCACACCGCGGATTTCAGCCACCACGCCGCCTACACCGTGGATCCCGACCGCCACCACCGAGCAACGCTTGGCGGCCCTGGTGACCGGGCAGCCGATACTTTTGGCTGACTACCGGGAGCAGGTGGCCCGATTCGAGGCGGCTATGGCGGATCAGGGCTTTGACTGGGAGAGCGAGGATGGCCAGGCCATGCTGGCCCAGATGCGCCGCCAGGTTCTGGACTCGATGATCGAGCAGGTGCTCATCGAGCAGGCCGCTGTCCAAGAAGGCATGGCCATCTCCGAAGAAGAGCTGGAGGCGGCGATCCAGGAGAGCATCGAGGAGGGAGCAGGCCAGGCGAGCTTCGAAGAATGGCTGCGAACCAGCAGCCTGACCTACGAGGATTTCAGAGAGGGGCTCCGTTTCCAACTGCTGGCCCTGGCTATGTTCGAGCGGGTCACGGGCTCCGTCCCGATCGCGGCCGAGCAGGTACACGCTCGTCACATCCTGGTGCAGACGGAAGAGGAAGCCCAGGCCATCTTGACCCAACTGCAAGCGGGGGAGGACTTCGCGGCCCTGGCCAGACAGCGATCCCAAGACCAGAACACCAAAGAGACGGGGGGCGATTTAGGCTTCTTCCCCCGGGGACTGTTGATTGCTCCTGAAGTTGAAGAGGCTGCCTTTGCTCTCCTGCCTGATCAGATTAGCGGAGTGGTGCGGAGCCAGTTCGGCTACCACGTCGTCCAGGTCCTGGAAAAGGTCCCCGATCGTCCTCTTCCACCGGAACTGCTGAACTCCTTGAAGGAACAAGATTTCGCCCGCTGGATGCAGGAGCAGTGGGACAGCGCCACCATCGAGCGTTTCATTGATTAGAGAGGTGGGCGAACATGCCTAAGATCGCTATCACCGGCAAGGGAGGGGTAGGCAAGACCACTCTAGCCAGTTTGCTGGCCTATGTCTATACCCACCGAGGCCAGAGGGTGCTGGCCATAGACGCCGATCCCAACGCCAACTTGGCCTCGGCCCTGGGCTTCCCCGCGGAGGTAGCCGCTCAAATCACCCCCATCGCCGAGATGGAGGAGCTCATCTACGAGCGCACCGGGGCTAAGCCAGGGGAGTACGGCGGCTTCTTCAAGCTGAACCCCCGTGTGGACGACATCCCTGACCGCTTCTCCGCTGAATGGCGCGGCGTGAGGCTCCTGGTCATGGGCACTATCAAGGGAGGTGGCACCGGCTGCGTTTGCCCTGAGAGCGCCCTCCTCAAGAACCTGGTGCGCCATCTACTTTTGCAGCGCTCCGAGGTGATCATCCTTGATATGGAGGCCGGCATCGAGCATTTGGGGCGAGGCACGGCTGGGGCCGTTGACGCCATGATCGTCGTCGTCGAGCCGGGACAGCGCAGCCTGCAGACAGCTCGAACCATCTCTCGTTTGGCTGCTGACATCGGCATCGAGGAGGTTTACGTCGTCGGCAACAAAGTGCGGGGCCAAGCCGACCGGGACTTCATCGCTGAGAACCTGCCCGGCTTTCGGATAATCGGCTTCATTTCTGAGAGCTCCCTGGCCATCGAGGCCGACCGCCAGGGAATCTCGGTTTTCGACCTCGACCCTCAGATGGTGGAAGAGGCCAGGGCCATCGCCGATGGCCTATCTAACCTTTGAACTCATTTGTTACAGTACAGGCGGGTATCGGAGGGATGGATGGCACGAGAGCAAAGAGCGGGCTACGAGCATCTGCTACGACGGGGAGGGGAGCGGATGCTCCGCGAGGCGAGCGCTTACCTTGCCGGTGAGGGACAATTGCACGGCACATTGCGCCGCTTGACACAGCGATTGAACGCGGAGGGAATCCCTTACGCCCTGTTGGGAGGACTTGCTCTTGCCGACACGGGTACCCACGACTGACGGAGGGCATTGACTTGCTATTGACGCCCTCCGGATTGAAGCGTTTCCGCCAGCGGTTGGTGGAGCGGGGATACCGACCGGCCTTCACTGGAGCCGAGAAGACGTTCCGCGACGCCGAAACAGGAGTGCGTATTGAAATCGTGATGACCGGGGAGTATCCGGGCGATCGGTTGCCCAAGCCGGTGGCTTTCCCCGACCCGACGGCTCCAGGGGTCACGGTGGAGATAGAAGGCATCCGGGTGGTCACGTTGGAGAAACTGATCGAGTTGAAACTGGCGTCGGGAATGAGCGCTCCCTACCGTCTGCGAGACCTGGCCGACGTGCAAGACTTGAGCACTCGCTTGAGTCCCCCTTTGACACTAGCGGACCGATTGGACCCCTTGGTGCGGGCGGCATATCGAGATCTGTGGGAAAAAGCATAGTAGACTGTCCCTTTGAGGGGACAAAAGCGTAAGGCCCTAGCTTGCCAGATCAGCCGATGACGTCATCAATGGGGTAGGCGAACATGATGCGGATGGTCTGCCGGAAGCCGATCTTCTTCCAGAAGCCTAACTCGCCGGGCACGGTCACGGCCAGAGAGGAAGCTCCTCGCTCCGTGAACCTTCTGGCTATCTCTTGCACCAGGGCCTTACCAATGCCGCGACGTTGGTAGTAGGGGTGCACCGAGGCGATATGAATGATAGCCCTGGAGCCATCGTAGACTCCCCTGATGAGTCCCACCACCCCATAGTCCTCCTCGGCCACCAGGAATTCGGCGGCCTGGCACCGATGCACCCTCAACATGGCCTCAGGGCCGTCAATTTGGGGATGTCCATATTGCTGGTTGGCTTTCAGGATCTCCACCAGTAGGTGAGCATCGCTGGGCACAAAATCTCTGACTCGCATTCCACCGCCTCCCCTTCTTTGGCTAAAGCCTTCGGCGAATCTTGGGTGACAATCATAGCGCGGCGTAGCCGCAACCAAACTCTTTTCCACAAAGACACCAAGGCACAAAGAAAAGCGGTGTCCTGAGCCCTTTGTCCCTGGGCCAAAGGACCAGGGGCCTGTCGAAGGGCAGTGAAAAGCAGCTTAGAATGGCCTCTCAAGAAACCTTCGTGTCTTTGTGTCTTGGTGGTAAACTATATAGCACCGACGGCGTCGTACCTGCGAATAATTATACCAGGTTTCAGTGCCTCTGGCAAAATAGTGGCTGATCATCCCATCTGGAGGGGGCAGGATGACGGGCTCAGGCCACAAGGTCTAGCGGGGAGGCCCTGAGCCTGGCCTCCCGTCTCGGGGAGAGCGTTACGCCAGCGGCTTAGGGAGTGGCTTCCCCCTCAGCTCAATAAGCTGTCCCCAGGGTTGACCCTCTTCGTCGTAGTCAATGCGAGCATAGGTTAAGCGGCGGTCCTTGGTAAACGTCTCCGGATGGTTGAAGAACTCCCTCCAGGTGGCCTCATCCTCATCGGAGAAATCCCTTACCCAAACCCACGTCCCCGTATTGAGGTAGAGTCCCCCGGTCTCCAGGGACTCGCTCACGGGCGCGTGAGTGTGACCGAAGACTACGATGCGAGCGCCCACCTCCCTGCTCTTGACCTCGCCTACTTGATGTAAGGCCGAGTGTACCTTGGCTGCTTCGTGCCGGGCCAGAGTCACCGCTGACGCCTTCCTGATGCCCAGGTCTTGGACATCCCTTAGATCTTCTAGCGTCCTGCCAGGCTTACTTGTTTTCGAAGGACTAGGCTTCTCTTTCAAGGTCAAGCTGCTCAGGATCAGTGGTATCAGGGCTACCTTCAAAAAGGTTATCAGAGCTTTGGCAGCGAAGGCGAAATCGAAGGCGAAGCTGTACCAGATCAGGGAGGTGATGGGCTTGACACCGTCAACCCAGTAGCGCTCTCTCTCCACGTTGTTAAAAAAGTGGATCACGAAGCGTGAGCCGGGCACCAGAACCAACTGGCCCTCATGGGCTGGATCGTGGGGCTCCTCGAAGTCGTCGAAGCGGTTGATCTTCTCCGCGTACTGGTTACCGTGCTCGACGTAGATCCCCTCGCGGCTGATACTCCGCTCCTCGAAGGTCAAAAGGGCCCTCCGTTCACCAGCGGCCCCCACTGCCTCCCTGATCCGATCCTGCACGACCATCCAGTGAAGGTTCACGTCGTGATTGCCCTTGATGATAGTAGCTCGACGTAGGGGATTACCGGCGTTCAAGAAATCCCGCAGAGCGGCGAAGAAAACAGGGTGCCCGCCGATGATCAGGTTGACCTTCTTGAGGGAGTCTTCCTCCGAAGAGGACCGATAGTCTTCAGGTGGGTAAGCTTTAGTGGGGTCGAATTCATCGAGGGAAGGAACCTGCAGGAATTCCATGATATCGCCGGCTAAGATCAGCTCGCATTCCATGTCCTCGGCGTCGCTCTCCTCTCTCACTTCCTTAAGAAACTGGGCGAACTCTGCATCTTGGGTGAAGTCCTCAAGAGGATTGCCCGCCTCGACGAAACCTGCCCCCAGGTGCAAATCGCTAACGATGATCTTGAATTTGCCGGCCATGAAACCGCCTCCCGTATGGAGCTGCCGATATTATACGACAGGACTTCTTCAGCGTCCACTATCCTGAAGTTCCCAGAGGCGGAGCAACCAATCTGGCATGGTTGCTTCTTCAATCAAGTCACCTCGTCTAAGGTAAGGCTTAATGTCCAGCACGGGTGTGCCGTCGTAGGCATCCAGGCCCAGCACTTTCAGGACATTCTCTTGTCGCTCCAACAGCTTCACCACCGTGACCCCGATGGGGTTGGGGCGGCTGGGACTGCGGGTAGCGAACACTCCCACTAGCGGCAATTCCTCCCTGTTCTCAGGGTGAACTTTCAGCAGAGAGCGCCTGTCCTCGTCCATCTTGTGCAGGTAGAAGATGATCAGGATGTGGGAGAAGCCGTCTATGCCATCCAAAGCCTCCACCAACTGGGGGGCGATAACCACCTTGGAGGTGATGTTTTCCCACTTGACATCATTTGGGTATTCGATGCCGTTGCTCACCCGCCCAATTGGCACGAGGTTGATGCTCTCCTGTCGGGTACCCTCCTCCATTTGCCTCGGTTTCCTTTCCCAGAGTCAGTAGATCACAATCCGCGCTGCCACGCGCACAATGTCCACGATGACCTCCGGATCGCGCAGGGCGCAAAAGAGACGAAGGCCACCAAAGCTATTCGCGCCTTTCGTGGCCTTTCGTGTGATTCGCAATTCGTCACCGCGAACTCATCCAGACACTTTGGCATCAAGCAGGTCCCCCATCTCCTCATAGGCTTCCAATTTAAGCTGCGAAGCGTCTTTACTTGAGCGCAAGGAACCCCACAAGGCCCTCGCCGGGTTGGCGGTGATCTCAAGCCCTTGCGGCTTGATACGGACGATCACCTCATCGCCTAACCGTAGTCCCGAGCGAAGGAGGAGCTTTTCAAGAGAATCCAAGCCTAGAATCTCCTTGGTTACCGTTTGCATCTCCTATGTCCCGCTTTCTCGCCTTTGTATTTTCCCACTCATGTCATCTGTTGCTATTGTACCACATCCCCTGTCTTTTTTCAAGCCAACCTTCTCGCCGGAAAGTTGCATCTGGACTAAAAACGGCCGGTCCTGTATAATGGGTGGTGGCGATTTCTGGCCGAGCTCAATAAATGTCTTTTCTTGAGGGGAGGACCAGTGGGTACCTTGTACGTAGTTGGAACGCCTATCGGTAACTTGGAGGACATATCTCTGCGGGCGCTGCGCATTTTGGGTGAAATAGACCTCATCGCCGCCGAGGACACCCGCCGAACCCGGAAGCTTTTGACCCACTACGGGATTAAGACGCCTCTCACCAGTTACCATGAGCACAACAAGCTGACCAAGCTGGATGAGCTTCTCAGCACTTTGCAGCAAAAGGACGTGGCCTTGGTCTCTGAGGCCGGCATGCCCGGCCTCTCCGACCCAGGCTATGAGCTCATTGAAGCAGCCATCGCGCGGGGCATCCCTGTGGTGCCGGTGCCCGGCCCTTCGGCATTGATCACAGCTTTGGTGGTCTCGGGACTGCCCACCGATAGTCTTCTATACGTGGGCTTCTTACCCCGCCGCCGGAACGAGCGCCGACACCTCCTGGCCTCGGTAGCCGGGGAAAGACACACTCTAGTGGCCTTCGAAGCGCCCCACAGGCTGCGTTCGAGCCTGGCTGACCTGAAAGATGTGCTGGGCGACCGGCGCATTGCCCTGGCTCGGGAACTGACCAAGGTGTACGAAGAGGTTTGGCGAGGGAGCGTCAGCCAGGCTCTGGACCATTTCGAGGAGAACCCTCCCAGAGGTGAGTTCACCCTGGTCATCGAAGGGGCAAAGGAGGAAAGAGTAGCGTGGGATGAGGGGCAAGTGATGGAAGCGCTGGCCGAGCTGCTGGCGGAAGGTGTGGAGAGGAAAGAGGCAGTCAAAGCCGTGTCCGAGCTGGCGGGCTGGCCCAAGCGAGAGGTTTACAAGGTGGCGTTGCAGTGCCCTGAGCTTGTCGAAGGGAAGGAGTTCTGACTTTCACTTTTGTGCCGAATGTGGTAGAATGTATGCAGCATGAAACCAAAGTGCCCTCTAATACCAATTGCCGTTTCAAAGGCCACAAATGCGTGGGTAGCAGGCCAACCGCGTTGGCCGTCAAAACCGGGATAGCAAGCTACTTTCCAGGCCCCGCCCAATGCGATTGGGCTTCTACCAACTCGGGAAATACGATTTTTGAATGGACAATTGGTATAATTCCCCCTTGAGGGAGCAATTAGGCAGGAGGTATATGCCATGGCAGCGATCTTAGAGAAGACCGTTGTGCTTGATTCCAAAGGGAGGATATCTATCCCCAAAGAAATACGCGATCAGGTAGGCCTAACGAGTGGAGCACAATTAGGCATATCCAGTGTGGCCGGTTTGATCATCGTCTATCGAGGGGATAAGGGCCTCAATGCCTTCGATGTTTTCGCCCGATTCGGTCAACTGTTGCGTGAAAAGGGATACGACACCTCCGAAAAGATAGATCGGTTAGTTAACGAGATCAAGCGCGAGACAACGCAAGATTGGTTGCATAGATGCCTATCCGCGTCTTAGTTGACACCAACATCTTCATCGTGGGATTCCTGGGGCTCAGCCAGCGCGAGGAAAACGTCGAAAGCCAGGTGTTGCGCCAATTGGCCGATCAGTGGCGATTCACCCTACTTTTCTCCAGTGAATTGAGCGATAAGATCCGGCGCGCGGCCCACCGGGTGGGCGGAAAAGACTGGGTTGGACTGCTGCTGAACTTCGTCTGGCAAACCTTCAACATAGAGATTGTTTCAATTCCGGAGTTGATAGAGATTTTCGAGGGATACAAGGGAAAGATTCCCAGCGAAGACATCCTCGTCTTCGTGACAGCTACACTGGGCTAGACCGATTGTCTGATCTTCCGCAATCATGAGTTCATCAGGCGAGCGATGGCCGAACAGGATGCTTTCGAGTGCCTCACGCCAGCGGAGTTCCTCGTAAAACATTCGGTGAGGGAGGCTGAAGGTGATTGACTTCGATAACCAGGCTCTTTTCCACGAGATAGACCCCGATGACATGCTGGGCTGCATCGCCGAGCTGCCTCAGCAATGCCGCGACGCCTGGGCAAATGTGGAGAGCTTGGAACTTCCCTCCGAATATCGTCAAGTCAACAAGATCGTGGTCCTGGGCATGGGCGGCTCGGCCATCGGCGGGGATCTGCTGCGCGCCCTAGCCGAGCCCGAGTGCGTTCTGCCCATCGTGACCAACCGCGATTACATGGTGCCGGCTTTTGTCAACGCCGAGACCCTAGTCATCGCTTCCAGTTACTCTGGCGACACCGAGGAAACTCTATCAGCCTTCGAAGAGGCCGGAAAAAGAGGCGCCGCCGTCTTGGCCATCACCACCGATGGCAAGCTGGCCCAGCAGGCACGAGAATTGGGAGTGCCTCTATTGACCTTCTGCTACCAATCTCAGCCCCGGGCAGCCCTGGGATACTCCCTTGTTTCTTTGATTGGCATCATGCAGAAGTTGGGCCTTGTCGGCGATAAGACGGCCGACCTCGAAGAGGCCATCGCCGTGATGGAGGCCCTGCAAGAAGAGATAAGGGAGACCGTCCCCGTAACCGAGAACCCCGCCAAGCAACTGGCGAAGCGGCTTTATGGGCACCTGCCCGTGGTGTATGGGTCGGGGTACCTGGCCGAAGTAGCCCACCGCTGGAAGACCCAGTTCAACGAGAATGCTAAGGCCTGGAGCTTCTTCGAGCAACTGCCGGAGCTTAATCACAACGCCGTGGTGGGCTATCAGTTCCCGGAAGAGTTGTCCGAGAGAATCCTGGTGGTGATGCTTATTTCCTCCCTGGATCACCCGCGCAACAAAGCGCGGTTCCAGGTGACTCAAGAGATCTTAACCAGGCGTGGGATTGCCTGCGAGGCGATCGAAGCCCGCGGTGAAAGCCCCCTGGCTCAGATGCTGTCGGCCATCCACTTTGGCGATTACGTCAGCTATTACCTGGCCCTGCTCTATGAGGTTAATCCTACACCAGTGAGAATCATTGACTACCTCAAAGAGCGCTTGGCCCAACTGTAGGGCAACCACAAGGGTTGCCCCTACCAGAAAATGTGCCCTTTTCAGAATATCTGATCGCATCGAGCTTGCGCAGCGAAGCCAGGGGAGGTTGAGGGGTATCCCCTCAACCCCACTTTTTCCTTCCTGGGAGCAGGCTCGGTGGGCCGATATCCCGCACTGGAGGAGGGGGAAGAGGAGGATGGGGGGACACCCCCCACACCCCCCGACCTGCTACGCAGGCCCGCATCCAAGCAGGTTTGACAAAAGGACGCAAAAGAGGTATACTATTCTTAGGGTTTGAGATGTATCATTGGGGGGATGCGATTATGATTGTATCCGCTTTACAACTCGGTAAACACTTTGTCCCAAAACACTGAGGCCTGGTTCCGCCTTGGTGTTTTGTTGTTTGGGAAGCCGTCCGCTAGCTACTACCTAATCAGAGGAGGCAGAGATGGACTCAGGGATGATCGGCAAGATCCAGAAGGCCAAGCGCTATGCCCAGGAGCCCGAGAGGATCGCTTTCAACGAATTCAAGGTGACCTTCAGGGGAAACCACGATACGTATACGGTCACCTACGACGAGGGGCAATGGGGCTGCGGCTGCAACTTCTTCGCCAGTCACGGTGTGTGCAGCCACACGATGACCATGGAGCGGGTCCTGGGGGTGATGCTTGCGCCGGAGGAAGACGCTGACCCGCGTAAGGTTGAAGTATAAACGGCCCTGAGCTGATCATGCGGGGTGTCGGGCAATCCGATACCCCTTTTTGTTTCTTTTCGAAGGGTGTGGTAAAATCAGCCAGCATTGAGGATGACTCGGGGAGTCTATTAGGGAGAGATTATGCTCAAGAGATGGCAACTCTGGCTTGGCTTGATTATCAGCTCTATCTGCCTCTACATAGTCCTGAGGCGCATGCAATTGGACCAGGCTGGCTGGCCTTGAAGACAGCCTGGTATTGGTGGATCGTTCCTGGCGTGGCCGTCTACTTCTTCGCTGTTTGGGCCCGCACCTGGCGCTGGCATTACCTGTTGCGCTCTATGCTACCCGTACCCCTGACTCGCCTCTTCCCAGTGGTCTGCATAGGCTACACGGGCAATAATGTCTATCCCGCCCGCGCTGGAGAGGTCATCCGGGCCTATGTTCTCAAGAAGAAAGACGCGCTGGGCATCAGCGCCTCCCTGGCCACCATCGTGGTGGAAGGCATTTTCGATGGAGTGGTTATGCTCCTTTTCGTCTTCTTCTCCTTGCCCGTCGTTCCCGTGCAGCAGTGGCTTAGGCGCGTGGTCTTCTTCTCCAGCTTGCTTTTCTTTGGCACTCTGGCTGTTTTCTTCGTCATCGCCACCTCGCCTCGGCGCTCGCAAGCGGTTCGTGACTGGCTCATCGAGCGCCTGTTGCCGGCGCGGTTTCAGGTGCAGGCCCGTGGGCTGCTGGACCGCTTCGTGGAGGGCCTGCATTCCCTGCTCAGTGGCAAGGACATAGTGATGATCTTCGTTACCTCATTGGTGATCTGGCTGGCAGAGACGGTCAAGTGCTGATTCGTGATGCATGGCTTCGATTTCAGCGTGCCTTTCTGTGTGTTGATGCTGATGAACGGCGTAGTAAATCTGGCCACAACCATTCCCTCCAGCCCGGGCTATGTAGGCACCTTCGATGCTCGTGGCATGGCCATCCTGGCAACCTACGGCGTAAACTACGAGGTGGCCCAGGCTTACACGCTGATCCTGCACGCTGCGTTGTGGTTTCCCATCACGGCGCTGGGGACGTGTTACATGTGGCGGGAGAGCGTCTCGTGGGCGGAGTTTGGGCTTGCGGCAGCAGTGAAGGCAGGAGGATAAATGAAAATCGGCATCATCGGCGGAGGGGTCGCCGGGCTGACGGCGGCCTATGAGTTAGTCAGGAAGGGGCATGGTGTGGCCGTCTTTGAGAAAGAGGCGGAACTGGGCGGCCAGGCCAGCACTTTCCCCATTGAGGAGACCCGCCTGGAGAAGTTCTATCACCATCTCTTCACCAGCGACTGCCACATCGCACAGCTCATCAATGAGCTGGGCCTCTCACCCAGGATGCGCTGGATTGATTCCAAGGTAGGCCTCTTTCACGGCGGCAAGGTTTACGACTTTGTTACCCCGCTGGATCTCCTGCGTTTTACCCCTCTGAGCCTGCCTGAGCGCCTACGGGCCGGCCTCATCTCCCTCTACCTCCAGCGCCAGACCAACTGGCAGAAGTACGAGGCCGTCACCGCCAAGGAGTGGCTTGAAAAATACGCCGGGAAAAGCGTCTACGGTGCCATCTGGGAGGCGCTGTTGCGAAGCAAGTTCGGCGATAACTACGATGAGGTATCTATGACCTGGTTCTGGGGGAAGATGCGCCTCCGCTTCGGCTCCCGCCCCAAAGGGATGCAGAAGGAGAAGTTGGGCTACATGGAGGGCAGCTTCCAACTCCTGATAGACGAGCTAGAGAAACGGATTAAAGAGATGGGAGGCGAGGTCTACACCAACGGGCCCGTTGAACGAGTTGTCGTGGAGGAGGGGAAAGCAATCGGACTCAAGTTCAAAGTTCAAAGTTCAAAGTTTCAAGTCCCCGGGGAGCGTCCAACTTGGAACCTGCAACCTGGAACCTGGAACTTTGATCTCATCATCGCCACCGTGCCCTCCTTCGCCTTCACCGGGATGGTGCCAGAGTTCCCCTCTGACTACGTCGAGAAATTGAGGCATGTTGAATACCAGAGTGCGCTCTGCCTGGTGTTGAAGATGAAGCGACCGCTCAGCCACATCTATTGGATGAACGTCAGTGATCGCAATATCCCTTTCGTCGCCGCCATCGAGCACACCAACTACATGTCGACCGAGGTTTACGGCGGTAAGCATGTTTTGTACCTCTCCAACTACTTGCCTCTGGATAGCCCGCTCTTCTCCCTTTCCAAGGACGAGCTCCTGCAGGAATACCTGCCTCACGTGCAGCGTATCAACCCCGAATTCGACCTGGATTGGGTGGAGGAGAGCTGGCTTTTCCGCAACGATGCGGGGCAGCCCATCGTCACCTGCAACTACTCCCAAGAATTACCCGACCATCAAACCCCTGTCAAGGGATTGTACCTGGCCAATACCACCCAGATCTACCCCGAGGACCGGGGCATGAACTACAGCGTACACCTGGGGCAGAAGATCGCCAGCATCGTTCAGGGGTTTGAAGTTTAAGGTTTGAAGTTGAAAGTTCATAAAATGCGCTACCTCATCATCTCCGACGTCCATTCTAACCTGGCAGCTTTCGAAGCCGTCCTCGACGATGCGGGCCCTTTTGACAAAGTCTGGTGCCTGGGCGATATGGTAGGTTACGGTCCCGATCCAAACGAGTGCGTCGAGCGGCTGCGAGATTTACCTCACATCTGCGTGGCCGGCAATCACGATTGGGCGGCGCTGGGCAAGCTGGACACGGAGGATTTCAATCCCGACGCTGAAAGAGCCTGCCTTTGGACCAGGGAGCAGTTGTCGCCTTTGAACCTGGAATACCTGGAAACACTCCCCAGGAGCCTCGTTGAGGAGGGCTTCACCCTGGTACACGGGAGCCCTCGTCACCCCATCTGGGAGTATATTTTGTATCCTTCTATCGCCCAGGCTAACTTCGAATGTTTTGATACCAGATTTTGCTTCGTTGGACACACCCATGTCCCGGTCATCTATCGCCATCATCCCGAAAACCCCAACAGGGCTTGCGACGTGTTGATACCCTCCCTCAATGATCCCCTAATCTTGGGTGAAGACCGCTTGATCATCAACCCAGGTGGCGTGGGGCAGCCTCGCGACGGCGACCCCCGTGCCAGCTACGCTATCCTGGATTCCGACTGTAAGCGGAGCGACCTCACCCTGGAATATCGGCGCATCCCATACCCCATCGAAATCACTCAGGCGAGGATGATGGAGAGGGGCCTGCCACTGCGCCTCATAATCCGTTTGGGATATGGGTGGTGAGGGGGTTGCAGGTTGCAGGCCGTAAGTTGAAGGAACTTTCTAGCCCCCTCCAGCGTCTTGTGGGTGAGATAGGGGATAAGTCAACGAGTTAAGGGCAGAATTATGGAGTGCGCGAAATTGGGAAGTCGTGTTTTCCACGCATAATTTGCATAGGGATGGAATTCGTATATAATCTGGTTAGGCAGCCCGGCATCCAGTCGTGAGGTGCCAAGTTAGCAACGGAGACGGATAGTGTCTGTATGGAAATAACTTGAACGAGACGTCAGCAGTTGGCTTTCGACTTTTGCCTCAACTGGAATACAGTTTCGCAATCCTTATCAAGCAATTCTGGGTTTCCCCTCTGATGGATTTAGAAGCGATGGAATGCTTGCCAACGACCATATTCTAATCGCGATCGAGGTTGAAGCTGGTCAAACGCACCCCGATACAAATACCGGAAAGTATTGGTTACTCAATGTCGAATACAAGTTGTACAAAAAGACTGTCTCGTTTCACGTTTATACCCCAGACTTCCATTCATACCCATGGCGTAAGAAACTTGCCGAGTTCTATGTGAAGAAAATGAGCTCAGAGGTTCCCATTGAATATGTCCCTATGGACTATCGAAATCGAACTGCTGCGGATTACAATGCAACACTGGCAGAGACAAAAGCCAAGATTGAGGAAAGAGTTAAGCAAGAGTCTGGGTTGGCCAACCCCGGTTAGTTATTGTCTCTATTGTAGAGATTTGACACCCTCGTCCCTTTGTCCCTTATGGGTTGTATACCATGGCAACTGTAGTTTCGGGAGATTTCGGACTCCACAATTATGAAAGGAGAGGTGGGTGAAATGAGAAAAGTGTTCTGTTTGATCGCCGTCGTGGCTGTGTTAGCCGCCATCATGGGCTGCGCGCCCAGGGCGCAGCGGGCCCC
>Ga0114919_10002354_pt1 | contig 15318 bp, 12 predicted proteins | sample BlataG_FD_88682 | JGI IMG/M metagenome (GOLD analysis project Ga0114919, IMG submission 88682) | Deep subsurface microbial communities from Black Sea to uncover new lineages of life (NeLLi) - Black_00105 metaG | ecosystem: Environmental > Aquatic > Marine > Oceanic > Sediment | place: Atlantic... | reverse complement strand
TCTGAGCCAGTATGGGCGACTCTCCAGTGGGTTCGAGATAGCCGGTTGGTAGAGGGACTGAGGGCACAGGACAGGGAGATGCTGCTAGATCTTCTCAGTGTGCGACCATACCTGTCAGTCTCTCTTGGCAACTACCTCTTCCTATTGCTACTGGGGCTTACTAGGGAGTTTCCAATTCTGGCTGACAGTCATTTATCGGAGCTGTGGAGAACTCTCAAGTCTTGGCAGCTCCTGCAGATGGGATTCGTCCTTCCAGACTCTGAGTCAGAAGAGGTCACACCCAGACTCGACCTGAGAGCTGTATGGTCAGGACTTACGAAACGGGCTAAAGCCATGACCTCACTGAACGTTCCGGAACTGAGTACTGTGAGCTACGGTCAGATTCTGGTGCTGTCAGAAGAGGATGAAACTCCGGAGTATTGCTTGGCGATAGAGGACCCGCATGATCGCGGGAAGATGTTGATTGGGGTATGGATTGGATGCGAACCATTTGTGCCCAAGCAAACAGTAAGCTGGACTGCAATCCGTCAGGATGAGATTGCGTTGTGCTTGTCCAAGCATGCAAGTGCAACTGCCACGCATGATGTAATCGTGCATAGGTCCGCCGGGGCAGATTACTTCTGGTTTCGCGATGAAGAGGATTGGACGCTCCTGGGCAGCCTCACCACGATAAGGAGGCGAGGAGAAACACTTGCAGGCATCCGCGGACTTCAGGTCACAGCAGTGCCTGCACAGGACTTCCCACCGCTGCCTGAATGGTTGCGATTCCCGCGTGGACTAGGGAAGAGAGTACAGGGAGTACTTGAGGAGATATCGGAGTCACTCAGCCTCTGTGTTTCGGCGAAATGCACATTGGACGTGGATGAAGACCACTACATGATTGAGTTCAATAGAGCAGATGGAAACGAATTAATCGAGAGCTGGTCCATCCAGCACACGTCTGAGCTCCTCGCGCTGCTTCGACGACCAATAATCGATGGTCTTCCACTGCAGAGTCTGAAAGACGCCGAAACCTATCTGACGTGGAATCCCTATGATGACATTGATTATAATGCACTGGATCTTCTAAGGCCCTACGTAGAGAGACGGACCCCGTACATCCGCTTTCGCACGACCTTGCCGTCAACCGCAAAAGATCTCACGAGTCGAGAGGTCGCTCATCAAACGCTGGTTGTGACTCACGACGAGGATATATGTCCCATAGTCAGCGGAGAGGCGGAGTATCATGGCGCATGCTGGCGCGTAGAGCTCTTGGATGGGGACAAGGATACCCGCCTGTTTGGACTGACCAAGACTGGGCTTGACGATTCAGAGATATCTGCAATGCTGTCGGCAGGAGGCGCATTTCTCGGAAATGCATGGTACGAGTTCACGCTTGAGTTCGTTCCGGACCCTACGACTAGAGAGGGCATAGTGTTCAGAGAGAGCCGACAAATCGCGAGGGAGCTAGGCCTGAGGGAAATCCGAGCTGGCAGCTATCTTGAGATGGACGAAGAGAAGCTGGTCTGTACTGTGCTCAAGTTCAAGTCAGAGATTCAGCTTAGTGCTAGGTCTAGCAAAACAGGGGAACAGGTGTACAACTGGATCCTAGCGACAATGCCCACTCAGAATGGTGGAGTTGCTGAAACACTTGACCATGCTGAAAGCCTGATTCAAGAGATTGTGGAGTCGCACTTCGGAAGTAATGAGGAAGCAAAGGAGAGGATAGAAGACTATGACGGACTCATCTCCAAGATTGAGCGTCTTCTATGAAGTGTCACTCATTAAACGCAAGTGGCAAGTTAATATGCAAACATGGGAATCGGACATGAGAAACAGGGCAGCATCAGCTGTTGATGATTCTTCCGAGAAAGTGCAGAGTTATGAGTATACCAATCATATGCCCGAAGAACTACGATCGGTGTGGCGTCAAAGTGAAGTATGACCCACACAAATTGTTTGTGCTTATGCCCTTTCGAGAGGAGAAGGCGCCCCAGAGCCTATTCCACGAAGTTCTGGAATTATTGCCAGGTTGGACTGTTCAGAGAGCCGATTCCGACTTGAGCAAGCCCGACATTTGGTGCAAGATATGTGCCAACATGCAAGGGTCTAGGGCGATTATCGCTGACTTGTCAGGCTCGAATCCGAATGTCTTCTTGGAGTTAGGTCTTGCATGGGGTTTGGGCAAGCCATTTATTCTACTCACTCAAGATAGAGAAGAACTCCCTTTCGACACTAAAAGCTACCACGTCATCGAATACAAGAGGGCTTTTGAGAACTTCACATCCGTGAAAAGCCCACAGAAGGTTCAGGACCAGATTCTGCGTGCCCTCAATGCCCTTCCAGAGAAACATCCGGTTCAATCCATTGACTACGTAACTGAAGAGTTCGATGAAATGATTAAGCGTGCAAAACAGGGGACTACTCATCTCTGGCGCAGGGAAAACGGTCACTGGTCCATCCATGTAAATGATGGTTTGCTTGAAGCTCTTGGCATTAAGTCCGAAGACTCGAAGCCTCCTTACAAGATTATGGTTTCACTCCTTAGAGCGTACCCCGATTGTAGGACTCTGCAAGAAATCGCCTCGGAAACTGGTCTGGTTAAGTCATCCATTTCCCGAATCATAACGGGGAAACATCATGACCACTCTCAATACTTCTCAAAATGCAAGAGAGGTTTCCGTTTATCAGATGATGGATCGTACTACTTCATCGAAATGGAGAGAGTAAGGGAATACATGAGTCCTGTCCTGCGCCCAAGTGAGTGAACAATGCAAGAGTGAGTAACCAATTGATCGAGTAAATGGAAAATGCCCAAGAAGAAGTGGACTAGATGCAATCTGAAAGTCGCTGACAATCGATGGCCAACTTCTGTTGGGCTTTTATAGAGAGGGAGGAGTAGAAGTAGTAGAGATGACAAGACTGCTCTTAGTTCGAAGTTCAGCGATTGGTACAAAGGACTGTGCTGTCAACCAGGATTACTCATTAGCTGAATTCATTTTCGCGGACTTGTCGAGAAATTCTGGCGTCAAAACGCAAGTCCTAGACGCAGGCAAAATTAAGGAGGTGGACAGGCAAAAGCTCTACTTCAGTATTGTACCGCTGTCAGTTAGGTTGAAGTTCCAAATTAGAAGGGTCTTCGGGAGTCGTCGTATTTCTGCTTCCTTATTCGGACTGCAAGTGCCTGCACTCCTAGTATATGAAGGAAATGAAAAGAACCCAGTTGATGTCTATCCCAAGATTCACAAAGGCCGTGTCGTTACGATATCTGAATACTTAACGGAATTGGAGGATCTGGTCAGTGGCTGAGCACAAAGTGGCGGAGGTTACTCTGCAGAATATCGCAAAAGGTGTGCTTGATACTGTTGCTGGACATTGCCTAAGCCTTGGTCTAGAGAACTCGACGGACACTGAAGAGCTGATTGAGGTAATCCGTGTCATAGCCTCTAATTTGGCCATTGCCGCTTATACCGGCTTAAGTCTGAAACAAACTGCCAACAACCCAAATCTTGGAATTCAGGAACTTTCGCCGCGCAGCACTGGATTCACAAAAGAAAAGATCCGGTCGATAATCGAGAGTGTTCAAAGCTCGCTAGATTTCGATGCGATTGCTAAGCCTCTCTCCAAGCTCAGTGCGTATCACTTTGCAAAGTACTTAGAGATTGTGCATGCAATAACAGTCTATGGCGATATCGAGATTGATTCGTCGGGGGTAATCATAAACGGGTCAACAGGGCATAGAAAGATGCGTGGAGCATTCTATACTCCTTCTTCGGTGGCCCGATTCATCTGTGAGGGGACGATTGGTCAGGCTATTGATGAACTGATACAACTGATTGAATCTGGCGATGACCCATTGGATAGCTTGATTCAACTAATGCATATTAGAGTGCTTGATCCTGCATGCGGCCCCGGCACGTTCCTAGTGGAGGCACTTCGCACCATCAAGTCCAAGTATAAACGAATCAAGAGTGCCTACACTAAGCTTGTTGTCAACCAGGCAACTATTAACGGGCGGAGATTGGAAGAATTGGACTGCGCGCTAAGCAATGCAGAGTCCTTCACCAACTACATGATGGCAAGGCTATACGGAGTAGACCTCGACCCGGCAGCAATTGAGGTAGCATCATTATCCATTGCTGCTGTCGGGGCAATGCCAAGAGATAGTATGAAGGCGCTTTTCCTGACCACGCTTAAGCCCGGGAATTCACTTATTTCGGAATTTCCGGTGGGGGTCATAAGACCGAATGAGCGTGGAGTTGGTAACTTGCTTGCGCTCAGAAACGACTTGAAATCCACTCAAGAAGTTGCCGAGCGTAAACGCAAGTACTCGGTGTTCAAAAAAACTGTTAGAGAATTGGAGAAGACACTGTTGATGGATTTTCAAGGAAAACGTGCGTCATCAATTCTTGATGCCGATGGGATGATGCATGCATTCTGTTGGGAGCTCGAGTTTCCAGAAGTATTCCTCATCGATAAGAGGGGGCACTGTAACGGGTTCGATTTCGTGGTCATGAATCCGCCATATGATATTCTCAAACTGAATCGTTCCGAGTATGTAAGTCCCCGTCAAGGTCTAGAGGAACGTAGACTGGGGCTCATGGAATTCGATAAGCATAAGGCAGTTGAAAAGCAGCAAGCGAATTTTTTCCGGAAATCTGGCCAGTACAAGTTGTCAGTGGATAATGTCATCAATCTTTACAGAGTAATGATTGAGAGAGCCCTTCAAGTCACATCTGCTGACGCAAAATTGGGATTCATAGTCCCATCAACTCTAATCTGCGACCTTTCGGCAAGAAAGCTAAGAGAATCACTGCTCAGAAGCTATCGAATCCTAGGAATCGATGATTTCTCGGAGAAAGCACAAGTCTTCGAAGGAGTCACACAGGCCGTTTGCGTGCTTCGAGTTGATAAGGCTGAACCTCCGGGGGATGTACCAATAGCAACTCATCAAGCATTCTCGAATCGGGAAGCGAAGTACTACTCGATACCCTTGGCTCTCGTTGACATGGTTTCAGGAGATTCAATGAGCATCCCAAGAGCCTCCAAGGAATCTTGGGGAATTCTTGAGAAGATTCACATGTGGCCTAGAGTCGGAGATCAAAGGTGGATAGTAAACCGAAGAGGAGAACTCGACCTTACTGCGTACAAACAGTTCATTAGTTACGAGGAAACTGGTACGAAGCTAATCAGGGGAAGCCACATCGGGCGCTACTTGGTGAACTGGACATGCAGAAACAAGGAGTGCTATGTGTGGCGGAAAGATTTCATATGCGCATTAGGACAATCCGGCAAATTGAAGGACATGGAGTCAGTGCGAATAGCAGGTCAACAAATATGCAACATGGCACAGAAGTGGCGTCTTAAGTTTGGATTAGTTGAACCTGGACCGATTTTGGGAAACTCCTGTAACTACCTGCTAGTAAGGGGTACTAAGGATGACAGGAAGTACATGTTCTTCTTGCTGGCGTTGATGAATTCACATCTTCTGAACTGGCGGTTCAAGACTACAAGCACAAACAATCACGTTAACAATGGAGATTTAGCACGACTTCCAGTGCCCAATCCCGCAAATCTGCCCAGTCGATTGATTGAAATTGCAGACCTACTCAGCGATAACGCAGAGAAATTGGTGCAGAAAGCTGAAACTATAGTTCAGCACGAAACGGAGGCCTTGGTGTTTAGGCTTTATGGACTCAACAAGGAAGAAGCCTTAACAGTACTGGAGTGCCAAGGAGCTGACGAGGCTGAAATAGAGGCGATTCAGAGCCTGCTCCAATAGCTATAGGTCGATGATTCACAACATGAATTCAGAACTACTCTTCGATCATGTGACTGGGAAGCTTAGCAATCTCGACATGGAAATGGTAAGGGCGATTCCCCCAGGAGGCAACTGGAAGAACATACCGCCAAGAACAGTACGGAAATCAAAGAGATTGCAACAAATACATGCTTCGGGAGGAAGATCCACTTACTACGGCAGGTTGCAGTTGGGTCGTCCAAGCTACACTATTAGCACGTTCTTCAGCCGTCCAGGTAACGGTTGCTACATTCATCCCAAGCAAGATCGACTGATAAGCTTCCGTGAAGCCGCTAGACTTCAATCATTTCCCGACAGTTTCCGATTCACTGGTAGTAGAACATCTAAGTATAAGCAAATTGGGAATGCCGTTCCCCCTCTGATGGCAAAAGCAGTTGCGAGTGCATTCACTGGTCGAACGGCCATTGATCTTTTTGCAGGGGCGGGAGGGCTTTCGTGGGGGCTTCATCAGGCCGGGTTTGAGTGCCTAGTAGCAGTTGACTCTCAGCCCCACATGTGTGATACGCTAAGAACTAACGGCTGTGCTCGTGAGATTCTTAATCTTGATATGACAGAGGATGGTGCGATTCAGAAAGTCTGCAAGACTACAGAGGATTTGCTAAGGGGGAGGCAGTTAGACTTATGTGCTGGTGGTCCTCCTTGCCAAGGATTCTCTACCGCAGGAAATTGGGACCAGACTGATTCGAGAAATAATCTCTTCAAGCCATTTCTTGAGATTGTGCGTGCCCTTGAACCCGTCAACGTACTACTTGAGAATGTTCCCGGAATAAGGTCCATGCTGAAAGGAGCTGTACTACGGGAGATTATGGCCACTCTTAGCGGACTGGGATACAACGTCAGATGGACCACATTGAAATCGGAGTCTTTTGGAGTACCTCAGAAGAGACGTCGCGTGTTTGTGTTTGCCACATTGGAAGAGAGAAACATGCCCTTCCCGGACACTTATTTTGCATCATCTAATGATGACAAGACACGACTCAATACAGAGGGAGAGGTCGAGGTTCTGCCGGACCCGCTAACTGTAGGGGATGCCATATCTGAACTCCCCCCAATAGGCCAAGGTGGCGGGGACGATATCATTGATTACGATTCAAACTGGCCGGAATCAGAGTATCAGAAGTGGCTCCGAGAACAAATCAGTTTTCGGGCAATGTACAAAAGCTACGCTGATGGAGCTGAGAATCTATAACCATTCCGCTAGGTTTGTATTTCCGAACTCTGCGATTTGTACTCATTGACAGCCCAATCAGCAAATATGCTTAGTGTCTTTTCTAGAGCTGCCATTGCGGCCTCCGGTCTGCCACTATCCAGAATGGTGATTATTTCGGTGGCACACTCGTCTATTGCCCTCAATCTAGTTCTGGGAAATTTCCGGTTATCTTTCTGCAAGTATTTTTCGAGGGCTTCCAGTGATTTTCGCTCGTAACGCCTAGCATTCCTTTTGTACTGAGTCTTATCGCCTGATTGTCGTATCAGTTGAGAGTAAGCTCCTGTGATTGGGTCGAAATCCGCGAAATCGTAACTGTAGTTTGCGTGTTCAGGGTGAAGGAATCTCTGGGCTAGGAAATCCTTATGATCAGAATCAGCGATTATTGCTAGCATTATCAGAACATAGTGGAGATTGATTCGCATCAAGCGGCCAACTGTTTTCGCATTTTCCTCAGTGCACGGCAAATCCCTAAGAGCATTCCAGATGTACCTGGTATGCCAAGAAGCAACCTCGATGCCGGTTTGCCCAAGCGCACGAATCTCCTTAAGGTCGGACAAACCCAATCTGTTGTTCCTGCCGCTGTTGCAGGGCTTACATGCGGGCCTGAGTATAGGCCTATCACCAAGACTGAAGCCAAGTGAGATTGGACCTAGGTGATCTGCTGTGACTTTTCCGCGCTTGCCGCATATTGTGCATACACCATTTTTGCCTACACCACTGATCTTCCGCATTAACCAAGCGGATGCTTTCCAATTGCCATCCGACCAGCACTCGAAGACCCTTCTATCCTCGCCGTATCTTGATAAGTTATCCAGATGTCTGCCCGTATCTTCCTTGGCCCTACAACACAGGTTGAGGGAGTGGTAACCATCAAACCTGTCGGGGCAGTTGCTCATGACCCCCGGACTCAATCTGCCGGTGGGGTTCGCAAGAATGAACTCCAAGTATTCGCTGCGGGTTCTGCCAATATCAGATGGCATTCTAAATGCCCACGCTATGCCTTCGAGTGCATCAGTTTCTTCGAATTCCTTAAACAGAATTGTTAGTATCTCAGAAATCTCCAAGAGGTCTGCGAACACGAATTCTATATCTCTTTGGAATATGTTGTTCAACCGTTTCATGGAATTCTTGGTGGGATAAACATAATCGATTCTCAGGACTCGGCCACATTTCTTGCAGGGCTTCTTGCCCGTCGGATGATTGGCACGAGCAGTTCTTGATGGCCATTGTCTTTCCCTTTGAATGCCAAGCTCATCTCGCTTCTGAGCCCACCATTCCTTTCGTTGTTTTCCGATTTCGCTTTTCCCCATCACAACCCATCGAACGAATCCGTCTTCCTTGTAGACCTCTGGCATTCCCTCGTAGTTCTCATGTCTTGCGATATCGTGCGTGTATTTGAGGAATCTCTTGTGCAAGATTTTCGCCCTTGGGCTCAACTACAACCCTCAGTCATCACATATTAGCCTCTGCCTTTGCATGAAGGCAACGAGTTTGATTGTCCGAGCCCTTGCTTTATATGATTCTATGATTGAGAAGAAGTACGTGGCAAACCACCTACAGAGATGCATAAGCAGTACTGGTCCATCAAGGATGCTTTCAAGCAATAATGAAACAGCACTCTAACATGATGATGTTCATATCCTTCGGTGGCATTCTACATCACTTATTAACGCGTGGCGGAGCGGATTCTGCGTGGCATATAGCCTTTCAGTTGCGAAGCGCATCATAGAAATCTGCAAGCCTTACTTTTCGAATCTCTTGCCGAGTGCTCTTTGAAAACCTGACTTCTCAGCGGACGGATTAATCTAACTCGGTTATTCCAATCAGGCCACGTCAAGTCCTAACCAAGCATATACCTTTCTTGGATTAGGTGCTTCAGCAGCCATTTGCACTAGCGACTTGATATCCGACGCATCCCTTATGATTACATAATCTTTGAGAGCTCCTTGGCGCTCTGGATCACTTGTTGACTTACTTGTGAACACAACGCCTACAAATCTCAGTCCTTTGGCACGACTGGAAAGACTCGATAGAGCTGTCTTCATCAATCCGATTTTGTGACGTGGACTACCTATAGTGCATTCAGAAACCAGTACTACATTGCTGGTATCATCGAAGGCCAAAAAATCCTCACAGGACAGGCCAAAGCCACCAGTCCATGCCACCTTGAACCCACAGGAGGTGAGTAGAGATGCCATGATTGCTTCAAATACATCGCCATCACTGAGCCTTATCATTTCGTCCTCAAAGGAATCGAATTTGAAATGCTTGCTCACCTTTGTCTTATCTAGTAGTCCAAGGGTATACCATATCGGATTTACTATTGGAAGGTTGTGTGTATATGCTGTATCCAAGCCGGACCTGCCTTTGAGAGATAGTGTCACATCAACACCAATTGATTCTGTTGCCTCATCTGGTACCGGAAATGATTTCTCGACTTCAACAGACCCATCAGGTAATTCGACAACAGGTGACTTGCGCAGTCTGGGAGCGTGGGGTAAGAATCCTCCATTAGAGGATGAGAAGACCGCCTTAATTCGCATGTCATCTGCGGTTTCTTTCATGCATTTGAATCGGACAACAACATCAGAACCGAGGTATTTCAGATCAGTAATCTGTACGTAGGATGGAGCATAAATGTCGACTAGATTAACATTGATGTTATCGCGACTAAGGCCAAAAAACTTCTGAATCAAATCTTGGATAGAGGGAAACGGCAGTATCTTGTGAAGACGAATTTCGTTAGAGATACTGTCCATTGCTTTCTGTATCAGCTTTTCGCGATCTGCCACACCCCTCAGCCGAAGTGTTGTGTTTTCCGGAAAGATACTTCCGATTCTATCATTTCTAAAGTAGACATTGCATTGCCATTGTGGCGAATCTGAATCTTCAAACCCCACAGTCAGGTCGTCAAGGCACAGTCCTCCGGAGGTTATGTATCTAACGAGAGATTTTATGTCGCTGTATTCCATGGTCACTTCCACTATCTTCAAGGATTTTGACGGCCAGACCTGATTTGTGCTTTCTTCAGCCTCTGTTGGTAGCAAATCAATCCTAGTAATGCAGGATACGAATCCATTGCTTGTATCAACCAAGAGTGTCCGTACTCTGGCTGATTTGTATGCGGATTCCATGTCCTTAACGCGTTTCTCGAATTCCATAATCTCTGGATTCAATCCATTCACATCCCAATATGCCATTACCTGCAATCAACTAGTCATTATGTTCATCATACTGTAGTAGAACCTAATCTATCAGTCAGTTGAGTCCTGCTTTTCGCAGAGTCGTCTGAGAAGCGCATGGCCTTTTCTGAACTCATCCTCACTGCTTAGCCAGACTTCAATCTGGATGTCACTCATCATTCTACTCAATCGAATCTTCAAATCTATCTGCTGACTGCTCAATATCATCACCTTTCGATTCGCGGGACCTAGCTTCTTCAATTGATCCCAGAATCCCAACCGCCCATGAGTAGCCCTTGGTATTCAAGATAATGCCGGACTTCTTGTTTTCGTCTACGTGGGGTGTGACGCCTTTTTTCGGGTTGGCAAGATATTTTCTAATCGAATCTGGCTTGATGTCGACCATCTTCACCAGCTCCTTCCTTGAGAGCCGCTCTGGAAAAGCTAACAACAGTGCTAGTGCAATCCGACTCTTGACTGGGCCTACGGATTTTCCAAATACGATGGCCCACTGTTTCATCTCTGAACTGTACTCTGTTGCGTAACCTGCAACTGCAGCAATTCTGCACTTCATCTTTCCAAGAGCCGCCTTTGCTATGGCATCAGACCAGTTGTGTCCGCCCACTGACAGTACGGCATCACCATGCTTGAGCTGAAGCTCCACCCAGTCCCAAGTGTCATCCATAGAATCCTCTTCTTCTGTCATACTACCACGGTCACCTGCTTGCGCATAGGTTGATAACGTAGAACTCCTACAAAACGTTTTTCATCAAATCATTATTATCAATCACACTGTTAATAGGAAAGAGGCAATTCCAATGGAGGATTCTAGTTCAAACCGATTCGAGATTTGCGACAAGGATGAAGATGAAGTCGAATTCACGGTGAGATTTGACTCTCTTGATGATGTATATCAGGCGGCAGACGATCTGCTTCAACTGAAATCGGTTTACAGGGGTATGAAAATAGTCCGCGACTTGTGGAACCTGTGCGAAATTAACGTCTCGGGGGTATTCATTCCCAAAAAGAGTATAGAAATTCCCAAAGCAAGATGGGTGACACTGGCTGCAGCGGCATCCTTCCCGAATGGTGTTCCACGTAATCTGATTATGGAGGGTTCAGGCTTGACTGCTGCTAAGCTCAATGCATATTGCACTAGCAAGAACAATCCCACTTCCAGATACCTGTATGCGGATAGTGAGATGATCTATATCATTCCAGAGGGGATTGATTGGGTTATGGGACTCCTCAAGAAGGATGGTCAAATCGAAGAAGAGGTGGACCAAGCTTGAGAAAATCGATTCCGGTATCGGTGGGAGAGTATGATCTTCATGTTGATGATTTTGATGATTGGCTTGAAGCATTGAATGAGATAGAACTGGGACGAATTAGGATTGAGATTGCTAGAACTACAGGTCTAGGCCTCCACTCTGGTATTGCTAGGCGAGGTGCCATTCCTTGCATTTCATTAACTGCAAAAGAACGGCTAATCTGTGCTCTATTGCTTCAGCACCCAAAGGGTGTTTCCAAGGAGTCGTTACAAGCTGCTACAGGAATGAAGCCAACTTCACTTGCAACCTACCTCAGCAGCAAACAAGAAGGTCTTGCAGAGGGAATAAGGAATACGGACAATGGATATGTAATTGAGGAGAGTTGGCTCGATTGGGCATTGAAGATTGCATCGGAAGCTATGAAAAAATGCACAGAATCAGAAACCTCGTGATTCTTCTCCAAAACAGGTGACTTGTGATGGCACGAATGGACCCATGGATAGCAGAGTTCAAGGAGATTATTGATCTTTCAGTGAGTCTATTCACAGGAAATCTCGAGTCAGGGTCACGGATCGCTGTTGTATTGCTGGACAACTGTGTGGAGTTCATGTTTAAGGCATACCTAAGGGTGAAGAAACGAGTTGTTGGGACAGGGAAAAAATATGCCATAAAGCCCAATGAATGGGAATCCAAAGTATCTAGACAATTCAATAAGCTGGCTGATGCGATGAGGGCTCATAGCAAGCTCTCACATGATTTAATCGATGAAGCTGAACATTATCATACAATTAGAAACGATCTATATCACACCGGTACTCCTGTAAAGACAGGCGATGCTGTGTTCAAGGAACAACTCAAAGTGGTGCTCAAGATTCTTCAAAGTCTGTATTCTACAAAACACAGTCCAAAGTCAGTTAAACTTAACATTGCGGATGCATCGCAACCGTCCCCGGAGGACCGATTGAAGTCTACAGTCAAGACAATGCCGGGAAACCCGCAAGCATTGAATTTGAACCTGCCTAGAAAAATCTCATTTGCTCAAATTATTAGAATCATTTTGTATGGTCAGCAGAAGATAGTGGGAGCCTATGGATCTGTCAAGCGGATTGCAGAAATACTTGCACTCAATATGCAACCTTCTGACGAAAAAAAGATATGCGCGACCTTGGCCGAATTGAAGCAGAGAAACCAAGTGACAGAGGATGAAGGTGTGTTTGCTCTCACAGATTTTGGGCTAAAGGCACTCACAGATGCAATCTGAAGATCAGCTCACTCCTCTCATATCCTTAGGAGGTATTTTGAATCAGTGACCCGATGATGGTTGTAGGCCGTGCAGGATTCGCTCCGGCATATAATCTTTCAGATGCAAGTCCACCGGATTAACTCGATGGGTGTGTTTGGATGCATGCACCGACCTGTTTCAAGTCTTGTAAGGTGAGTGAACACCCTCGTTAACCTTCAACCCACGCGTTCCACCCTTCCCGTGACGGCTGTCGCCAGCATACATCGTGTCCCACGCCGACGCTATGACACGGGCTTCGCCAGACTTCAAGGGGACATTGTCCCTCTGTCCCCGACCTTTCTGTTTCACATCCAACCAAAAGGGTTTGACAAAGATAATAAACCTAGATGAGAACGCACCCGTTGTCGGGGAATCGTATTGAGTGAGAGGTCTAAGAAAGCAGTCACTCTAGTCATGATCGCCATCTCAACTGTTAGCTATGGCATATTCTTCAATCCTCCATCAGTCGCCGAATATGAGGGATGGCTTATCAGACAATACGATGAGGCCCAATATTCTGTGACAGCGGAAATCCGTGCCGGAGATACCTTTGTTGTTGATATCCTTAATGAATATGGAATTGCGTCAGGCTCAAGCTTTAGGATTCGCGCCGCAGAAACCCCTTCAACCGTGAATATTTCTGAAATCGGTGAAAATCTGTTGGAATTCACAGGTGTAGTTCCAGTTGAACAGCTACTCGGTCAGGATTGGGTTCTCCGAAACTCGAGCCTACCCTTTTTCCTGCCTACTGGATACTGGGACGAAATCGATGAAGCGTTGAACCAGACCGTTGGCATTGATTTGGAGGAGGAGTGGTGGGGAGAGATGACCATCACCACATCCATTGACTCAGCAGAATTGGGTGTTCTGGAGTATTTCTTAGCTTGGGAGCGACAAGATGGGGTTCTACAGGGGATGACAATCAATGCCACATCACATGACGGATGGGATTTCATTCGTCTATCGCTTTCCAGCCAGCGACTCGCTTACCAAATGGATATCGACTACTTGCTGCAGTCCGTTAATAGGTACGTTCCTGTTCTAATACTCCTGTTCGGCACCTTTGGCCCCTTCTTTGTACTAACATTTCTCTGGAGGTCAGAGATTCAAAAGCGCCTACAAAAGACACTTCCCGGGTCCTTGGAAGACCGACTGGAGGAATACAGCCGTGTTTATCTACTCCTATGGGCAACTGGACTTCTCGTCACTGCAATAACAAGTCTTAGGGCATCCCAACTCGCCCCGGAATCGATAGTGCCTGTGATCGGATCATATTGTCTTGCGATTCTTCTCGGCTCATTTGTTTCATTCTATAGACTAAGGAACATCGAGTGGAATTCTAAGCCAGTGGAGTTGATTCAGTATGGAGTCGTGTCTGTGGCGGCTTCTGTGAGCGGCCTTTTTATTTTTCAACCTGGAGAAGTTGCTACCCCGCTTGCTTATGCTTTACCGCTTGTCTTGATTCTAGGTGCACTTGTTCTCTTGGTTGCTATGTATCCTCTAAGAAGACTCAGCTTAACTACTCAAAGTGAAATTGTTGAGAGAGATGAGATTTCATCAATGATGGAAGACGAGGACGGTTGACCGGAGATTAATCCTCCAGTCGTGCTTCTTTACTAAACACCACATCACTTCTCTGGGAGTTCGGTGATGGACTTCTACGTTCAGGAAATCCTCTAATGCACTGAGTGCATGCTAGGACCTTGCATATCCTACTAAGTCTTCAGGTTCGATGCCAGTAAACGACTCCATACGCATCTCCTCCAGAAGAATCCTAAGCTCATCGACCAAGAATCGGTCAAGGTCAGAGCTTGTGTCTGAGGCCACATTTCTAACGACTTGAAACAACCGTGGTGTACCTCCTGCCGCGTCATTATGTCAAAATGGTCATCCCGAATACCCTGATTTCCTAACACCGATTGAATCTGCTCACGATTCTATCTTGTGCCATCTGCTGCTATCAGGAGCATAGGCCTTCCGGAAATCCTCTTCAGTTGTTTGTAGTAATACCTCAGCTGACCAGCTTCATGGACTGCTTTAACTTTGTTCTCGAAGGCTACAGCTATGTCCGAAAACTTGATCGTGCCAGTTATTCAGAACGAAGAGTCCATGAACAATAGTAGAGGAAGGCGACTTCTAGTTATGAGGAGGGTTATATATTGTGCAAACCTCCCAGACTTTCCACCACTCAGACATCTCTCATCATTCGTAAGTCCATGAAGTGTCCAGTCCATACCATAGGAATGAATACAATTCCTGAATAGATGTGAGTTTGTAGACTTCGACCAAAACTACATAGGGGTCGTGAGGACTTCCCCTTAGAACGGCGAGCGTTCCTCCGGGCTTTCGGGGTAAGCCCCCCTCAGTCCTATGAAACTTGAACCAGAACAGCGGTAGGCTCTTAGGGAGTTCATATCAGGACGTATGAGAGTCCACTGCACAGAAGAAATTGAGTTGGTGACATCGTGGCAAAAGACAAGTTTTCCCGAGATTTGGACCTCCTGCTTATGCAAATCAAGCCCAAAACAAATCCAAAAGTGATGCAGCAGCTGGTTGAAGTCCGGAATAGGCTG
>Ga0114919_10002353_pt1 | contig 15318 bp, 13 predicted proteins | sample BlataG_FD_88682 | JGI IMG/M metagenome (GOLD analysis project Ga0114919, IMG submission 88682) | Deep subsurface microbial communities from Black Sea to uncover new lineages of life (NeLLi) - Black_00105 metaG | ecosystem: Environmental > Aquatic > Marine > Oceanic > Sediment | place: Atlantic... | reverse complement strand
TTGAAATCGAAAAAATTAAAAAGTTAGATTTTAGAGATCAGCCAGTTTTAGAGGAGTTAAATTGCGTAGTATGGGATATTAATAATTGTGTTTTTCAATTTGACGATGTTTTTGGAAAAAGAAGCGAGCTTTACAGAGTAAGGTTTCAAATACAAGATATTAAATTTATTGAAAATTTGTTAAAAGCCTCTAAAAGAGATTGTTTATTGTTTGATATCGTTCATGATGTCCCAAACATGAGCGAAAATAAAGTTAATTACCATAGTATCGCTATTTACGATAAAGATTGGAAAGATTTTAGCTTTATTCACGCTACAGATTTTCATATTGCTAGGAGAAATGACTTTATTTTAAATTATCTAAGGCAAAATGTAAAAGCTAAGGTAAAAAATTGTGGTGATAACGAAAAAAAAATATCAAAAATAAACAAATTTATTCTAACGCGAGAGTTTGAACTCAAGGAAGAATTCCAAGAAGATAGATACGAGGAATTAAGGACAGCAAAGTATAACTTTAATCATAATCTGAGAAAATTAATTAATTTTGCTAATGATAGAGTTTCGCAAAATGGTTTAGATTTCATTCTAATGACGGGTGATTTAATAGATTATCTTAATATCGCGAGAGGAAATTATCATTATAAGAATAATTTTCATGTTTTTATTGATATATTACTTGGATTGAATAAGGGTTTAAAAGAACCTCCCTATTTAGGAAAAGATGAGGAGTTCGTTAATAAACAAGAAATTATGGTTCCGATTTTTACTACTATTGGAAATCACGACTATCGTAAATCACACTACGGCATTAAATTTGGCCAGGTTCATAAAATATTTGGTATGACTCATTTTGATGTGAAAGGATATTACGACATCAAATTTTTTAATTACTTTACTGCCCTTCGATCTAAAGATAAATTTTTAAAAGATTATTTTAGGTATATAAACCCTAATCTTAATTTTAAGCTTAAAATAGGGGACCAATATAATTTCATATTTCTTGACACAGGCCAGGACTCACTTGCAGATATGCATGACCTATTAAAAGGTGGACCAAGTACCAAGGGAATTAAAGAATATCAAGTTGACTTATTACGTGCATATATAAGATTGGCTCATAATGAGAAAATTATTGTTGTCATGCATACACCTCCAGTGTCTCCCAATCTTAGTTATCTTAAAAAGAGAAAATATAGAAAAAAATTAAAGATTAAAGGTAGACCGCTAAGTTGGTCAGATTTTTACGAAAGTAATTTAAAAAAATACAATGATACTGGAAGGATAGACATGATTTTAAACCTAAAGTATCAAACGATAATGTATAATTGGGCTACACTTTTGAGAATTTTTACGGGATCAGATACAATCATTAGGAGGAAAGTAGATTTCGTTATGTGTGGCCACACACATACTTTAAAAGAGTATCGGTTAAAAGAAACTAAAGAAACCAATCGAATAAATTTTGGTTTTTGGTTTTTCCCAATTTATATCGAAGTACCTTGTGAAATTTACACTTCCCGGTATCGAGATAAATTTAAAGAAATTAAAGATCCTTTTGCACTAAAGGCTTGGTTTGACGTAAACAAACCCTTTGTATTTCAAACCCAAGCACTCGGCCCGCTTTCATCAAAGTTCAAATTCAAACCGCCAGGTTTTAGATATTATATTATTAAAAATAATCAAATGGTTAGAGCTAAAGTCTTTTCATTACACTTAAAGTGAAGTGATTTGTACTTTTTTTTTTAATTAACCTTCTATTAATTCTATTACTTCTTCATATGATGTATTTGGCATAGGTCCGAAAAATTTTACTTTAAGAGCTCCTACTGCGTTTGCGAACAGTCCAATTCTTTTTAAATCCCATTCAGCTAAATATCCAACAATAAATGCGCCTCCAAACGAATCACCTGCCCCAGTGGGGTCTATTTCTTTTACGCTAAATCCTGGTATGTTTATACCATCAACTATCCCCGAAGAAAATATTTGGCACCCTTCTTTTCCTTTTTTTAAAACAACTAATTTGGGACCCATTTCCAGTAATTTCTTACACGCTTTTTTCGCTCCCTTCACACCAGCTATCATTTCTGCTTCTTCGCCACTTGGGAATAAAATAGTTGTCTTTTCTAACACTGGTTTCGATATTTTTATAATTGTTTTTAAATCTAACATTTCTGGTCTTAAATTTGGATCAAAAGAGATAATGACTTGTGGATTTAGTGATTTAGCAATCTCAATTGCTTTATAACATGATTCTTGGGAACTTTCACTTATAGAAAGAGAACTACCCATAATGTGAAGAGCTTTAATATTTGAAAAATATGCTCTTTCAAGATCGTTAGGAGATATTTGTCCTGCGGCACCTGCAGAAAAAATGAATTTCCGAGAGCCATCAGAATTATATTGATTAAACGCAATTCCAGTGGTTCTGTTTTCATTAACTTTTATTTTAGATACATCAACATTGTCATTTTTTAATTTCTCAATTATAGTTAGACCAAACTCATCATTTCCAACTGCGCCTATAAAACCTGTTGAGAAATTAAATGGTACTGACATCCGAGCTGCAGAATCTATGAAAATTGCTGGAGCTCCACTTGGAAATGGGCCCTTATAAGAAGCCCCAATTATTCCATGAGGGATATCTTTTTCAGATCTCATAATTTCAACTAAAATTTCTCCCAAACAAATGATATTAGGACGCATTTTCGTCAATTTCTATTTTTTCCATTAAAATATATTAATTTAACAGAGTAAGTAATAGAATTTAATATTTTAGAAGCTATAACTTATTTTTTACCTTGACCTATTTTTGTAGAATCAGATTCTTTGCGGAGTAAGAATAAAGATAAAATTCCTATTAAAAGTCCTAAAGCTAAAAACATAAAACCAAAGGACCAACAATAGATTGCCCTAGTTGTCAAGTAAAGACGAATAGAAAGGTTAAAAAGAAATCATATGTTTTGGCTATTGTTTTTGTAGCAATTACAGTTATCTTTATTCTTTATTTCAACAGCATATTCGGATTTTTTGCGTAAAACATAAAATCTTTTGAAAAGAGAATAGTTTGTGTATAAAAATTGTTACTTGCTCTTTATAGTATTCATTATTTAGTATTTAAATGTTCAAAAAGATTATTTAATACTTTTCATAATACTTTCATAATAATAATAAGAAGAAGAATATAAATTTAATAATAGGGAAAAACAGTGGGTTTAAAGACTAATATTACAGAAATGTTTGGGATTAAATATCCCATTATAACCGCTCCAATGGGGCCTTTTTATACTACAGACTTAGCTGTGGCAGTTTCAGAAGCGGGAGGTTTAGGAGTATTAAGTCATACTAATTTATTTGGAAAAAGTAGTTTATCTGAAATGAAGAAAAATATGGAATATGTCGTTGAGCATACTGATAAGCCTTTTGGCTTTAACATAAGAACTTCAAGAATGCAGATTGATGCACCAGGGCTCTGTCGGGCAATTCCAAGGTTTATCAATAATAATTCTAAATTAAGAGAACAATGTCTTTATGTAATCACAAGTGCTGGAACTCCTAAAATGATTCAAAATAATGCATTTAAGAAGCTTAAAGAAAGTGGGTCAAATATTAAGCATTTTCATGTGGCACCTGCGTTATGGCTATCTGATAAATGCGTTGCTGCAGGATGCGATGGTATGGTCGTTACAGGTTGGGAAGGAGGCGGGCACCAATCGTATGAAAAAATAAGCTCTTTAGTACTTCTTCAGCAAGTTAAAAAAAAGCATCCCGATTTTCCATTAATTGCTTGTGGTGGCTTTGCTACTGGAGAAGGCGTAGCAGCAGCATTAACCCTAGGAGCTGGAGGAGTTGCTATGGGTTCTAGATTTATTGCCTCAAAAGAGAGTGAATTTCACGAAAAATATAAAAATATCATACCTTCTGCCAAAGCAAGCGATACGACATGGGTTACTGGCGTTTTAGGTCCGATAAGGCTTTGGAAAAATAATTATTCGATGCACCATGGTGTTGTTTCAAATAAAGAAGAAAAAATGGCGCTAGAAACTCAAATTACCCCACAAAAGGCTCTAGAAGATCAAAAACATTACGAAATGACTTATGAAGGAAATATAGATGATGGTGCAGTTTTATTAGGCCAAAGCATTGGTATTATTCACTCTATTGAAAGTGTTAAAGACATTATGGAGAACATCATAAAGAACGCTGAAAAATCTTTGATCAAAGCTTCAAAAATAGTAATTTAAATTTTTTAATAAAAGAAATTTTTTTTTATATACCAAACTTTTTTTTAAAGTATTATTCCATAATATAATAAAGATTAATTAAAAATGGGTGTTAAAATGAAATCAAGGAAAAAAATAGAGCTAATTAATGAAATTTTAGATAGGTATGACGAGGGTACATGTTTCTACTGCGGGCAAATTCTAAATGGTGATTTAGAGGCTGAAGATTTTGACGATGGCTATTCTGCCGATTGGTGTCCTGACTGTTGCAAAAATATTGATCCCGATGATAATTGGGAGGAAGCATGCTTAGATGCAGTAGATAAAGTTATTCATGATAGCCCCTTTAAGCCTTAAATCTTATGTATTTACTTTAATTGTATTAAAATCTGAGTGAAATGACTGACAATAGGAAAGAAATTGGATCATATGAATTTATGGAATTTTTTATGTCTCGGGCCGCACATGTAGTTTCTATGGATACCAATGGAAAAACAAATGTAATGGCACTCCTATGGAAGACAATTGGAGAACTCTGGATGCTCCCCGTGATAACAATAGCAATATCACCTTCTCGTTATACTTTCAAGTTGCTAACTGAAGGCATTCAAGAATTTACGATTAACATCCCTTCATCTAAAATAGCCGATACGATAGACATTACCGGTTCATTATCAGGGAGGGATGTGGATAAATTTAAGGAAACTGGATTAGAAACTATCGAAGGAAAACGAACAAAAGTTCCTACTCTTAAGGATTGCGTATTAACCTACGAGTGCAAAATTGTTCATTCGTGTAAATCTGGAAGTATGGCCTCCCATCACTTATTTTTTGGCCAAATTTTAACAGCTTACGCTTCAAACGAAATAATAAAATAATTCAGCTTTTTATCCTTTATTTCTCATCTCAGTTTCACATATACAGCGACTTGAACTTAAGATCTCTTCACCGCAAGGGCACTTTTTGGGATGTCCATACTTCTTACAAATTTTATTTATAGTTTCACACGAGAAAAGTAGATTTAGCTTTTCGCTTTCTCTATGTGCAAGTTCTGGTATTACACCTAATTCGTAATGTAATAGCGTTTCTATGAGTCTTGCGTGCCTAATTAATTCTATTGCCAAATCTCTTCCTTTAGAGGTCAACTCTACTTCATGATAAGCTTCGTAATTAACGATTTCCTTTCTTTTTAATCTTGTGATGCAACTCCCCAAAGTAGAATGAGGAACTCTAAGTTCTTTTGCTATCTTTCCGATTTTTAAGGGAGTACTCTGTCGATATAAAAGTTTAACAACAATATAATCTAAATCTTGCATATTCGAATTTTAGCTATTATTTCAATACATTAATGATTATGGTTCATAGTAAACATGATTAGAATCATCACTATCACTCCAGCTAAGATTAGGATTAGTTGTTTTAATGTGTGTTTAAATCCCCACTTTTTATGTAACTCTGGTGCTAAATCTGATAAGGCGATGTATAAAAAGCTTGCTGCTGAAATTGCAAGGGCGAATGGTATAATATAAGAGATTTCTCCTAAAAGAAAATAACTAATAATTGCTGCAGGAATGGTCGTTACACTTGATAGAGCGTTATATATGAATGATTTCTTTTTTGAAAGCCCCCCGTGCAAAAGTATCCCAAAATCTCCTGTCTCTTGGGGAACTTCATGGGCAATTATTGCAAGACCTACAGCTACACCTACGGAAAAGTTTGTAAGGAAAGCCGCTGCAATGACAATTCCATCTATAAAGTTATGTAACGCGTCTCCTATCAGCACGATAGGCCCCGCTGCTGAGTGAACATCGCATTCCTCGTCAGTACAATTTCGCCAGATAATTAATTTTTCAAGAAAAAAGAACGTAAGAATTCCTCCTAAAACAAAGAGCATTACATTATGTGATTCCCCACCAGCACTCTCTATTGCCTCCGGAATTAACCCAAACAATGCAGCTGTGAGAAGAGTTCCAGTCGCAAAGGAGATCAACATTGAAATTAACTCTTTCTGGATTTTATCTGCTAATAATACAAAAATAGCGGCAGCTGAAATTGCTCCAAGACTACTTAAAAGACTAAATAAAAGTATCCATGCAAGAATTTTCTATTCACCAAATAATCCCAAATTATTTATTAAAATGATGATTTCTTGAATATAAATTTTACGATCAATCGTAAATTTAAGAAATAAAAAAAAATATAATAACTCATATTAACAATTATTACTTATAAAGCCTTCATTTTGGAATCGTCATAAATCATTAAGGGTAATTTATTATTCGCGAACCACTTCCATTAATTTGTACTGATTGTAAAAAGGAATTTAAATTTGGCTCCATAGAATATAAATGCCCAGATTGCGATGGTTTACTTTGGGTTAAATCAGATATTAGTAGTTACAAGACCACTTTTCTTAAAATTAAACAAATCTATAATTTTTGGGATTTTTATTTCGCCTTACCAGAGATTGATAAAAAATTTCTTGTAACTTTGGGAGAGGGTGGAACACCATGTAAAGATTCTGAAAAAATTGGTCAGATTTTAGGTTTGAAAAACTTGAGTTTTAAAAATGAAACACAAAATCCTTATACAAACTCATTTAAAGATCGCGTTGGTGCATTATTAATATCTCATGCTCGAAGTTGGGATTACAAAAGGGTTGTTTGTGCTTCAAATGGAAACCAAGGTGCTTCTATTGCTGCTTATGCTTCACTTGAAGGATTGAAATGTGTTAACATAATTCCGAAAGAAATTGACATTGGTAAGCGAGCTCAAATAATCACCTATAATTCTGAATTAATTATAAAGGGGGAAACTGTTGATGATACTTTGAAATATTCGTTAGATCCACAATATAACTTATATTACCAATGTACCCCTGAATATAATCCCCTAACAATAGAAGCTCAAAAGACAATATCGTTTGAAATTTATCAACAAAAAGGAGTTCCGGATTGGGTTATCGTCCCAATGGGGAGCGGTGAGTTATTAGTAAGTATATGGAAAGGTTTTTCTGAACTTAAAGAAGCAGATATCATTAATAAATTTCCAAAATTAATTGGAGTCCAGTCCCAAGCTTCCGCACCAATTGTTGATAACTTTTATGAAAAGAGCCAAAATAAAAAGGGATATAAAGAAAAAATAAATTCTTTAGCTTTAGGAGTTTTAGTTAGGGATCCAATATTTAAAAATTTAGCACTAAAATATATCAAAAAAAGCAAAGGAACAGCTATTGCCATTCCTGAGAATTTAATCTTAAGTTCAATTGATGAATTAATTAGAAATGAGGGAATTCTTGCAGAACCTGCATCAGCATTAACTTTATCAGCAGTTTATACCTTAGAACGACAAGGGATTTTTAATAATGATGATAAAATCATCTGCCTTATAACAGGTAGCGGATTAAAAGCACCATATGTCCTCGAAGCAATTTCATCAAGAACTAAAACTGCGGGAACAGGAAAGATATTGAGCACTAAATTGAAAATTCTGTCTCAAATTTCTTTATCTAAAGATAACGGAATAGATGGAACTAAAATAAGAGAAATTATCGGTTCTATAAAACGTGCCGCAGTTTATCAGCATTTGAAGGAATTAGAATCAAAAAATTTAATATATAGAGAAAAAGAAGGTAAAATTGTGTTATATTTTATCACTGATAATGGTAGAAAGGTTTTAGATGCTTTAGATATACTAATTACTTTACTTTAAGTATCTTCAAGAGAAATTTCTGGTGAATTAAATTGAAGATATACTTTATCAAATACTTGGGGTAAACTGTTTACAATATTTTTTCTGGCAACAAAAGCAAAAATTAACGCTGATGAAACTCCTAACCCAAATTGAATTGTCCCATTAAAGAAAAACTCAAATAACGCACTAGGGAAGCCGTATAGTACTATCTCAACTATAAAATAACCGAAAACCATTACTAAACCTCCAAAAATTACCGCTAAAAAATCTCTATAATTAAGTTTTGAGTAATGTTTTTTTGGATTGGCAATTAATCCTACAATAAATCCTTCTAACCCCTTTATAATTAAAGTAGGTATTGCGTAAATGGGCGCTATGAATAAATCTGCAAGTGCTGATCCAATTCCTCCCGCAATACCTCCTATGATGGGGCCAAATAAAAGCCCGGAGATCATTACTCCTATATCTCCAAGATTAATGTACCCTTGTGTCGCAGGGATTGTTATGGGCACAATAAATGTTAAGACACATGTAAAAGCTGCAAATATCCCTATTAATGATATGATTAAAGAATTTTGTGGTAACATATAACCGTAGAAAGCCCTGTTTTTTGAAAATTCTTTATTCTCTGGCATTATTAACACGATTTATGGTTTTTTAAATTCTATTTTCTAAATAATTTAGTATGGTTTCAACTTATATATCACTTTCATCTTTTATAAAACTGATTATCCAAAGAGAATAATTCATAGAATTTCTCAATCATCTTTTTATTCTCTAATGATGATAAGGTTTTTTTAATCAGGGCAAGAAAAAAATATGATTGAAAAATCTTAATATTTGTTAAGAATTCATAATAATTATGTTCATTTGTCTCGATAACTTAATTCGAACTGAATTAAATCATGAAGAAGTTTTATTAATTCCAGAACCACTTTATTTCAAGTTAATAAATCTTCAATTATTAAAATTCAGTGAAAAATCATCAATTATATCTAATTTACCTAGAAAAGATTCCTACATTATTGATCAGTTTCAAAAACAATTAGAAAATTTTGGATTTGAAAAAGAATTAGAAGTTCAATATATCCAAGAAGATCTAAAGCTCGCTCAAAGTGAATCAATTATAGAGATTTGTAATAAAATTTTTCCTGAATTGAATTTTGATGATTTATTGCATAATAAAAACAAAATTGAACAAGGATATATTCTAATTTCAAATAAGTCAAAAATATACTTAGAAGCGGATTCTTCACAAGGAATATTCTATGGGATTCAAACTTTAATTCAACTGATGAATTCAACTCCGACCAAGAAATTGATAAGTCAAGTAGCAATTATTGATTATCCCCTATTAAGAATTAGAGGAGTGTCGGATGATATTTCGAGAGGTCAAGCAGCAACGGTAGAAAATCTCAAGAAGTTTATCAAAGTACTAAGTCATTTCAAAATAAATCATTACTACTTAGTTTACATGCAAGATATGTTCAAATTTGAAAATCATCCTGAAATCGGTAAGGGAAGAGGGGCTTACGCCAAAGAAGAAATAAAGGAAATATTCAACTTCGCAAAAAAACATTTTGTTGAGCTAATCCCGATTTTTCAAACTATTGGTCATTGGGATAATATACTTCACAATGAAAAATATTGGCAATATGGAGAATTTCCAGGCTCAAATAGTTTGAACATCGCAAACGCCAAAATCTATGAGATATTAGATGGTATGATTAAGGATTTAAGTGAAGTGTTCAAATCTGAATACTTCCATATAGGAGCAGATGAAAGTTGGGATGTAGGGAAAGGAGCTTCAAAAGAATATATAGATAAAATAGGAATCGGTAATGCGTACTTAAATCATTACAAAAAGATTTACGAGATCGTTAAAAAGCATGGATATAAAAAAATCATTATATACCATGATATCCTCTACAAGTATCGAGAAGTTTTAGAGGGTTTACCCAAGGATATGATTGTAATGTATTGGAAATATAATACTAAAGAAAACCATCCAATTTTAAAAAAAATAAAAGAATTTAAACTACCAATAATTGTTAGTCCTTCTATTATAGATTACAATCGATTGTTTCCATCGTTCACCCGCTCTGAGAAAAACATATCAAATCTAATTAAAAACGGTTATGAAAACGGAGCTATAGGAGAAATAACTTCAAGTTGGGGAGACTATTCAAATAAGGAAATTAGAGAAAACCGATTTTACGGCTTTATTTACTCTTCACAAGTTGGCTGGAGTCCTTCGAAAAATGTAAATCCAATTAAATTTTGGAAAAGCCTTTTACTACATTTTTTTGGAATTAACGATCCTAGGTTATTTAAAGTTATAAGAACCTTAAGAGCTGTTGAAGATAAAAAGCGTTTACATACAAGACCTACTTTTTATTATAATCACTTTTTCAGCCACCCATATAACAAGAAAAGTTCGTTATATAGAAAAAATCTAAAGAAATCTAAATATGATTCTTTAATCATTGATATGGATGGAATTATTGTCATATGTAAGGATTTAGAGAGAATTGCGCCAAAGAATAAGGAAAACATTAGAGTCTTAGCCTTTATTGCGAAGCATATTAAATTTTACTGCAAAAAGAGAATTAACTCTAAAAAATTAGTTGATTTTCGGTCTAAAAGAGTAAAAGACGAATACATATTAATAATAATAAAAGAAATTGAGGCTTTAAAAAGGGAGTTAAACGAACTCCTAAAGGAATACGAAACCTTATGGTTGAGCGTTGCAAAAGAAGATGGTTTTGAATCAATAAAGATGAAATATTTGTGGTTACTGAAATTTTACGACGAAAAAATCGAAGATACTCGAAACAGAAGCAAATGGCGAGACCCAAATATTCCTAGTGAATTAATTCACCTTGACGCTAAAAAAAAGCACCAAATTCACACTACTTACTTTAAAAAAACGATTGAAATCGACGAAGAAATTGAAACTGCTTACTTACAAGTAATAGGAGGGGTTTTCGCAAAAATTAGCCTAAATAATAATCATATCGGCCATGTAATAACTAGACATTCGTTAAATTATGTGGTTTTAGAAAATAATATTCAAATATTTGATATTAAAAAGTATCTAGAACATGGTGAAAATCTAATCTTTATCGAAAATAAGGATTGTATCGGAGGAATTGGCCCAATTAACGTTTATGGCGAAATTAAACTGAAATCAGGCCAAATTGGTCTAATTAAATCTGATAAGACATGGTTAGGGGCAAGAAATCACGATGGTCCATGGAAAATTGTTAAAAGTTTTGGTAGCCCACCTAAAGTTACTGGAGGATTATGTTATCCCGATTTTGAACATAACATTCATTCGTTAGAAAGCGATATGATGACTTTTTTTAACGCTTTAATTGGTAGGATTCCAGGAAAGTTATATTGGGTTTTAAGAATAGTTATAAAGCTATTTTACCGTTACGACGTTCTAGAATGAATATTAAGATGATAAAATTAAAAAAAAATTATTTGAATTTCTTTAAAAATTCCGGTTTAATTTTTGTGACTCTTTTTACGATTTTTGCTTGAAGTTCTAACGCGACTTTAGAAGAGCCTTCGGGGGGGATTGAAAGTTTAAACTTGTAATTAGGTTCTTCAATTTCAGAGGGTTCTGGCTCGGATTTAATAAAAGTAACTTCTTTAGTCTGCTTGAAATCCAATACTAATTCAATAGGATAGTTCAGTTTATTTTCTATATTAATTTTTCGCGATATTTTATCAAAGCTCGTTCTAACTTCAATATGTTCTTTAGGTTCAATGGCATCTTCAAAGGTTATCTTAGGTTCTCCCTCTTCAATCTGTACGATATCATCGTTAATAATGATGTCATCATCAATTAATTCTTCGGATATTATCTTGTTGCCTATACTTTCGGCGGTATTGAGAAATAGGAAGGGTAAATTATTTTTATAAAGTGTCATGGGGGAATTTGTTGGAAGATCAACATTTTCTCCCTCTTTTACTAAGATATATTTAATAACAGCTTCCCAAGTTAACTTATTTGATGAAACTGAATTTGCAGTATATTGAACCTCAATTTTTCGATCGATATTAAATTTACACTTAGACTTAAACCATTTTAATTTTATTTTTTTCCTTGTTGGAACGGTCGCTTTCATTTTGTCAATCTCCTCATAATAATTGTTTAAACCTTTGAGTTCTTTTCATAGGACCCTTTTGAATATTTTTTAAGCTCTGCAGCTCGCTCATAGCCTCTTGTCTCATATTTACGGGCGGAATATTTGTTTGATAATCAACAATATTGGAAGGTGGTTGAGGTAATTCAAATATTGCAAATCCAAGTTCGACATTCTCGTAAGTAAACCCTGTTTGATTGTCCACTACGATAAAGCCTTCAATTTCCGCGGTCTTTCCGTCCTCGTTAATGTTAACCTGAAGCGTTGTTTTCCATCTTATTCTTACATCGGACAAGAAATAAAGGATTTTTACAATAATTTCACCATCTTTAGTGGAATTTATTATAAAATTAAATATTCCTTTCATATCGAAATATGTTCTGTAAGAAGAAGCTTCGCAGATATTCGAAACATTTTCCCTCATTTCTCGTGTAAAGTCTATGGCATATGAAATGATACTATTAGCTGCGGATTTTTCCCTATCAATTATTTGCTGAGAATTATTATAGTCAGGTAACGATATTATTGTTTGCTGTAACGTGATTAATTCTTTATCCTCCGGAGTTAGATGCTCCAATTTAATCTCTGCAGAGTTTGGATCAAAACTGGCAGGAACATTTTGGATCTGAAATTCGTTTATTCCTTGTTGAACGGTTAATTTCATTTTCCTTTCGACAATTCCGCCACCACCATTAAAAATTACAATGCTTTTTACTTTTGGGTCTATTAACATTTTAGATTCATATCAATTTTTTAATGTTATGAAATAAGAATCTTTTGTTATTTAAATTTATATCAAAATCACATTGAATTATGAATTACTAAATAGCTACAGGGCAAAATTCTATGCGAATTAAAAAAAAGGAAAGAAATTGATTTAATAAAAATTTAATTAAAAATTCGAGTAAATCATAAACTTATTGGCAGAACCTAAACTGTAAATTTCGAACTTGCTACCGCGCTTTGTCTCGCAAAACATTTGGATCATCGGAAAAAGATAAAGTTGCGTGGTGATTTGTGCTTCCTTATCTTTTGAGTGACTTTTGTAGTCGCTTCCTGCTGAATTAATCGTTTTTTTTATGTTTTTATTCCAATAACCTAAAGAGGCTTCCGCTTTCGACTCTAGATCTTTAAAATCGTTAAATCTAATACCCTCAACTTCTTCTATAATTTGGTGAAGATCTCGCTCAATTTCTTTTTCGTATTTTGTTAGTGCGCTGCTATGGAGTACTGGAATTCCAGTAACGACAGTTTTAAAAGGGACGGGTAGAATTTGATATTTAAACAAGCTTTTATGACCTTCACAATCATTACATTTTACTTTACTCGTACCTGTACCAAAACAGACGCCACATGGATAAGAAAACGGTTTATTCTCCTTTTTCTGTTCTTCACCAGTTAACACAGTCAAATTTTCTTCGATTTTTCCCGTTCCTTTACATGTTTTACATTTTTCTTCTATATAACCTTTACCGCTACATTTTTTACAAGAAACTGCTTGAATTGTTTCGTATGTAGGTACTTTTTCATCGCCTTTCCAATTTTCTTTATTAAGTTTACCTTCACCCTTAAAAGAGTAAAATGTTTCTCTCACAACTCTTGGGGCAAGAACAATTTTTTCTTCCGCACCTTTGGGTGCCACACCAACAGTTTTTTTAATCGCAAAATAAATTGCGGCTTCTTTTTGGGTATCTTTAACATATTCCGCTGCACTCACAGCGTCTAAAGAAAAAATAGCACCTTTGGTGCCAAATTGTTTTTCCATCTTTTTCTTATCTTTTCTTACGGTACTTTGCTTCCACTTTTCGAAAATTGCATCTAAATTAGGAGTTTTTATTCTTACATCTGGCAAAATAATATCACATTAATTTTTTAAAAATTGAATTTATTTATTTAATAATTTTAAAATTATAAAAATATAAAATAGAATAATTTATAAATTTATTAAAACTAAATTAAAAAATAAAAAATAAAACAGATGTTATATGTCAGTAGAAGAACGGCAAAGTGTAGAATACTTCTTACAATGGATTCAACAAGGAGGCCTTAAAGATTGGATTCAACATTTCTTAGATCAAGGAGATGAGGTAAAATTAAGGCAAATAAAAGACATTTACGATAAAATCAAAGCTGTTTTTGGATTTTAGATTCTAATTTTTGTTATTTTAGTTTAATAAAAGTTTCTTATAAATTGAACGGTTTTTCTTTTGGCTACTCCTTCTAAAGATTACTTCATTGTATTTGATAGAAATTGGGATTCCAAGAAGCAACTATATTTCAATGTAAATTTTTTTTATTTGAAATCGTATAAGAAAAAAAGGCAAACCTTCTCTTACATCAATAAACCATTCTTTAGAGGTTTAGTACTCTTTGGGTTAGACTTTAAAGATAAAGTACGCCCCGTAAATTTTTCCAAGATTCAAGAAGATGGCCGCTTAGAGCCATTAAATCCGCGGCTCCTTAAAAAATTTTTAATTAACGAAAAAACTAAATTTATTGGTTTTTCAAGTCAGACTGATCCAGAAGAATTCAAACTAATAAAACAAATGCTTGAAAATTTTCAGTTCAACGAAAGTAATATTGTCTATCTAACATTTTGTAAATCTTGCTTAGAGGATAAAAAATTCACCATTTTAAGCGAAAATACTAAGATAAAATCGCTAAAAGATCAATATTTTTGCTCTAATTGTGCGGTGGATATTGTTCTAAAACAAGTACAAGTTGCGGGCCTTATCTCTTCTAATAAAATCAATCCTAAACTTAAGAATTTTTTTAATCATTTAATTTTAAAATTTAGGGATATTAATAGAGTACTAAACTCTTTTAAAGTGGATTTTAACCCCGTTAAAAACAAGGATTTGACATTGTATGATGTCGAAAGAAATCCTCCAATTAGCAAAAAATACCTCAATTATAAGATTGATAACCTTAAAATTCACAAAGATTTTAAAGCTTTGTTAAAAACGCTTAACATTTTAACATTACTACCGATACAAGTAATTTCAATTGAAAGGGGTTTGATAGAAGAACGTAGTAATCAATTGGTTATGGCACCCACATCTGCAGGTAAAACTTTAGTTGGCGAACTAGCAGGGATTACAAGAGTGTTGAGTGAAAGACGTAAAATGCTTTATTTAGTACCAATAGTAGCACTAGCCAATGTTAGAACAGAAGAATTTAAGAGTAAATATAAGAAACTTAACTTAAAAATTATTAAGAAAGTAGGAGAATCTATTCTTGAAAAAAAAG
>Ga0114919_10002352_pt1 | contig 15319 bp, 17 predicted proteins | sample BlataG_FD_88682 | JGI IMG/M metagenome (GOLD analysis project Ga0114919, IMG submission 88682) | Deep subsurface microbial communities from Black Sea to uncover new lineages of life (NeLLi) - Black_00105 metaG | ecosystem: Environmental > Aquatic > Marine > Oceanic > Sediment | place: Atlantic... | reverse complement strand
GTTTCATCATTTAGCTAATCCCTGCTCCACAATATGGCAAAAACGAACATGACAATCCCGAAGAAACCCAACAGCAACGACAGGGCCATCGGCGCCATCCCAATCTCGGGCGAAACGGCCACCCATATCCCCGCCGCCGCCAACGCAAACCACGCTGGCACATCCTTGTGCAACCCCGCTACGATAATCAACAAAGCGATCACCAGAGTGACGCTGGTGCGGAATTGCATTGATGTCATCCCAAAATCAAGGCCAAAGGCGGTAAACCCATCAGCGGCAACTGTTCCGTCCCAAAAGGCGGCTTTATCATCGGATGCGTCCGTCGCATGGGTGATTAGCACAGGGCTGGCCCGATCCACCGACAAAGCCATGAAGTCGGGTATCATCCTGGACAGACTCGGTAGTACATCAGTGAAATAACTCTGCCCCAAGCTGGTCAGCCTGCCGTCTTGGATTAAATCTATCACCCACGCCTGCTCCAGATCGGCGGCGATGGCGCTCAGATCCGCCGTCAAATCAGTATTGGCGTTGCTGCGCCACACGATATTGGTGCTGGTCGTGTTCTGAATCCCATTAACCGAGTCCAATTCCACAGTGTAAGTCCCCGGACTGTTGAAAGTCAGCCCATAACTTCTAACTTGCGCAGCGGTGAAGTAGAACGCGCTCAGCCCCTTCTCATATCCTTTGTTACCGTTGTCTGAAGTTGATACAGGTTGACTCACCTGATACCAGGATGTGCCATCCCTAAATATGAACTGATATTCATTTGCCGCCGCAACTGACGGCGTCCCCCCAGGGATGGTTATTTCGTAGGGAGCAAGGATCAGCAAGTCGCCTGACTCAACGACATCTTCATACCCTGTAATTGGCAGGTCCCCCGCTAATTTGGGAACAGTCTCATCCAGCGGCGTTGTGTAGGTTACGATCAGCTGCGGTGCGGTTGACCCTGTTTCAAATGAATCCCAGCCGACAGCATTCCCACCGGCAGGTTCGCCACCACTGATGCCAACACGTACTGACGTATACCCATCAACAACAACTGACGTGGGGTTTGACCCTGTTACGCCAGACGTAACGGAGGTTAAATCTGTTGAGAACGCAGTTGTTCCTATCGTTGTCTCGTGCATGGAACACGCGATAGGCCAGGATTCAGCATTAAACCACTCTGCGTCCAATGTTCGGCCATCATCATCAGCCGTGACGCTCAATGCGTTGAACTCAAAGGTTGCCAAGGTGATCACCGCATCATCGGGCAATGATGACGTATCCCACCGCATCAATCCAACCCGCTCTGATGTGTTGGCCCCTGACTTCTCCTTAACCACGTCAATCCTTGACCCCGCCGGCACTACTGACGTGCAGGGGGGTGGATAGGCGGCGAAGTTGGTTAACGTATTGCCATCGTCCGCCCCCAACAACGTGCTAAAGGTGGTTGTCGGGTCGATAATGTACGGATACCCCGACGGAGGGATTACACTATCATCAAAATCAAAGCCAACCGATGTCGGCGTGAGTTTGTACTGAAGCGGCCCGTACCTCTTACCCTCAGCATCAATCACAAAAGGCGCAGGGAGTATAAAGTTTGGGCCGAAGATGGTTTGCCCAGCCAAACGCATTGGGGTGGACGTATTCACCAGTTCATACCCGAACGAATACGATTGCTTGCCCCTCGGACGTGGCACGCTGCCTGCTAATTTGCTGCCAGTGCTGGTGTTGTGGATTTCCCAGATGATCCCACGATCAATAAATGAGACCTTGTTCTGGTCTTCCTTGATCGCGGGATTGACCTCAACACGGGCAGATGAAGGCAGCGACCATCGGATGCCAATGCCGGTCTCAGGATGGACCAGCTCCAACACGTCGCGGGTCAGTATCGCCTTGGCCGCGTTGCTGCCCTGGCTGGTGAATTGATCATTACCGCTCAGAACTCGCAACCCCTGACCTGGGACTGGGGAATCAGGGCGAAAAGCCAGGTCAACCGGCTTCCAGGTGTCGGCTGGTTTTGCGTTCAGACGTTGGCCGAAGACAGTGCGGCGGTGTCCGTCCGGCGTCAATACGGTCGTGGCGTCTTCGGTGCTCTGGCTGGCGATGAAAACGTCCGGCCCATCGGCGTTGACCAAAGTCGTATACCCGACGATTGCCAGCCCTAGAATCAGCCCAAAAGCGACGATTTTAAGCAGGGACATTATCACCCTGGGATACCTTTCCGGCGCCTACTGCCAAAGGTGATTATCTTCCGGCCAATGATGTCTTCAGCATCGTCGTTCACGGCCTGCAACCCCAAAATGATGAACAAAAGCGCCAGCATGATGCACATGAACGAGAGCGTGGAGTTATTCCAGGTCGTGCCGAACAGGTCAGCCATATAGAATAACCCAACAACCGCTAATATGTGAATTATTGTGTTCATTCGGTGTCACTCTGGTACAGTCTATACCCTTTGTTATAAATGATGCTGAACCCCAATGCCTCCGCCCTGGTCGCCAATCCTTTGGAGTCTTTAATGTTGGATTCCAGCCGTTGCGCTCTGGTAAGCAGCTGTGCCAAGGCGATGCCGTCCGGTTGTTGGGAAAGCAAGTCTTCTAAATTGGCGATCTGAGGGGATTCCCGGCCAGTTTCAACCGCATCCTTGGCAGCTTCGGCCCTGGCCAAGTCAACCTGCACTTCATCCCTCCATTCACTCATTACGATATCGCCCCGGGACTCTGACCAGAAGGGGGCCACGACTTCCAAACTGCGATATTTATCAAACAGGGTATTGACGTTGAATAGTATCCACTCAAAGTCAGGCTCAGTATACCTAGAGTCGTTGGGGTCTTCCACCGGAGGCCATGCTTTCTGTGCAAAATTGCCGGTGAACTTGCCCCACCAGTCCCATACCTTGATCTTCATATCCCGCTTGCGGTTGATCAGCACCGGCTTAACGAATAAGTCTATCTGGCGCAGTACCCGCCGGTCAATTTCCTGGGGATACTGAGACGTGAAGATCAATTCAATGCCGCGTTTGCGGATCTGCTTCATAAACCCGACAAAGCTGAGCGATGCTTTGGTGGTGGCGCGTCCGCTGGGGAAATAGGCGTCAAGCTCATCGATCATCACGTAAAGATGGTGCGCCCACTCTGGAAAGTCGATCAGCGCGTCAACCAAATAGGCATGGACCAGATCGGCGTAACTGACGTGGAAGTTCGCCATCACCTTATGCCCGCGGCGAACATGGTTTTTTGAGTATGCCTTCAGCATAATCTCGCCCATCACGGCGGCAAATAGGCTTTTCCCTTGGCCCCGAGACCCGAAGCACATAACCACGCTGGGAACGAAAAACGACCGGCCCCTGATGTCGGATGGGTCGAATATATCAGGCAGCGAGACTTGCTGTGACCCTGGATACAGGCTAACGCCGCCGGATGTGTTCAGGGATATGCTGCTATCCCCGTATAGGCTGATCGGATTACGTCCCAGCGTTGTCAAGATTGTTCCCGCCTCGGGTCAGCCTTTCCAAAATCCCTGCCCGGTTCATCCGAGCGTTTTCCTGCTGGCCGATTACCGTCTCTTTGTACTGAATACGCCCAATGCCATCCAGTGACGGTCGGATGGCGAAGAACGACCAGAATAGCAACGCCTCATTGACGTAGCCAAGGTTGGCTATCTGGTTGCGGAGCATAATCCGCTTGAACCAGCCAATCTCCTGTCCAGTGAGAATGGTCCGGGGCAGGAACTCCGCCGCCTCTCGACTGGTGGAAATCAGCGGAGCGCCCATATCGGCCATGCCGCCCTGCCCACGTTGCCCGATCTGAGCCATCAGAACATCGGTCTGAGTTGGGGTTAATGGCCATTGTTTAGGGGCGGCCGGTTCCCCGGGTTGCACAACCGCACCGGATTCGTCCTCATGGTCGAAGTCGTCGGTCGGGTCGTGGGGCGGCTGGTTATTATTGGTTGTCATTGGTTAATCCTTTTATCACGTCGCCGTCATTGACAAGGCCAGAATTAGTGCTAGCAAGACAATTCCCGCCAGAACTACCATTACCGTGATTTGCGCCTTCTGCGCCCCAGGCAGTGACGTTTTTAGCCATCCTTTTTCATTATCCCCCCGCAACGAGTCGTAGACCTCGTTGGCGCGGAGAATCACCGGACGGTATCCATCCTGCTCCGGCGCGTCAGACATGCCAAAGGCAGGGGTTCCGCCGTCTTGCCCTTGCGCCTTCTCCATCGCGGCCTTGGCGTCATCAATGAACTGATTGATGTCGATGGCAGTTTCTTCAAGCCATGCTTCCCGACGTATTCCGCGACAGTAAGTGTGCTCAAATCCAACTAGCTTCATGTCCAGATGCCCAACGCATTGCTCCGAGCAATTCCGTTCTTGGCCTTGATGATCAGGACAAATAATGATCGGATTCCCCTGATCATCGTAAGTTGCTTCTCTTTCCAAAACCCAGAACGGTTCAGCAAATCTGTCTCCGATCAGCCAACCCAGGGCAGCTCCAATCGGGGAAATCCAGGTAAAGCCAAAGGGTATCACCGTTGTGCCCAAAACCAGGTCTAAAGACCCTGTGGTGACAAAAACAGGGAACATCGCCACTGCCCCCGCCGCAAGAAAGACCAATCCGCCGACTATGGCAAACTTTCTCCGGACATCATTTAACACCGGCGAAAAGCTGGAATCCGGGGATATCCCCTTGTCCAACAACACTTGGCGGGGAACGCGGCAGGGCCAGATTAGCGACGTTACCCCATCGACCACGTAAACCAGGTCAGTGTCCTTTTTCTTCATGCGAGCGGGGGACTTCACCTTGTAACCCCGGGATTTGGACCAAGGCCACGATATGCTGGATTTACTGCGCCACGGCACCGCCACCGATCCCAACATGGTCAGCATCATGGCCGCAGGGATTGCATCGTCCCCACTGCCCAGGAAACGCCTCTGCACCACCAACAGGACAATCAGAAGCACAACAACAACCGAAATGAACAGCGCAACGATGCCGGTCGTATTAACCAATGTATTGCCGGTCGATTCCTTGGTGGCCGCGATGTTGGAGTTTTGCCATACCTCTTGGCGGGTTTCCCTGCGCTCCAACAATCGTTCTGCTCGGGAAACTAAGATCGCGCTCACGCCAAAGGGGTTGTTGTCCTCACATAATATATGAAACGCCTTGGGGACTCGGGGCCTCTTGGGCGGCGTTGCGTTGATCAGCTCTTCCCAAGTCTCAAAAATGGGGGGGTTATCAATCTTGGCGAACACCGGACGATGGTCCAAGTAATGGGCCTGGTTATCCCGATGGTTCAATGCCGTGTTTGGCCACTTTGATTCGATCTTTGCCTTTCTTCGGCGATAAGTTCCACCTGATTCCAGGTAGAGTATCTCCATTTTTTGAGGCATCTACACCAACCTTGAAATATATTGGGTCTCCGGTTTCCCAATTGATTCTATCAACCCTTGATAAGTCAACTCCTGAGTATCTTAGCTGTTGAAGGTACATTATCCGAGCTAAGTTGAAATATGATGGCTTATTTTGGCCGCTGAACCATCGTGAAGCATTATTGTAATGTTCTATTTCAATCAGCTTGGCCAATCGGTATCTGGATAGATTTAGCTGCTCAATAGCGTTACTAAGCAGACAGTACATCGCCGAGCCAGTGGTGGTCTTATTAGTCCCCCAGGCTATCTGGCCGATGGGCTCAATGGTGGCGTAATTCAGTGTTCCTTGTCCAGCATTTACCATATGGTAATACTAATCATTAGTTGCGACTCTTTGCAATAGCTATTAGCAATGATGATACTATTGCGTCCAATTGCAGTTACGTGGTTTAGTGTTCACATGCAGGTATTCGGTTTATTCGCCCTGGCATTATCGGTGGTCGTGGGGTATCTCGCGTTCTCCCGCGTTTCGACGTTGGAGACGGCCCTTGAGGCTGTATTTACATCTGGGCCGATGAATTTGCTGGTCAATCAGACCAGCTTTTTCTTCTTTATGATCCCAGTTGTCGCGTTGATCATCCTGGCCACCGTTGCTGCTATTTGGGCGGTTCAAAGCTGGATGTCCTAGCTTAGAAACAGGAGGTCACTCATACTATGGGAAACTCATCCAAACAAATCGGGGTCCTGATTGGGGGGCTGATCATGATGGTGGTCGGCTACGCTCTGTCAAGGGTGCTGTTGGGTCAGGCCGCTACGGCGGGTTCTGATACTAATGCGCCCTCTTTTGCTGGTTTCCAGGGAATCTCAGACCTTGGGCCGGTTGTGTTTATTTCCGCCATCATCCTGGCTGGGGTCGGCATGATTGGATCAGCGAGCGCGGGATTCCTGGGCCGTGGCCCTCTTTCCATCGCCGTTGCTCCGCTGGCAGCCATCGGTGGAATGACCTTTATCGCCGCGAACACTGCCCTACCGGGATTGTCTCCCATCATGGCGGTTTTGCTGTCCGGCGCTTCTATCTCTGGCGTATATGCTCTTGAGTCGTTCATCCCTTCTCTGCGAGCCAAACACCAGAACCAGAACGAAGCGTAGTTGCCCCCTGCCCTGGCGTACCAGTGTTAGCCCCAACCCTAGCACTGGTACGCTGAAAATATGTTAAAGTTGAGGTGCCAGTATGCCCAAATTGGGTACAAAAACTGCCAAGAAACGACTTTCCGCCGCCATTCGCTCACAGAAGAAAGCGGCCACCAGGGTCAAGAAAGCGCGGAAAGGCGTAACCGCTAGCAAGAAGCGGAAAACTAAGAAACGAAAGAAGTAATCCCCGTTGGTAAGATTCATTTGCCCATCAAACTCGTAACAGTATTGATAGCAGCCCTGACCTTGCGGTTGGGGCTGCTATTTTCGCATCATGGACTACTCGGCGTTGACGGTGGCGCATATCTGGACACCGTCAACCACTACCTGTATGGCTACGATTGGGCCGGATTCCCCCGTCCACCATTGGCCCCAGGCATTTTACTCTCTCCATTCATCGACTTATTTGGAATTGAAGCTGGCTATAAAGTATGGTCGGCTATTTTCTCGCTGACGCCGGTCATCCCCGTCTATTTGCTGGTGCGCAGATTCATCAATGCGGACGTTGCCATATTCGCAGCGGTGTTTGCGGCGTTGGACCTTAGCTGGGCGGAGATGATGGTCACTGGTGCACTGCCCCTGTTTGGATTCGCTCTGATCGGTCTTTGCTGTTGGGGAGTGGCATCCATCGGCCAACGCCCAGGGGATAACATTGCCAAGACGGTGCTCGCCATCAGCATCGGCCTTATCCCCTGGGTCAACCAGACATCGTCTGGCCTCGCCGTGATCATATTGCCGCTATTCTGCGTGGCCCTCTGGTACTTCAGCGATAAAGAGGCACGACAGAACTTGCTTTCCGGCGATACTGGGTTCCCGATCACCGTCGGGATACTCATGGCGTTACCGTCGTTCCCTTGGTATCTGGCAGTTTCTCCGGGGAGTTTCACCTATCCTGACGACCCGTTCATCTACCTGGCTAGGGCGACCCACTTTGTCTGGATTCAGACGTTTATCATTGCCCTGCCCCTGGGCATATTCACCCTCTGGAAAGGCAATCATCCCGCCATCAGGAGCATGGGCGTTTTCCTTGTGCTCATGGGTTTGATGGCGCCGTGGCTGGCCAACGACGAGGCAATAATCAATATCTTTTACCGCACCCGGTATCTGATGGCGTTGCCCTTTTATATCTGCGTTAGCTGGTTATTACAGTCGTTTGCATTTACTTGGATAAAACAAAAACAAAGGGGGAGGGCGATTCTGGGGGGAGCGATTGGCGCGGCATTAGCTCTAATGATTGGCGGCTTTGTCTATATCTTCAACCTTCAGACGTTCTACTCAGACCAGATAACCCCGCCGGCAATGGCCGCACTTGCCGACCTACACGAAATCAGCCCCAATGAAGGGATCGCGACCAACACGTTCAGCATGTCGGTATGGGTCGGGGCGTTGAACCACGTCCCCAGCCCGTGGGTGTTCGATTATCGACCGCCAGACCAGTACACCCGACAGTATGCGGATCTGAGGTGCGTGTTAAACTGGGCGGACGGATGCGACCCTCAACAGGCGGCGTCCAATCTGGATATCGGATACATCCTGGTTGACACCAAATTTCCCGACCTGAACGGATTGCGCAACCGAGAGCATTACCTAGCCCCTGCTAATAAGTGGGGACGGACGGATGAGGCCACTTGGCTACAAAAACGCATGGACAGGGATGGCGTGATAGTCTGGCAAATCGCCAGATAGCCTTCCACCGAATGGGGTCACTGACCCCGTTGTACGTGGTAGTCGCGTCGATCAAAGCTGACCCAATCCAACATGCCGCCGCCGCCATGATCGCGACGGCTTTATCCATTTTTGTGTTCGCCCCACCACTAATCAGCGACTTGATGATCACCGGCTGGGTGCTTTTGCTGGCGGGGATAATTTTCAGCCGACACCAGATGCCGCCGGTTCCTATACTGGTCGGAGCGGCGATTATCGTAGCCAGTGCGATCACCGCAGCGGTGGTCGCTTACGACTCGGTATGGGCCGGTCAGACCGTCGTTTTGGCTGGACTTACCGCAGTGCTCTGCCCTTTGGTCTTTGTGCGGAATCCAGCGATATTCCAGTGGCTGATTCCATCGTGGGTGATGCATGGAGTATGGTCATTGCTGGACTCTTTTGTCGCAACTGGACGCGTGACGGGTCTCTCGGACAACGCAAATATTGCCAGCGCGTTCTTGCTGATCGGGTTTATCTATCTGAGCAATGGAAACAGCAGACTAAAATGGCTAGTTATTCCCCTGGTGGCGGCATTGCCGTTCACTGGCAGTCGGTGGGCAACGCTCGTGATGGCCGCTTTGTTGATTGGGCTGTTTGGCGGCAGATATTTGCCGTGGCGGTATCTGTTGGTTGGTATTGGATTGACCATTCTGGCGGTCAGCGTCTTACAATGGGGGGCCATCTTTGACGGATATTATCGCCCGAGCACCATGTCAATCCATATTATCGGCGAAGGGCCGCAATACGCAGCTCCAACGGAGTCCAGGTGGGTGCCAAGAGGGTTTTGGGACTCAGGGATTCATAACGTTCCCTGGCGTATGGCCAACGAGACGGGGCTGGTCTCGGCGATAGCGTGGATTGGGGTTAGTCTTTATGGCTTGGCGAGGGACAGAGGTAGCCCGCGCTGGTGGATGCTGATGGCGATTGTGCTGATATCCATGATGTATTACCACACATGGGTTGGTGCGCTGGGTGGGTTCTGGTGGTTGCTGATTACGCCTAATACCAGAGAGAAAGAGAAACGCGGTATGTGTCAAGTATCTAATTGCCGAAAACCTTGACGTGCCATTGTTCTAGGATTGGGATGATGGCAGACTTGACTTTCTCAGGGATGGCACTAAGGTCTACCCCCTCACTGACTTGAAGAAACTCTACCCCAATCACTTCATTATCCTCTGAGAACCTCAAATGACTACAATCATCTAACAATTTCCCATATGAGAAATCGTTATCAGTTAGAATGATGTCTAAAGCATCCTCTTCTGGATAGAATGCAGCTCTCACGGTTCGCCTCCTCCTTGAACATCGCCCTCTAATTCTTACCGGTGCGCTCCCGCCATCGTTGTTTCTTGAGCCGCCGCTTGCACCGGTCGCACTGGGTGCGGTGCCGGCGAGACGCTTCCCATGTTTCCTTGCATTGCTCGCCGTTGGCCAATATCTGCTGGCAACGACCTGGGGTGCCGAATGTCCGCCTTTTCTGCATGTTCTGATTCTAACAGATTTTGCCGTTTAAGAGTCTACCCTATTGACAAACGGTGATGCGATAGTGTAAAGTCCTAATTGTCCCAGCATCCCACTTCACACGCCGCCTGCGACCGGTGTACCATTGTCGCAGATGGTGCATCGGGGCAGGCGGTTAATTTTTGCGAAGATGGAGGAATCATGGCTAACAACAACGACCCAAAGTTGACCTTGGCAGAGCAGATCGAGCAGGAATGGAATCGGAACGTCCCTGAAGTCGCCGAGCGGCAGTCTGATGAAATGGAATCCTATATTGCCACCACCCGGCGCATCCACGCATCGCTGTACGACGATGAATCCGCTCTCGTAATCCAGATTGCGCAGGCGGAGAAAGCACTGAGCATCCATCGAGAAAATCTGACCGATACCCGCGACAAGCGCATCTCCCTGGAAGTCGTGCTAAACAACCTCACCGGCAATCAAGCGGATGATGGGGAAGTGGACCGCAACCCCGACTACTCAACGATCAGCCCGCTCGTGACCAGATGCCCGTTGCACTTCCCTGATAAGTGCTGGTGCGACTGACATGGACCTCAGCATAGATTACAGCAAGGCCAATTTAATAGTCATTCAGGGAGCACAGGGGAGCGGCAAGTCCCAACTATCAGCCCACATGGCCGATGCGTTCGACGCTGCTGGTCGGCCAGCGCACATATACGACGGTGGCATCCCTGAGACGCCTGGGAGCGAGACCCCCTGCATCATTGTGATAGATTCGGTGCTTTTTGCTTGGGTGGGCGATGAATTGTGCGAAGACGCAGATGTAATCGTAAACGCAGATATTGTGCAATTTGACCGGGGACTAGGACACTACCGAGAGTAGGGGATTTGATTATCTGAGACCGACATCCAAGCCAGCGGTGCAATATAATGAGTTGCGCCGCTCGGTTGGGTGCCTGTCCTTGTGTTGGGTAGGGTAAACTAGAGCAGGAACCAAAATTTACTAAATGGGGACACTGGATTCCAAGATTAGAGGGCATCAACAATTTTGTGAACATTAGGCGTTGATGATGGACAGGCACCCAACCCACAATAGAGCATTCAGGTGATGGAGAAAAGGCGATTATGGCACCAATTAAAGGATTAACCGACAATTTAAGAATGCCCAGGGCCGGGAAAATCCATCTGGGCTTACCGATGGAAGGCAGGTCATATCCCCAGCCAACGGATTACTTTGTCTGCCCACCGGAAGTTATTGACGCTATCGGCGAAGATAAACCGAAAGAACTCACCATCATGTTCCCAACGGAAGACCCGGAACAATTTGCCCCCACGTTCTACAAGCTATTCGCCCGGGGCCGTGGGTTGCTTTGCAAGGGGGACGGCGAGACCGCTGGGCGCAAGGTCAACATACGACAGATATTAGGGGCAGATGGCGTATTATCTGGCATCCCAAATACACCGGAAGCCTGGCCAGTGGCGACCCCTGACGCAAATCCGGCTGATGTGGGAATGCGCACTATCGAATGCCGTGGCCCAGCATGCCCCCAACACGGGCCAAAGGGGTGCGGGCGTATGATGATGCTCCAATTCCTACTTCCCGATGTGCCAGGTCTGGGCATCTACCAGATCGACACTGGGTCTCGCAACGGCATCCTGAACATCTATGGCGCCGTTGAACTGATTAGGGCAATGGTTGGCAGGGTGTCGATGATACCCTTGACGCTGAAGATCGGGCCATTACAAACAGTCTCCCCGGAAACAGGGAAGGCGCAGACCAATTATGTAATGACGCTTTCCTGTGATTTCAGCATTCACTCAATGGAGCAGTACAAGCAACTTGGGCCGAGTGGGGCCAGTTTATCAAGGCAGTTACCCGAACCAGACGATGAAGTCCCGACGGATCTGATCGAGGCGGATACCGACGCAACATCGCAACCACAGTCCGTCGCGCCGCCGATAGACAGACCCAAGCCGCCCGCGCCACCATCAGAGCCGCCCCAAAGCGCCAAATCCAAAAAAGCGAAGCCGGAAGGGTACAACGCGGCCATCTGGGGTATGTCTAACAAACAACTTATCGAGAAACTGGAAGCGCGCCGCGACGAACTGGGCATCACGCCCGAGGCATTGGCGGAGCATGCGAAAGAAAGCGTCGGCCCTGATGATTACAAGGTGATGAAGCCCGACCAGTTTATTGCGCTAATGGACTGGATGGCGGCGGAGTTTGGGGAAGCTACGCCAGGAGATCAAGCATCACCGGCAGTAACTACGGAGGGAGACGAGAATGGCGAGCATGCTACGGACGATACGCAGACGCAACGAGCGACGGATGACGGGGACGAACATATTCGGGACGGGGCCGAAACAACGCAAGCCGATCAGCCACAATCCACGGAAGGAGAAGACCCGACGCTAGAGCAGCGTTTGGCGGCAATCCCGGACGATCAGACATGGGAACAGACATTGGAACTGGCCAGCGAGTTTGGCTTTACCACGAGCAGCAAGTTTGAACGGGAAGTCCTGCGCGGCAGTAAGAAAGAATGGGTAGAGCTGCACGACGGAACACCGGCGACCGCCGCCAAGCGATTGTTGCTTAGCGAGAAACTGAAGGCGAACCAGGCCGCGGAAGTGGCAGTCAACGGTTGATCGTCCGTGGTAGAATAGTGGAACCTTAACAATTCAGCAAAAGAAAAGCCCCCTAGCGTCGGTTGTCAACACTCTAGGGGGCTGGTGATGGAGGAAAGTCTTAAAAGACCGAATCAACTCATTGTGAGGGAGTTGGAGCAGCGCACTTCTGTTACAAAAGCCACACGCCCTTAGTCGTTAAGACCTCACTAACATTATTACACCTGCAACGTAATAAATCAACATCTGGTAGGCCAATTTAAGCGAATATACCAGTATTGGTAGGAGCAAGGCACGAAATGACAACAACAACCACCGCTCGCACAGTCGTTGAATACCTGAGAGACCGCGGCCATTACATGATCGAGACCAACAGCGTCAAGGAGCATTACAAGTGCGCCTGCCCTAGTTGCGCCTCTAAGAATTTCAGCATTCACGTCAACCAGCAACTATTCATGTGCTGGTCATGCGGATTTGCTGGCGGTGGCGTTAATAAGGCTCAAGAGCTATTGGGCGACAATGGCACAGGGGCCAGTATTGGCCCAGTCGCGCAGCTCGCGGTCAAGAATGCCAAGACCAATAAGATGGCCAAAACGAAACGCGAACCGAGGCAGGGTGCATCTCGTATTGAGTTATGCGATGCGAAAGGTATCGACCTAGACTACGCAATCTCCATTGGATGGGAAGATTGGCAGTACCAGGGAAAGCCAGCGGTGCGGATGCCTTACTACGATACTGAAGGCGCCCTACTAGGCTATCGCTACAGGGTAGGGATTAACAAAGGCACTCGTATTGTTTCAGCCAAAGGCGCAAGGGTTATGCCCTATGGACTTCAGCGAATTAGAGACTTCCGGGCAGGCAATTACGTCATACTTCAAGAGGGGGAATCCGACTGGGCAGCGTTGGACTCAAGCGATTTCAACGCGATTGGGATACCCGGAGTCTCGACATTCCAGCCAGAGTGGACGGTCTACTTCAACGGGATTAAGACAACCTTTGTCTGGCAGGAATCAGGTGGCAATCCAGACCGCCACGGACGGACACCAGGCCAACAGATGGTACACCGCATATCCACCTATATGGGGCCAGTCTGGGTAATTGCAGCACCACCAGAGGCCAAAGACCCCTGCGAGCTAAAGCAGGTGCTAGGCGAAGGATCATTTATCGACCGGATGCACGAACTAATGGAGAACGCCGTCCGGTACGATGCCAATGAGGTCGAAGCCGCCGCCAATCCGCCAAAGGCATCCAAGGTCAAGTCCAGCGAAAGCGAAGATGAGGAATGGGAAATGCCCAAGGCAATGGGCGAGCAAACATGGTCCCGGGGCACCGCGTTCGACACCACCTGCGGTTGTGAAAAACTGCACATCAATGCCAGACGCACCGCCAGCAATATCGGCAAGCCGATCAACTTAACCACGTTAATTCACCGACACAACGATCTTTGGGCAGAACGAAACCCCAAAAATGCCGAGTTTCACCCCCTATACCAACAGGGGGTGAAACTCGGCATTTTTTGTGTCTTTTTAGAGAATCCGAACCTATCCGCCAGTCAAAACCGGATGGTTGACATGGTGGCGGGATCGCTCGGCATGGTTGATCTGTCGGGGCAACCAGTGGCGGCGTACACCGCAATTAACGATTGTGGGGCCGGGGCCTCGATGAATTGCGACATTCACGGCATGGCATTTAGCAGCACCCACAAATGCTACCAGGGATTCTGCCCCAATTGCGGTACCGATGCGTCCAGCAACGCGGCCCGGGTGACTCTGCCTGGGATGGAAGGCGATGCCAATTACCACCACGTCGTCTTGGCAACCAAAACGTATCTTCCAGAGAATCTTGACCATTGGGGTCCTGCGCTGGGTAAGGCAATGGACAAGTGGCAGAATATCATCAAGAAGGCATCCCATTGGAAGTTGGGCAAGCACCGATTCTATTCCCGCGCTCACGCCACGTATTATCAGCGTGAGGGAGACAGGTACGTTGCTCTGACCCATTGGAAGTTAATGATGCACGAACCGGAAGAAGGTTACATGGCCAAGACGTTGGAACGAATCCGTGCTGAAATGGGCGCCGAGATTGTAGACGAACGACGCTGGCAGGCAGGGACTACCGCCACCATGCAGATTACGGCCGATTTTATGACCCACTTTGTTGGGATTGACGATACGATCAGCCACGCCGACCAGTGCAAGATATTCCTGGGCCACTATCTGGCGACGAAAGGACGGCATATATTCCAGGCGTTTAATCTATTCCGCGAGAAGATTGCTTTACTGCCAGTTGTGGAACCGCAAATCTGTCCAGAACCAGGGTGTGGGTTAAAGCTGCGCGAGGTTATATCGCCAAGGCCACCGGATGCAACGCACGTACATAATAAAGATGGAGGGGGGAGAAGGTTATGACGAAACCACAGGTATCTGAGGCTCATGTGTTGGAATTGGCAGTGATGATGATGCTCTGCATTAAGTGTGGAGGCGAGGGGGACGGGGTGAAAGACCCGGAGGAAGGGACGTTGCCGTGCCCTAACTGCAAAGGTTCTGGTGTAGCGCCCAGGTTCCCGGAGTTGCGGCGGAAGTGTGGGGTATCACTCAGCAATGAATTTACTAATTTCTGCATTGGGGATGATTGTGGGTTTTGCGAAGGAAGGCGATGGCTCCCGCTTCCTGTCCCTGAGGCGGCTGGGGCGTTGCGGAAGATACCGGAGTTTCAACAGTGGATTGCTAAACAGTATGGCTCGCCTACCTGTATCAACGAAGTAGCGGAGGCGGTCATTTATATACTCTGTGACGACTACGCCGTCATCGCCGCAGCTACCAAGTGGGCCGGGATTGAGGCATCTCCATGATGCGCCACAACGCCTGTCAAAATCCCAAAAGGGAAATAAAGGAGGGTAAACCGTGGCGACATACTACAAAATAGCGAGACCGGACGGCTGGGATTTTTTCACTGGCAAAAGCATCAACTACCGTGAGGCGT
>Ga0114919_10002351_pt1 | contig 15323 bp, 11 predicted proteins | sample BlataG_FD_88682 | JGI IMG/M metagenome (GOLD analysis project Ga0114919, IMG submission 88682) | Deep subsurface microbial communities from Black Sea to uncover new lineages of life (NeLLi) - Black_00105 metaG | ecosystem: Environmental > Aquatic > Marine > Oceanic > Sediment | place: Atlantic... | reverse complement strand
TTTATTTTCCATACCTGTTGTCCTTCTTCTAATCTATCGTCCTGAAGTTTAAATCCTTCTGTCCATCTTCCGAATTCTACATATACCCACTGGCCTTTTTTTTTTTTTTTTTTTTTTTTTAAACCATACACAGGGTATATAGGATGAAGGGGAAAAAAAAAGATTTTGATTCCTTATGACAAAGTTTATTATATAATGTTTTCTTTTACACATATATATGAGGAAGATCTTATTCCTTATCTTTATCTCCGTTGAAGTATCCTTCTCTTTCGATTGGCCAGATGGGAAGGATCGAAACGAACCTGCTGTCATCATGTCCGTCACCAAACCCGAAGAACGGAATAGGAAAGAAAATCCTCTATGGAATAAAGTCAAAGAGTGGGTAGGAATTGAGGAAGAAGAAGGAGATGAAAGGTCGGGAGATTTAGAGTTTATTGAAGGAGATCGGATGTGTGTAACTGTGGTATTGAATCCAAAAGGATTAGGATTGATGGACGAAATCTCCATAGATGATTTTACTCGACTTCCTCTCAATTTGTACATATACGATCTACGGTTATGTTCATCAGCGCCTGATATGTCTATAGGAGGAAAGTCTTCTTCTAGAATACCTGGGTCAATGATACGTGCATACGATTCTAATTATCATTTTTCTACGGGATGTTTCACTACGGACGTACGTTCGTTGAACCAACAACTTGTGATATCACATAAGAATAGTATCGGTAAGGACAAACATCTCATCCGATTGTCCAACAGCGCGACAGCGCTGGTGGACAAGCGTGATGAGGTGTCCCTTTCTTCGGAAAACGTTGCCGCAACAGCATGTTTCAATGTCCATGCAGTGGGTCCTTACAACGTCCCCGTTCTGGTACAAGCGTCCGTAGTCATTTCATTGGATACGAACGAAACAACCGAGGAATATAGTAAATACAAAGAGTACATAGAATCGTTGGGAATTGGGATAAATAGAGAGATCGATAAGGAAGAAGAAGAAGATCATCATGATGTTTTGCATCAATGTTTAACACGGAAAGAGGTGAAAAAAGTAGAAGCATTAAGTGGGTTGACAAATCAAGAGAAGAACCAACGTCTTAGACATAGACATCGAAGAGAACGGTTTAAGGAAGATGAAGGTAGAAATAAAGAAGAAGAAGAAGAAGAAGAAGAAGAATGTACGGATCAATTCAATTACCGTGTACCTGGATCAAAAGTTGTGACGGTGACCAACGAAAAACGGAGTGATTTTGATTATGAAGCCATGCAGACCACATCGAAACATTACTATCCTTATTATTATGGACACCCCTATTATTACGGACATGTACATATCGAATGTCGATGGTCCTTACATTTTGATTCAGGTGCAGGGATATGTGAAAAACCATTCAAGATCCGTGATAAAGGTACACACGCATTAGCGATTCTATGGTCTATCCTTGGAACCGGTATTGGATTGGTATTTTACTATTACAATTGGAAAGCGAGGGCCATCTTTAAACATGATCATATGTATTAAATAAAGAGACGTGAGTAACCCAACTCAATGTCGGTTACGCGAGGGATCGCGTACACGGTCCTGTACCTGGTCTGGTCACAATCCAACACGAATAAGGGTCCCTCGTGGACGTCCTTCTGTGTGTCGGTGTCGCTGTCGCTGGTGTCTCTTGGCTTCTTTCTCTTGTTCGACATGGTGTTGTGTGTGTGAAGATACAACTATTTATTTGTTTAAAACAAAAGATCAAATTCAAGTCGATCTACATTATCTCGTTTGGGGACGCGCGAAGAGATAGAACTTCCATAGGATTGCTTAGGCCAGTTTTCGATATCTATGAACTTATCGTTGTCCATCAGGATCGAAGTGCCGTATTGTTTGATGATTACCTTATCGAATTTTATATCCTTCAAAAAAGAGTAGATATCGCGGTTTAGTGTGTAAGAAGAAAAGTTAACTTTTCCATCGTCGTCAACGACTGCTTGGTTTACGACTATTTTCCGTTTGGTTGGAGACAATCGTAATAGAATGAGAACCGAAGGATCTAATACCATATATGTTGAATCTGTAACCGATTTAATCTCTTTTCTCGCTTCTTCATCCGTCAAATGCCAGACATATGATCTAATAATAAATGTCAGATTCGTAAGATATTGAAAAACAAGGCACCTTTGTTGGGCTCGTGACCATTTGTTCACTTCTGGGATTTCGGATATATCCGCATAATAATAATATACTTTAAGAAAGAACTCAGAGATAGGGTGTGATCCGTATATCAAATACGGTATTCTCCAGGTTGGTTCATCGTTGAGTTTGATGTTTATATCGGCTCCTGCGTCAACAAGAAGCTTGACGATTTGTAGACCATCGATTCCCCCTTTAAATTCCGTATTTATAGCAATTATCAACGCCGTGTATCCAGCATCGTTTTGTAGATCCACATCGGCATTATACTTAAGAAGTGCAATAACAATTTTGTCGTGTCCAAAATAAGAAGCCGCCATCAACGCAGTGGATCCTTTTGTATTTCTTGCATTCACATCGATTCCTCTTATGAGTTCACTTTTAACAGTAGAAATGTCTCCTGACTTAACGGCACTAAAAAAAGGGGAATCCCAATCCATTCTCAATTAGGTATATACAGAGAAGAAATGATTATTACTAAATTATATTGTTTTTTTAAATTTGGAAGAAAACAAGTATTATTAGTATTTTTTAACAGAACTGAGGCAATCGGAACCTATTGATGCACAGGGTCTCCAAAGTCGCCCATGAGTCCTTCTCCTCGCCTCCCCACACGTTCGTAGCCTGCAAAGACCGACCGCACATCCTCGCCTCGCCAGACACGTATAAATCCACCCACCCATTTGGTCAGGAGCATGCACCACACAGCAATGACTAAGAACCATATGGCTACATTCATCCCCACCAAGTTGCTTTCAACCGCGTCACACGAATGCGTCATTTTTTTGTTTGGACAAAGTGTGAAAAAACAAACACTGGTCAAGGAGAACCAAATAAAATGATTTTCTTTGTTTATGAGAAATACACTATAGACGCTCGGGCACTAAACTTTCTGCAGATGGGACACCAAAAGTCTTCCACCGCCCTTTGCTCACCTCCTCACGTAGCCATGTGCATCTTCTTGCTCTTGAGAGCACATTCCATTCACATGGATACGTGGTTACACACAAGCCGGGACCTAAGACGAGCTTGATTGCGTTGAAAGTAAGACGAGCTTGATCGTGATAGAAGGCGTCTACTGCTGCGACCAAAAAATGGAAGAAGAAAAAAAAACAATATGAAATATTATTTAGTACAGATATTTTTTTTGTTTTGCAAATGAAGATGTCCACGGGTGACAATACGCGTGTGATTCGAAGTAAGAAGTTTGATTTGGAAGAAGAAAATATATACCCGAAAATTCCCCCACGAAACCCGGACGATTTCTCTATGGATGAACTGGAAGAAATTGAAATGTGTATGGTATCTATACCAGATGCCGCTACAATTGCATACGAACTGGACACTATAAAGGCACGATTGACGACGTTGGAAAAATCCTTACATCGATGGAGATGTATGCCGTGTGGAAAACGTACGGTGATATTCATCCTACTGCTCATCATCGTCGCTTTGGGGATCAATTACTTTTTTGATTTTTCACATGCCATAATTGGATATGTGCACGAAAAGGGATGGCTTTAATTAAAATATCTCTTTTGCAAACGATTCCAACGTTTCTTTCACTTTCATTCCTACCGTCATCATCCCCTCGATCCATAGTAAAGGAACGTCCTCATACCCAGGCTTTTTCAAACACTCAACATGTTCCATACCTCGCTTACTCGTGGTTCGTACGATCGAACCGACTGAAGGGGCCGACTCTACCCCGGCCAATCGATGTGCTTCGGCATATACAATACGTTCTACCACTTCCAACAGACAAGATATATAAATCGCGTGATCCACACTCATTCTACTTGATGTCGTATCTTCCAACGAACTCGTTGTGTCGATTATGATTCGTTTGCGGAACAACAGCCAATGCCATTCGTTAGGAGATTCCTCGACCAACACTTCTTGTAATGGCGTTTTCGTGGTTTGTGTAAATTTTCCCATAGGCCCCATCTTTCTCTCTAAAATCTTCTTGAGCTGCACAAACTCTTTCTTCATCACGTCTTCCACTCCATGAGATCGAGGAATCGGTGTGAAATACTCCTTGTCTTGCTTCGGAGATTTCTTAGAAGTGCTCACGGGAGAACCCGTGATCCAGAGTCTACTATTTGTTCGTTTCGACTTTTTCATCTGAATGCCTCGTAGAATCTCCAATCCAGGGTACGCACAAGCAGTTCGAATCAACGTATCCAAGAATCCTTCGGGATGCATCGAGGGAGGGAATTCAGCGCCTCCGTTGATCACTAAGAAAGGTCTGCGTTTCGAGTTTTCCTTGTACCACGCATGCTCTTCCTCCTCATTTATAAACCTTTCATCCTCAATCACATCGATTTCCACGTCTACAGGGTACCCTTCGATCCTTTCCGGTGGTGCCCATCGACATACATAATTCCCTCGAACATGCATTGCACGTGGAGCATCCATTCCAGGTTTAGACTCTTCAATGACCTTTCGACCAGGAGTCGTCATACAGAACTTCGTCAAGGTGCTTTCTCTCCCTGTAATATACTCGGGCATACGGAGTTCTTCAAAGAGTTTCGATGCTACACGGTCCATCACCATCGTGACATTTGGCATTTCTCTCGCTTTCATACTCTCTTTTTTCAATAGAAATGGATGAACGCCTCGAATACACCATGACCTTGTCCTCTGTTCTATGATATCTCCCGTTTCATAATTGACGAATCGACGAGACATTCCTCCCAAATTTCCTCCTCCCCCCAACGTCAAAGGCACTGTAAACCATTTCCCCTTACTAGGAACAGTCGTCCTAGATCCCATCCTCTTGGCGTTCATACCTACACTGAGACATCGAGTCGTAAACTCTGAAGTCGAGACTACAATGGCTGGGGAGATGAGGTTCAAAGCGATTTCAGCATATCGCATAAAGATTTCCATCACGTTGGCAGGAAAATCGCTCATAGCGGCCTTGGCGCGGTACCCGCCCAATCCCACACTGGCGTTTTCTTTTCGATACTTAGCTTTTCCCCAATCTTCTGGGTCGTATATAGGAATACAATACAGAAACGCAACCCCGCTGTCATGTCCATCGGAAGCACAATTTCCGTTCAATATGGGTAACATATGGTCCATGGCTTTCTCAACGATACCAGATTCCAATTCTATATGTGCACAATAATTTCCGATCCGTTCCATAACTTTCTCTTTTAGAACGTGTTGCATTATACCTAAAGTGTTAGATTTAGCCGTTCGTGGAAGACATGGATTCCTAGGGTCTATAGCATCCTTTGTATCGTAGAAATTGGGTGATTTGAAAAGAAATACCAATTTTGCCATAGGATCCCCTCGGTACACAAGGATATGTTCCTCATCTAAATCCTTCTCGATAAACGCACGTTCGTTCGTAAACTCTGTCAATTGAGTATACAGACGATCGAGTTTCAACTTGGCTTCTTCCCTAGATGTAGAAACCATATGCAATCCATCCGATAGTTTTCTAGTCGAAGAATCAAAGGTATTTTGAACCCATGCATTGATATGTGTATCCGCTCGATTGTACATTTGTGGCAAACTGAATGCATCAAGAATTTTGCATCCATGGAACCCTTTTCCATCATATGAGGATCCAAAGGAATAACAATTGGGTCTACCAGGAATTATGGAAAAGGCGTTTCGTACCGATCGGGATAAGTAATCTACCGTAGTCCCATAAGTATTGTCTCTTGGTAAAGAATACAATCGTTCTCCATGGACTCTTGTCGCTGTAGAATCCAGTTCATATTCGTAATCTTCCAATACCAGTTTCTGAGCATCGGTACATCGGGCAAGGCCAGAAGGGTTCTGTGTAGGATGTCCTTCGACACATTCGATTTGTGGAACAAGAATGGCTCGATGTTCTCCATAAGATCCTTCCTCTCCAGCAGGTGGGACTTCGGGTTGATAGATTACATAGTTTACAAGAGGGTGATCTTTCTCCTCTTCTCCCACGTACAACTCTTCCACATTATATTCCTCTATATCCTCGATACAATCTTCTAACGTACATTCGGGGTCTTCGGGTCGAAGTGTACCGGAATTTAGACCTCTATATACCCGCGAGACGGTGACTCTACGTCGTTTTTTCGCGAGACGTTCGCTTCGTCGAATCATCGGTGTGAAAGTGAATGAATTTTTTTAAGAGTATTTATTTGCAAATGGTCAAATATATATTTGACTTCCATTTTTTTCCACATACATAACGATGAGTTGTCTGACCGGGTTTACCGCCAGTGTCCATACGACAAGAAGATTGAGGAGAAAGGATCTTATACCTTATAGTAATTGTGGATAAAAGAAAAAAAAACCCTATCGATTCTTATGCATGACCCTAAGTTTCTAAGGAAATGGCGTTTCATTCACTACTCTCTTCAATGACAATGACTCTTTTCACCTTCCTTTTCCTTTGTCTCCCTTTCTTCAAGTAGACTGTTATTTTAGGCGAACATGCCATACCAGATTCCCAACATTCTTTCTCCATTCTCTGTTTGTATTTTTTCCGTCCTTTGTATAAAGAATCCCAAGTCAAACGTTCGCGTGCCCATTCGTCCGGTACGGAATATCGCCCTCGGTCTCGAAGGCTCATCGACTGTAATGAAAATGAATGGACCACAACAGTTTCTTTTAAATACAAAAAACATTAATTATTTTGTCATATTATACAACAGTACTCCTTTTTGTTTGATAAAAAAAGTAGAGTTTTACATATTTTATCCTTTCTTAATAACAACGATTTTATAATATGAATCCTAGAGGAAGGCCTTTCAAGCGATACATATACGCAGAGGGGAATATTCTTTGTTTCACAATATCCCATCCAGCATACTATTAAATATAGATGGAATCCCTTTGCTTCTAATCAAGCCCTTTGAGCATCATATTCAAACGTATCCTCGTTCATATATGTGTATGTGTGGTACAAAATATGGGTCGTTATTTATTCTAACAAAATTTCTTTTTTTCACCAATAAACATCAGTCGAAGAATACTCAGTATAATGTACCTGATCTTCAGAATTAAGTTTTTTCAACATAGCCATTCCTCCTTTAAGTTTTTTGATGGTTTTCATCGCGTCTTCAAGCATCTCCTCCTTAGTATACTGCAATCCTTCTGTGACAGCAGAAGATCCTCTAAGACTTTCCACAGTTCCTTCCACGATAGAACCATCCGGAAGTCGAACTTTCACGGTTTTATCCCATCGTGAGTCTATAGGTTCGTCATCTTCTGCTGAGGCAACGTCAGGCATCACATTCCTTTCCTCGAGTATCTCTGCAGCACGTGCGTTTCTTTTAGACTCGACAATCGCTATGTCTATCGATTTAGATGCATTCTTGTATCCATCCAATATGGAACTGGACATGTCATTGTGCACATCCTTGGTCATCTTAATTCCTTCATTGACCAATGCCTCATTTTTATCCAATCCGTCTTGTAAATAATCCATGTTTTTCCTGACCTCGTGGAAAGCTCTGCTCGTCTTGTCAGTCAAAACGGCACCTTTCGTCGCGAGATCGTCCAAAACCCTAATCGTTTCATTGATTCGTTTACGTTGTTCTCTCAATTCAGACTTCACTTTTGGGTAATTTTTTTCCGCAAATTTGGCAGTGTCTGCTCCTAATTTAAGCGCCTTGTTGGTACCTTCCTCCATATATTGACTTGCACGTTCAGTATACTTGCCGGTTTCTTTCACTGCACTCGACGCAATTTTCTCCACTCTACTGAACGCGCGTGCAATATCTGCCCCACTAATATTAATTCCTATGAAATCTGGATTTGATTCCACGATGAATCGTGCGAGTTCATCGAGGTGTTCGTCCGTAAGTAAAGCCAATGACATGTTGATATTACCATATACATATATAGTGGTATGTAAAAAATGATGGTTAAATCATTTATTTTTTCACCAATAAACCCAATCTTCCTTTTGTGGCACAACAGAAATCGTACGTGGAGGCGTATCCTCTCTTTCGTATTCTTCCTCGTAGAGGGCAGGCGGTTCTTCGTTGCTATCGAGGGTGCTCATCAGTGAAGCAAATTTCATTCGAGTATGTATCTTGGACATATCATCGTCGATTAAAGAAGGAGCGTATACTTTTTTTTCCGTTTCAATAAATTGTCTTCGTTTTTTCATTGCTCCAAGAAGAGATTTCTGGAGTCCACCAGGACTTTCTTCTCTTCTTTTATCTTGAATCGCATCAATGTTCTTACTTGTCTCTTTGATGAGTTTATCTCGCATCTTTTTCAATGCATCAGCTGTGACTTGGGCAGATGCAAATTGTTGTGGAGTGCCTCGAATAACTTCTCCATCTTCTGTGGTATATTGTACCAATTTGATAAGATTAGGAGCCGGTGGAGCTCCTGGAACGGCCGATATTTGTGCAGGCATTTCATGAGTCTGTTCGAGGTTTTGATTAATTTCCACCTCATCTTGAACATTTTCGATCGCTTGGTTAAGTGCATTAATGGATGCCTTGGCTGATTTCAAGATAACTTTCGACGCACTTTCTTCTACAGCATTGTTCGCTTTTTTTGTTTCTTCCAGTAGTACCGCCATATCTTTGGATTCATCCTCAATATGCTTGACTTGAGAAATTGCGGATTTAACCATCACTTTTCTGCTTTTCGGAGTCAATCTAGAGGTATCGCCCTTTTCTCTCAGACATTCTTCCAATTCACGTTTCACATCAGCCAATTCATCTTGCAATTGCCTGTTCTGACGTTGAATTTCCTCCAAGTGTGCACGGGTAATGCCAGAAGCATCTCGATAGATCTTCAAGGCCTTTGCAACCCCCTTTCGGCGAATCTTTTCTACATTATTTGTTATAGAAGTCAATTGATCCACTCCGCTTTTTATGGTATTCTCCAGAGGACTGAAATCGGTTTCTACTGAAACTTTGGTTCCTTTCTTTCTAAATTTAAACTTTCCTAAGCGAGCCTTTCCTATGTCATACTCCTCGAAGAACCGACTTAATTCATCGAGGTGTTCTGGTATCAGAGCGATGAGTTCGTAATGCTCCATCCTAATTATAAATATTATAGTGAAGAAGTGAAAAACATTGAGCAATATGGAATCCATTTTTTTTTCCTCTTATGGAATATTTTTTTTTAAAAAAAAAAAAAACATTTTACCATCGATTCTAAATGTACACTATACTTGTATTTCCTTCAAGTGAGTGATGAGTGAATCTGCAGCTAGAGTGATCATCAACCAAAAGTCCCTTCCTTGGGGGAGTACGGGGAAATCCCTTTGGCATGAATGGCGTGCTATTCAACGCGAAGAAGGGAATGATCCAGCCGATGTTCCCGCAGCATCATTTGAGAAATTCGTATGTGAGCGCGTTCTGTCCGAGAAACATATGTCTGAAGAGGAAGAAGAGGAAGATAGCGAAGATATGGTTCCTGCTTCGATGACTTACACGGATGCAGGATCTTCGTTTGAATCTATGATTGGAAACGATTTGGCCAAAGCGAATGCAGAAGCCCTTTCTTATCCATCCATGTCTCTGGAGGAAGAGTTAAGAATGACTTCGGATTGTTCGGAAGATCTATTGAAGCAAGTCCAGGACGGTGTAGAAGAAGAAGAAGAAGAAGAAGAAGAAGAAGAAGAAGAAGAAGAAGAAGAAGAAGAAGAAGAAATCATACATTCTTCCGGTCTAATTGGAAACTATTCCCGTATGATTAGAACACGTACAATAACGAAGAATAAGTATGAAGAAGAAGCAGATGAAGGAGAAGATTTGATGCGATTTGCGCGTAAGATTTCTGAATCTCCTCAAAATAGAAAGAAGAAAGTACGTGGAGAATCGGAAGAGGATTTAGATCAATTTCTTATATCGGGCCGAGTCATGAGCGAATCGTTGATTGGGAAAGTTATTCAAGACGTATTAGATTTTTCGAAGAAACCTGTTCATGCATTGCACAAAATGGTGAGCAAGTCTGGACAACAACTGTTGAAAGATCAAATCAGTTCTTGTTGTCTGAAAAAATCCAAGATGAATGATTCTTGTCCCCACTTTAAGAAATCCTCGATGGGAGACGAAGACAGAACGACCCTAGATGCTGCGAGTAACATCCTTAGCTTGCTCATGCATGCCGAACGTGACGATTCTATTTCTTCCAACATTTCAAACGAATCTACTCGTGTGTTTGAAGATATTCGTAACATGGCGTACCATATATCGACCATTCCTTCTTCCGAACGCACGTTCTCATTCCCTTCGGCCGTTGTGGCTGCTTCCTACGAAGTGAAGCAAATGGACAAAACTCCCGTCCATAAGATCAATTCGCTTCAATTGACTGCCATCGAAAAGAACTATCTCTTTTCTCAATCTACAGCGTTTGGAACCTGGGGAGTCCATATCATCCAGAACAGAGATACACCTCAAGACCTTTTGAATAGCGCAACGACGTTGTCCAAAAACGTTGCTCTCTTCCTGGAAGATCCAAAAAAGGGAAAGACATATGACTATGAGGGTATTTATGTAGGTTACCAAGCGGTCATAGGCTACTTGATTGGACTTTTGCGTCATTTGCACAAGAATCTCCCCAAAGAACTTCCTACTCGAAAAGATGTGGCAAATGTCTCCTCAGATGCCCTTGAACAGTTCCGTAATACGATCGAGCAGGGAACGTTCATCGATACGATGTTCAATTTCGAGGCTAGAGGTATGGTTTCCGGAAAGAAGAAACGAGGAAGGAAGATCAAAAAACTCGCTCGAAAAGGTATGGCTAAAGCCACGAAACTTATGGTGAAATCCACGTTAAATGTCCTTAAAACCGTGATCTTCAACGCTTCTGAAGAATATAAGAAAGCTTTGAACGAGGAAGAACAAAAGACTAGAGTCCGTGTCCTACCTGCAAAGGAAAAACAAGTCGTCGTTCTTGACAAGGTACTTGGATCTGATGATGATACTCCTGGGTACGTCCACGCAGCAGCGATGAAAGGAGCCAAGAGGATTGGTCTTCATGCCTTTGGGAGAACCAAATTGGCCGACGCAGATCTATTCTTATCATACGATCGAACCATCTTGGCCATTACAGCTACTCTGGGGAAAATGGTGACCAGTTATGGAGGAAAATACGTACCTATCAACGACTCGTACGTGAAGAACAATATCATCAATTTCCTCGTCGATGCTCAACGTGATGTAGCTGGAGAAAGCAAACATGCGGTTCGAGATGTTAATCTTTCACTCATACCCATAAGATCATCAATTTCCTCATCGTCATCCACATCAATCCTTTCGGACGAAGAACATGATGCTTTAGTGGAATCGATGATATCCATTCGTGATTTCATTTCGAATGATGAAAAGGCTCACGGTTCTCGACGTACAGGTTCTTCTCCAGAATGGGAATTCGTTGTCATCATACCCCATTCCGATAAACTCAATGAGAAGAACAAAGATAAAACGTACGACAATATCCATCAATACATCTTTGAATCGAAGAATAAGAAATGGACCTCCCTTCCCGACTCTTCTGGATCTAGAACGCGTGCCGAACATGACGGTGCATCCAATGTGTTTGTAGATTATTCTTCTCCTACACGCATTGGATCGATGAGGCAAGTACGCAAAAATGTGAGTAGACAATGTATGCGTGTCTCCGAGACCTTTGTTCCCGAAGGGGCCGAAGGAAAGTTGGCTCGATGGAAACAGAGGAAAAATGTAAACGTTCGTGTACGTCGATCTTTGGGCATTATGTAAAGTCCCCCTTTTTTTCCTTTCTTCTTCCAAAAAAAAAAATCTTTATCAACTCTGTACTTTACACTTTGGTGGATATTATTTACCATAACAAACAATGGCCACTGCCCGTGAACGTCTTAAAGAACGTATGAAGAGAACGGCACCAACCCTTGCTCAAGTAGCATGGGATGAATTTGAAGAAGAAGAAGAACATACAGATGAAAACGATCGATTCCTTGGTGACGATTCGGTTTCCTCGATTGATCGAGACTCTGTACCATTTGGATCCGATAGTCCTGAACCTACAGAATCATTTTCTTCTTCTTCTTCGTCTACGTTTTCTCAAAGAGAAGCCAAACGAAGACGGGAAGACGTCGATGCATTATACCATCCTTCTAAACTGTCCGTACGCAACAAATATTTCACTACAGAATATGGAGATACACTACGTGTCATTCCTTCTGGGATTAGGGAAGATCAACGGTATTTAACTGTTGCCCTAAGTAAGGTACCAGAAAATCCTACATCACTTACCACGGAAGAAGGAGGAGGAGAAGGATTCAAGTATGGTATCAACCCTGAACGTCCATTGACTGAAGATGGGTACTTGAACGAAGCAGAACGTCGATTGGGTATTTCTGCGTTTCGACCTGAATTTGTCCATGAAGTCATTCGAAGACAGCAAGTTATTGAATCACATCCAGATTATGCGTTCTTGAGCAGTCTTGCCGCAGAATTGGATTTGGATGTGGAAGATACCTTTTTGAAAACCTCTATATCGAGGGCATTGGCGACGGCACAAGCGATACAAGAACAAATTCGTGGGCGAGATGTGGCTAGAATACAACGTATTTCCCGTGTTTCGGACCGATTACAAAATGCGGAAGAATTATTGGTACAAACGGTGGCTGGTATACGATCTAAGGAAAGTCCAAGAGAAGAACAGCTCTTCTCTTTCATCGGACAAATCAAGGATTTAAACAAGTATCGAATCGCTCTGGGTCGATCGTATGTATTTATGTTTTCTATATTGATTGGGATTATACGTACGGAAAACCCTGGATCAGATAATCTTTTACGTGCTCCTACACCGATTACCAGTAGATTGGGATACGACGACGATACTATCACGTTAGATCAAGAAATCATAGAATTGACAATAGATGATGTGGGTCTATTGGGAGCCATCGATGACACGTTTAATCGAGATGTAACGAATCCTCTCACGACCAAACTTCGATCGTATGCACAATTCTCTTCAGTGGTTCATTACTTGAAAAACGTATCCCCTTCGAGATCCCTTCGCATAGGACGTAAATTCATTGCCTTTTACGACGCTTTACGTAATGTCCCAGACAAAACGACCGTGTTGAAATCGACACTTTTCGCATATGCTGCATTAGATTTCTTGGTATCGATGGCATTGACGATTAGAGATGGTAACATACGTATTTTAAGTGGATTGACACAAACGGAGGATTTGACTAGTGGGTTTGTGACTCTCAACGATCAAGATGGAAACTGGATCCCCTTTTCCGTTGAAAGAAATGTCCCAAAGATGCGCACCATTTTGAACACGTTGGTCGAAAATAGTACAGAAGATCTATTTCCACTATCCGGTGATGCGGATCCGGTAGAATTCCTGTTCAATGCATTCATCGAGGAAGATATACTTCGTGCCGTTTCAAATGAACCCGAACGGTTAAGCGACTTTATGATGACTCTCAACTATGTCTTTGGTATGTTGAATTCCATATACAACTCCAACGGCGAAATTCAAGATACATTCTACCGTGTTATGAGTATGACACGCGACGTATTCATGGATGTGGAAAGACAGTTGGAAGGTGTGGTCCGTAATGCACGAACGATTCTACAAGAAGACATTAAGATCCGACGTGCTTCTATGGCTTTTGGACTAGATATACGTTTCGACACGTTATCTTCAGAATATGATTATTGGGTCAATATACTTTCGAGGTTTGAACAGAATCGACGCAACGAAATTCAAGAAATGGAAAAAAGAAGGGCGATGTTAGAACGTGAAGTCGAGGAATTGGAAGAGGATCTTCGTATACGAGAAATCGAGGGTGGGCCTCCAGAGACAGGTGGAATAACCAATGTCCCCGTAGCATCAAATCCAGAATGGGCCTTCAATCCTATCAACACGGGCGTTCTCAAAATCAATGGATGGGCTATCAATGCGATCAATCAAGGACATACCTACATCCGACTCTACCTTACTCGATCATGGCATAACATCAATCGAGACATTTTTCAACGAGACTCTTTGATGGCCCCTATATTCGCCACTCTCTGTGCGACATTTGTGTCGAGAGCAAAAATAGGAAATCCTCGAGTGTATATGCGAGATAAGATGAAAAAGGAAATTGTCAACAAAAGGGCCTCGATTCTTCAAACCATGCTGACCCTTCGGTATACCGGGACAAAATTCGTACGAAAATAGTAGGTGAAAAAATTTTTGTCATTACACAAGAGAATAAATACCCTACCGCACTTTCATAATTTATAGAATCGATGGCGGGAAGAGGTTTTTATACCTCGCCGTTTGTTGACGATTTACCAGATCCTTTCGAAGAAGATGTCGAAAGGCCATCGGTCATTCCTGTACATCATCCACCAGAATACGACGATGTAATCTCGATTACACCATTGGAATATCATTGGGGAGAAGAACAGGACCATGTATTGCTAGGAAAGGATTTATTTCCATTTCGAAGAGCATTGAGTCGAAGGGTCTCATTAATATGTTTCGTCGCCGCCATATTGGAGGTGATACCTTTTGCATGGACCGTTGTAGCCCTTTCCGTATGGGGATGGTCTCTACAGACCATATACACACTCGTATTTACAATCCATTTGGTGAAAGCCCTCTTTCTTTCATTCAAATGGTGTTCCTCGACATTGACATATAAGATGCGGGGACGGAATTCGTATCATTGGTTCACTGGGATATGGACCCGGCTTTCACATGTACACCAAGACACGATTCTTCTTATATATGGAGGACTCTATGGCATGGTTCAGATCCCTATGATGATTCTATTTTTGGTGATTTCTGCTGCGTCGTACCCATTGTATACATCATCGTTGCTATACTGGATCACTTGGCCCATGACCATCGTATCATTAATAATAGGATATATCAATTGGTGTATCCTGGTGTCTGAATACGGGGTTCGAAAACCATTGGAACGGTACGTGGATTTCACCTCGGATGATAGGAATATGTCAAAACAACAAGAAAGCGAAAACTTTTATTCTCAATTCACCCAAACACGCAATGCACCAACCACCGACCCTTTTAATTAATATAAACTTATATTTTACGTGTCTATGGTGCACAACTTTTCTTTGGTTTTTCATTTTCTTACTTGTGCACTTTCTTTCAAAAAATCCTTATATTCTGTAGTCTAGAGACACATAGTGCACAACTTTTCGTGTTT
>Ga0114919_10002350_pt1 | contig 15324 bp, 7 predicted proteins | sample BlataG_FD_88682 | JGI IMG/M metagenome (GOLD analysis project Ga0114919, IMG submission 88682) | Deep subsurface microbial communities from Black Sea to uncover new lineages of life (NeLLi) - Black_00105 metaG | ecosystem: Environmental > Aquatic > Marine > Oceanic > Sediment | place: Atlantic... | reverse complement strand
CGGCGGCCATCAAGTTCCACCAGTCCGTCGATACGGTGATTCGCGGCAACCTAATCCGCCGCGTCGATCACCAGTCCCACGGCGCGTTCGGCATCTGGATGGACTGGGCCAACCAGGGAACCCGCATCACGGGCAACATCATCTACGACACGAAGGCAGCCAACGTCTTCCTGGAGATGAACCACGGGGCGATTCTGGTCGACAACAACGTCCTCATTGGCCGCGGCGTCAAGAGCAACTCCGAGGGGTCGGTGTTCGCCCACAACCTGTTCGTGGATTTTGAGTTCCAGATGGTGTCGGACCGGGAACGCAAGAGCCCGTACTACGCGCCGCACACCCGCGAGGTCGTCGGCAGCAAGGACGGCGTCCCGCAGGATGACAAGTGGTACAACAACATCTTCGTGCGGCGGGGCCTGGACGAGGTGGAAAACGCCCCCGGCTACGTGTCGGACCACAACATCTTCCTGGAAGGGGCGAGGAAGAGTTCCTTCGGTGATGAACACAGCGTAGTCGATTCCTCCGCGACGAACTTCAATTGCAAGGACGCCCCGGCAAGCGTGACGATCACCTTCACCGTTGGCGACGCGCTGTTCCGCGTGAAGGGCCCCCGGGTCGACGGCAAGCTGGTCGGCATATTCCCCCGAATCAAGCAGACGATCGAAGACCGTCACGGGAATCCGATCACCATTGACACCGACCTCAACGGCGAGAAGCGGACGGAGCCCATCGCCGGCCCCCTCGCCAACCTGAAGCGGGGCCGAAACACCATCACCTGGTCGATGAGACACGCCGGGGAGCAGGTCGAGTAGTCAAGCGCTGGCGATTGTTCCGGGTAACGTCATAATAAGGGGAAGGTCCAATGAAGAGAACGAAGAAGGCTACGTGTTCGCGGTGTTGGGCCCCGGAGCAGGTCACGGTGCCTCAGCAAGCCTGCCCGCCAGGATTTGGCAGGCGGGTCAGGGCAAACTAACCAGAGGGGAAGAGAGAGCGAATATGAAACTGGCACGATTGATGGGGCTTGTGGTTCTGGCCGTGATGTTGACGGCAACGAGCGCCGTTGCGTGGACCTCCTACAACGACTTCGGCGGGTTCGACGGCAATGACGCCAATGTCACGCAGTATGTCAAGCACGAAGGCACCTGCACGCCAAGTGGCTATCTGAAGGACATCGACTCAGGTGCTGATACGGCCTACTGTATGACTGAGATGGTCGGGCCCTCGACGCTTGACGACATCTGGCTGAATGTCGATGGCGTCACGAATGCCGACAGCGACGCCTATACCATTTTCGCGTCGTACATGAACACGGCGGGAGGTGTCGCCAATTGGGTTGTGATGAGCAGCACCGAAAAAGTTGCGATCAGACGCCTCGACCCGGACATGACCTATACGTTCGTGCTGCTTCTGAACGCTCATGCTGGCGGTGGGACCCCGTTGTATGGCACTATCTCTGATGCTGATAGTTGGACGAACACCAGTAGCGCGGGCGCGACCAAGTATGGCACCGGTGAGGAGTCGACGTACATCCCCGCCGATAACCGAACGAACGGTTATGTGATCCGGTGGGAGAACATCACCCCCGGCCCGGACGGCGACTTCGTGGTGACCTTCGGCTCGTACAGTGGCGCCAGTTACTGGTCCGGGAGCGGGTTCATGGTGGAGGCCTTCAGCGAGCCGGAGCCGCCGCCGGTGCCGAACCAGGCCGAATTCTACGTATCGCCCTCGGGTTCAGACACCAATCCCGGCACCGAAACGGCGCCCTTCGCGACGATCGAACGGGCGCGGAATGCCGTCCGCAAGATCAACGCGAACATGACGGGCGATATCATCGTTTATCTGCGGGAGGGCGTCTATCGATTATCCAGCACGCTTGCTTTAGAAGATATCGACTCCGGCACGAATGGATACGATGTAGTCTATCAGGCGTACCCTGCCGAGAACGTATCTATCAGCGGAGGACAGCTCATCACGGGCTGGTCGATGTATAACGGGGACATCTACAAGGCCGTCGTTACGGGCACATTCCGGCAGCTTTTTGTCGATGGGATCTGGTGCGTACGCGCCAGGACCCCCAATGGCGGCCCGGACGGCAACCCAAGCGAGGCCTCCTACAACAGAGTTGCGGCTTGGGTCCCCGGTGCCAATCGGGTCCTCTTCAACGCCGGTGAACTGGACGAGTGGTCCGGCCTGACGCAGGTGGAACACGTGAGCCTTCTCGACTGGGGCCTCCTCCGCTTCAGGGTCGCTTCCGTTAACCTCGGCCAGAACGCGATGACGCCGCAGAAACGCGAGGGCGCCAACCGGTGGGAACTGGACTACCCCCTGATACTAGCCGGCGACCCCTACTACTTCGAGAACTCGATCGATTTCCTCGGCTCGCCGGCGGAGTGGTATCTCGACACCAGAACGGGGACGCTCTACTGCATACCGCCCACCGGCGTGGACCTGAGCACGGCGGAGGTGGTGGCGCCGTCGCTCGAGCGGCTGATCGACATCGACAGGGCGCAGAACATCCGGTTTTGCGACCTCGTACTGGAGCACACCACGTGGCATCGTCCCAGCAACGAAGGCTTCGTCGGCTGGCAGGGCCCCGTGTTCAAGACCGCCACCGGTCACAAGTACCACGGGATGGTGATGATGCCCGCGGCGGTCCAACTGGAGTATGCGCGGGACTGCTCGTTCGAGAACTGCACCTTCCGTTTCATGGGCGGGACCGGTCTCCGGTTCAAGGCCGGCACGGACGGCAACGTGGTCGACAGATGCCACTTCGAGGACATTGCCGCATCCGCCGTCGCGTTTGGCGACGTGTGGTTTGATGAGGGCACCTACGATCCCGGCCGGGCCGACGACCCCGGTCTGATCCCCCGGAACGACCGGGTCACGAACTGCACCATCACCCACGTTGGCAAGGATTACCCCGGCTGCCCGGGCATTTTCGCGACCTGGTGTGAAGGCGCCGTGATCGAGCACAACGAGGTGTCGTATATCCCGTATACGGGCATCAGTGTCGGCTGGGGCTGGGGGAGCGCCTACAACCCCAACCCGACGAGCCTGAAACACAACATGATCCGGTTCAACGAAATCCATCACATACTGCAGCTCCTCAGCGACGGGGGCGGAATCTACATGCTGGGCTATCAGACGGAGTCCGAGGTGGCAGAGAATTACATCCACGACATGTACTTCTCCTCATGGGCCCGCACCCGCCACGGAGGCTGCATCTACCTGGATCAAGGCTCGGGCGGCAACACCCTGATCCAGGACAACGTGGCGGAAAACTACGATAGCCTCCAATGGACCAACGGGGTGGAAGGGCCGATTCTCGGCAACTGGTGGGCCACCGATCCGGACATCATCGCTGGCGTGAAGGCAAACGCCGGCCCGACAGATTGACAGTCTCGATATTGAGTTTCGCAAAGGTAATGCAGTGGGAATGCCGATAATCGGCAGATTCCCACTGCATTGCTTTTTTTAAACTGGCGCATGAGACCAAACGGGTCGGCGAAGGCATTGGAGCGTCGGCGGTGACGACGGCCTGATCGGCAGGCGCCGCCCCCACACCCTCTTCGCCGCCCTCCGCCCCTTTCGTCGGGGCGGCCGTCGGGAAAGTTCCCCACCACCCGCGTCCGCCACCGCCCCCGCGCGCGGGGCATGCAATTTCAACCGTCCGGAATCGGGCCGAACCGGCCCAGCGCAGCGCTTCCAGTAACCGGACGTCGCCGAAACAAGACGTGGACAAGCCGAGCCGCGCGGCCCCTCCTCGGCAACGGCGTCTGACTACGGTTCCCGTTTCTTCACCGCCGCCATCACCTGGCCCGTGGGCCCGGCCAGATACACCATCCCGTTCTCGGTCTCGTTCGTCACGGCCAGGGTGTCGCGGCGTAGCGGCGCGCCGAACCGCAGCGTCCCGTCCGCCCGCGAAAGGGCCAGCAAATCGTTCCCGCGGCCCAGGATATACACCGTCTCCTCATCCGCCGCCAAGAGCGTCTCGGCGTCCCCCCGCTGCCATTGGAGCCTCCCCTTGGCGGCATCGAGCGCCCTGAGGCCTCGACGCTCCGTGAGCAGGAAGACCTGCTTGCCCACCGGCAGGGCCGGATGCCGCACCGGCTCCGCCGCAGGATACTGCCATGCCAGCCGACCGCTCGACCCCTGGAACGCGTATAGGATGTAATCCAGGCTCCCCGCGAGCACCAGCCCTGCCTCCGTCACGCGCAGGTCTGCCACTATCGGCCCTTCCGCCTGGTGTTCCCAGAGCACGCGGCGAACGTCCTGTGCCGACGCGAAAATTTCCCCGCTCTGGCTCGCAAAATATACCCTTCCGGCGTCCAGCACCGGCCCCGCCGTCACCGACCCTTCCGTCCACCGGTGCCACGGGAGCGCCTCCACTTTCGGATCCACTTTCACCGCCTCAAGATACCCTCTGGTGTCCGGAATAAAGCAGTGCCGCCCGTTCGTCGCCGGGTTCCCCGACGCGCCGAACTCAAGGCCGATTTTCCTCAGCCTCATCCCGTTCGACGCCCGGTAACTTTTCACCTCCGTCGTCGAAACCACCCACAGCGTATCGCCGAGCAGCACCGGTCGCCACACCGTCTCGTGCGCCGGAGCCGCGAGGTCCGACCACATCCGCATTCCTGTCGTCGCATCCACCAGGTAAATCCGGTTGTCCGACCCCAGCCCCACGAGAAGCGCCCCCTCCGATTTACCCGCCGTGGCGGGCGCGCCCTCGCCCCTTCTCGCCGCATCCGTCAAGTGCCAAACCCGTGCCAGCCGCGTCCCCGGCGCCAGCGTCAGACCCGTGTGCCACGCCACCTCCATCCCGTTCGCTTCGAGCACGCCGGGCGCCACGGGCCTCGGCTCCGGTCCCCGCGCCTGCGGTCCGCGGCATCCCGCCGCCATCGCCACCGCTGCCGCCGCCAGCGCCGTTGCCATTGCCCGCACGATTTTACGACCCCTCGTCCTGTTTCGCTTCATCGTTCGCTCCACCTTGTCATACGCCGCTTCCCCGTTACTGCGTCACTTGTCGTCAGAGATATTCCGCCAGATTCACACCGTGCTTCCGCTCGAACCGATGCAGCCGCTCGATCCGTTCGATGTCGTCCTGAATCCGGTGGGCGAGTTTGAAGACGTAGGGCCGTCCCTGGAGCCGGTCGTTCAGGTCCGAGAGCATCACGTCCCACCGCCCGTCGTAGAGTTCGCCGCGCAGCCTGAGGAGCATGATTTCCTCTTCCGCAAGGCCCGCGACGAACCTTTTAGCCTTTTCCTCCGCCTCGGTGCCGCTTGTTCGGGGCGGTCCCTGCGGACTGCTTTGAGGTCGGCTGCGGTTGCCTCCGGCCATGACCCGGTCTCCGCCGTGCCGTCATTCCGCTGCTTCGTTGCCCCGGTTCCGCGTCCCCGAAAGGGACCCTTCGCGCCTTTGTCCGTTCGTTCCCTGCTGTCGGCACCACCATATCGCCGCCCTTCTCGCCCCGTCAACTCTTTTCCAGACAAGCGCTTGCTGCACACGGCAGCGGCTTCCCCCCCGCCGCCATCGACCAAAGCAACCTCTGGGAACCCACTGGACCCAACAACGCCACCATGCCGCATAGTGCCAGAAAGTCTTGCCTCTTGGGTGTTCTTGAGCAGAGGGACATTGACGGGCACAGGGAGAGGCGATAGAATGCCGCCTCGCACCGATGGGAAAATGGAGGAGGTGTCATGGCCAAGGGAATCAAGGTGAAACGGTCGGATAAGTTCGCGTTCGGGCTCTGGTGTGTGATGAATCGCGGGGCAGACCCGTTCGGCGTCGAAACGCGGCCCCAACTGAGCGGTATCGAGGCCATCCGCGGACTCGGCGAGCGGAACGTTTACGGCTTCGAATATCACGACAGCGACCTCTGGCCGATCGACGCCGACGCGAAGACTCGCCGCAAGATTATCGACGAAGCGAAGAAGGTGATGGCCGACACCGGCATCAAGTGCACCGCCGCCACGACGAATCTCTTCGCCCATCCGGTCTTCAAGGACGGCGCCTTTACGAGCCACGACCCGCGCGTCCGCGCCTACGCCGTCCAGAAGGTCATGGTGAACCTCGAAGTGGCCGCCGAACTCGGCGCCGAGGTCTATATCTTCTGGGGCGGCCGCGAAGGCGCCGACGTCGATATCGGCAAGGACCCCGTCGAGGCCCTGAAGCGGTTCCGCGACTGCGTCAACTTCCTGTGCGAGCACGCCGTCGCGCAGGGCTATCGTATGATCTTCTCGATCGAGCCGAAGCCCAACGAGCCGCGCTCCGACACCTACCTGGCGACGGCGGGGCACGCGCTGGCGTTCATCGCGACGCTGGAGCATCCCGAAATGGTCGGCGTCAATCCCGAGACGGCCCACATCAAGATGGCCGGCCTGAACCCGGTGCACGAGTTTGCCCAGTGCCTCGAGGCGGGCAAACTCGTGGACATCCACCTGAACGGCCAAAAGCCGCTCCGCTACGACCAGGACATGAGTTTCGGCTGCGACAACCCGAAGGAAGCGCTCCTGGTCGTCAAGTTGCTCGCCGACTACGGATACAGCGGGACGAAGGCGTTTGATGCCCATCCCTACCGGACGGAAGCAGACCCGTGGGACTTCGTCGACCGCTGCATGCGGGCCTATAAGGTGTTCCAGATCAAGGCCGAAGAGGTGAACGCCGACGCCGTGCTCTGCGAGATGCTCGAAGAACTCCACGGCGCGCCCGGCGCGGCATGGAACGAGACTTTGGCCGCCTACTCGGCCGAAGGCGCCGAGAAACTGGCAAACGAGACGTTCGACCCCGACGAACTGGCCGGTCGGAAACTCTTCTACGAAAGAATCGACCAGCGCCTGACGGAAATCCTGCTCGGCCTGGCGTAAGCCGCCTGCGGCTTAGCCGACGAAATGCAATCGCGGTGGGCAGGAATGCCCACCGCGCTCTTTTTTGTGATGCGAACGTTCCGGGTGAGGCTCGGCCGCGCCCTCGGCCGACGCGATCACCGCCGCCAGGAGTGCGACGGCCGCAGTTTCGATTCGGAGTGTCGAGAGCCCCAGGCGCACCGCGACAGCCCCCCGGCCTGAAGGGCTGCGCGTTCCGCCTCCGCGAAGCCCCCTTCCGGACCCACGATGATGAGAATGTCCTGGTCGGCCCGCCGGTGCGCGAGCGCCTCGAGGACGGGCACGGCCTCGGCGACCGTGTCGCCGCGTTCGGGCGGATTATATTGTCCGGCGGACGGGCGTGCTCGTAGAATGTCGGGGTTCGAGGGAAAAAGGAGCAGGTCGTGACGCCACGCGAGGTAGTGACGCGCGCGATAGAGTTCCGCCGACCGGATCGCCTTCCGATCAACGGGTTCGGCGATCTGAGCGACTGCGACAGCATCGGGTCCGATCCTGTCAGGCCGCCGCAGGCCGGCGACGACCCCCTCGTTGACGAGTGGCTCTGCCGATGGGTGAGGAGCGACGCGCCGAACATGGGCCAGGTCACAGGCCATCCCCTCGAGGACTTGGCGGCCATGAAGGATTTCCCCTGGCCCGACGGCGACGACCCGCTGCGGTACGCAAAGGTCCCGCAGCGCCTCGCCGAACTCCAGGCCGATCCGAAGCGTTGCCGGAAGTACATCCGGACCGACATCTTCATGATCCTCTGGGAGCGGATGCACTCGCTGCACGGCTTTGCGGACTGCATGATGGACCTGGCGGACGACCGGCCGGAGATCCACGAACTCGCCGACCGCATTCTCGCGTTCGACATCGCCAAGGTGCGGAACATGCATCGCCTTTGCGGCAAGGCGATTCAGGGTTTCGTTTTCAGCGAGGACTGGGGCACCGAACTGGACCTCCAGATCTCCCCGCAATTGTGGCGACGGTTCTTCCTGCCGCGGTACAAGAAACTGTTCGGCGTGATTCACGAGTGCGGCTGGCACGTGTGGATGCACTCCTGCGGAAAGATCAACAAGGCGATCCCGATGCTTATCGAGGCCGGTCTGGACGTCATCAACATGCAGCAGCCGCAAACCAACGGCATCGAGGAAATCGGTAGCGCGTTCGCCGGAAAAATCTGCTTCGAGACGCTGTGCGACATCCAGAAGACTCTGCCCACCGGGGACCCGAGCCGGATTGAGGCGGAAGCCGAAGCGCTGCTGCGCCACTGGGGCACGCCCGACGGGGGGTTCATCCTGGGGGACTACGGCGACCACGCCGCCCTCGGTGCCCGGCCGGAAACCAAACAGTTCATGCTCGAAACCTTTCGCCGGCTCGACCCGTACGCCGTTGACAGAACCCCTCCCGACGATAAAATGGGCCTCGCGTCCCCATAGCTCAATTGGATAGAGCGTTGGCCTCCGGAGCCAAAGGTTGGAGGTTCGAATCCTCCTGGGGACGCCATCGTAAGCCCTGATTCGGCGCTGGGTTGCGACCTGCCGCCAAGTCTCGCACGCCTGCCCGCCACGGATTGGCAGGCGGGCCTTTGCAAGGGACCATCGTGGCCCACGCCGCCGACTTGGCCTTGACGCGTGGGAAATCGCCTGATAGCCTGTCGGCATGGCAGTCTGAGGTCGGGGTCGCATGTGAGCCGCTCGTGGAACAAGATCGGAAAAGGGAAGGTTGACCTATGAAGCACCCAAAGATTCGCCGGGTGGTGATCGCGACGCTGTGGCTCCTGGCGGCATTCGGAACGTGGGCGGCGGCCGCCGAGACGGGTGGCGTCACTGCGCCGGAGATCGCGCGCACGCCCAATGGCACGTACAATGTCAGGACTGCGAACTACCAGGTGGACATTGATGGCGACGGGATGCTGCGACACCTCTGTCTGCTCGATGACCGCGGAAACGCGAAGACGCCCCTGGTCGAACTGTTCGAAGTATCGAAGGCCAGCTTCCGGGCGAACGGTCTCGTCTCCACACAGGTGACGAGTATGAACCAGACGGCGAAAGATCAGATCGAGATCGTGATTTCCGGCGAGCAGAAGGATCCGAAGGCCCCCGAGGATGCCCCGACGACTCCCCTCCCGGAAGCCTTGAAGGTCTATTACACGTTTGGGGATTCGGAGATCCGGATTCGGCTCGTGAACAAGACGGCGATCTGGTTCAACTTCACCCTGAGCAATGCCGCACAGATCGCGCAGAACATCGACTACAACGTCGAGGTGCCCCTGCCCAACACATACGGGAGTATGGGCGGGCCGGTCCGATCCATGCGGGTCACCTATTCGGACGGCGCGGAGCTGCTCTTCCGCTGGCAAGGTCCGGGCAACCCGATCAATACGAGTGAGGATGGCGGACTGAGCGGGTATTACTGGGGAATGAGGGGGTTCACGCCGAACAGCGAATACAACATTACCTACCGCATCATCCCTCCCGGCAGGCCGGGGATGATCGTGCTCGCACCGCCGCAGTTCACACTCAACACGTCTGCACCGTGCAACATTTTCTTCGACGAGGACGAGAAGCGGCTCAGTGTGAGCCTCGAAAGGAAAGACTATCAGCGCCTGCTCGATAACCTGGGCGACCGGAAGATGAACAACTTGAGGCTCGAATACCGAGTCATTGATCACGCGGGCAACGAAATGGACAAGGGGACGGTTCCACTCGATTTCCTCAAGGATGCCGACCCTGACGGGAAGATCGTGAAGGATGTGGTCGTCCATCCTCAGAAGCGCGGTTATTTTGAGGCGGAGTTCCGCGTCACCGACGACCAGAAGGTTATTCGGCCCGTGTGGATGAAGCGCTCGTTCAGCGTCGTCGAGGCGCTCCGGCCCGTCGAAGAGGAACGCGCGCGCATGAGCCCCAAGTTCGACGGCTGGCAGCGCAATGAGTTCGTCGGCCTCGGACTGGTCCGCGAGAATTTAGGCTTCGACATCTGCCCCGAAAGGGGCAAGATGGATTTCGAGAAGGGGAATTACGATGAGCGGTTCAAACGCGCCAAGGAAATGAGCGAGGCCACCGGCGTAAACTGCTTCTGGATGTTCTTTAGCCATACCTGGCCGGAATGGGTCAAGACGCCGAAGGATGCGTATGAGGTTTACGCAGCCGCGCTCCAGCGATACAAGGACTACAACAAATACTGGGAGACGACCAACGAGCCGAATATTTACCTGAAGTCGCAGGAATATCTCGAGATGTATCTGAAGCCGTTGAAGCTCGCCGCGGAAAAGGTTGATCCCGATGCGAAGATCATCGCGCCCAGCATGGTCGGCTACGGTCTCGACTTCATCGAGGAAATCTATAAACTCGGGGCGAAAGATTATTTCGACATCATGTCTGTCCATCCGTACCACGGCAATCCCTATGACATCCTGTTCCTCGAATGGCACGGGAAACTGCGGGCGCTGATGGCCAAGTATGGCGACGAGGAGAAGCCCATCTGGTTCACCGAGTGCGGATTCGGCTGGTGGGATCTCATCAGCCAGGTGTATAACGCGCGCCACAACGTGCGCCGCATCCTCATCCAAGATCAATATGACATCCCCAAAGAACACGACTTCTACTACTTCACGAGTGACATGGGATACCACAAATTCTTCGTGATGGAAAATGATGGGACGATGCTGCCGCAGGCCGTGGCGCTTCGCGCGCGACGAGTCAGGCTCGACGGAACAACGTATGATCGCCACTTCGGATTCGGCATCCGCTTCGCCCATGCCAACATCTACAAGGCCAAAGATCGCCAGGTGGTCGTTCTCTGGACCTACGACAACCATCGCACGCTGGAACTGAAGACCGACGCGCAGAAGGCAGAAGCCTTCGACATGTGGGGCAACCCGTTCCCCGTGGAAGTCAGGGACGGAAAGGTGGCCGTGCCCGTGAGCGGCGAGCCGACCTACGTGATCCTGCCACCGAATGCTGCGGTGGAACCGGTGTCGGCATGGCCGGGGAAGAACGTCGCCGACCTCACGCTCGGCGCCGAAGCCACCGCGTCCTCGGGAGCCACCCCTGCAGGATTGGCCCTCGACGGCATCTGGTTCGGCGGCGGGTGGACGGACGCCACTCGCGACACGTTTCCAGATTGGCTCGAGGTTTCCCTCCCCATCCCGGCGACGATTGAGCGCGTCCATCTCTACATGGCCGCCGGGTCGCGCGGCGGGTGCATCGAAGATATGGACGTGTTCGCCTTTGTAGACGACAAATATGTGAAAGTGGCCGAAGTGCGCAATAACACCGATGCAACCCTCGATCTCCAACTCAAGCCGGTGATGACGCAGAAGGTGAAACTGGAGATATTGGCCGGCCAGCAGAACACCACGATCTACGAAGTCGAGCTCTTCGCGGCAAAGTCGGATGAGGAGGCGACGCGACGAACCAACTACGCGCTCGCGGAGAACGGCGCCACGGCGTCCGCGAGTTCCGCTTGGCGGATGGAGGTGGAAGTTCCCGAAGAAGACCCCAACGCCCCTGCCGGCACCCAACGTGTCAAAAAAGTGACGGAATACCTGGCGGAGCAGGCGATCGACGGCAAGTTCTCGCCCAACACCTGGCAGGAATACACCCGGACGGTCTGGATTGACGGAACGCCGAAAGAATTCCCCGACTGGCTTCAGGTGGACTTCGCCGGCAAGAAGACGATCACCGCGGTAATCGTATTTGTGAACAACTATCACCTCTGGAAAGCCTTCGAGACGGGCATCTCCGATTGCGATCTTCAAGTGTGGGACGGCGCGGATTGGAAGACCGTCGGTTCGGTCGCGGGAAACAAGAAGGGCATCATCTCATACGTCCTGAAGGAGCCGGTGCAAACCGAGAAGATGCGGCTGATGATCAAGGACAGCAACGATCATGTCCACTCCGCCGTGATGGAAGTCCAAGCCTGGGGGCCGACGAAGTAGGGTGGGCCTTGCCCCACGACCCACAGCCGAGGGCGGCTGTGTCACAATGAATCAAACGGAGAAGGAGCACATGACAAGCCAAAGAGGGTTGGGGCCGCTTCGAGAATCCCTCCTGATTCTCGCCGCGATGCTAATCGTGTCGCTAGTCGCACCCCCGGCGCACGCCGCGCCGGAGGACGTGATCTATTACACGCCCACTGACGAAGGCGGCTTCATCCTGGACTGGCTCGTGAGCCGGCTCCACATCTTTGACTACGCCTACTTGGGAGGCACGATGCTCTATGACGCCCTCGAGAGCGAAGGCGGCGAAAAAAATATCGAACCGCGCGCGGGAATGAAAGCCGCCAAGGGATTGCCCTGGCAGGAATGCCATTACAAAATTGCCGGCTCGGCCAGGGGCGCCTTTGAGTTTCCTCCTGCCGGCATGACGCTCACCTACGCCTTCATCTACGTTTACGCCGACGAAGAAATGAAGGACCTGCTCCTCTGCACCGGATCGGATGACGCGCTCCTCGTCCTCCTGAACGGCGAGAAGGTTCAGCAGATCCAGATGCAGCGAGGCTACGCCGTGGACCAGGATACCGCGTCCGGCATCACGTTGAGGAAGGGCTGGAACCGCCTGCTGTGCAAGATAGATGACTACGGCGGCGGGCACGGACTGTGCGTCCGCTTCAAGACCGCGGACAGCAAGCCGGTGACGGACTTGAAAATTTGCCTCTCGCGTCCCGCCGATAACGTCGAGATCAATTTCATTCCGGGAGTGACATACGAGGCCGAAGCCGCGCATCTGTTGAGGGAAGCCATGAAAATTAACGCGGAACAGGGGGACGCGGCAGGAGCGGAAAAGACGTGCCGACAGGTCGTCGCGAAATATCCGAAGAGCAACGCGGCACCGGAAGCCCTGTATCAGGCCGCGCGGTTCCTGATCCAACTCAACAAACCTGACGACGCGCTAAAAACCTTTGACGAACTCTCGACGCGTTATCCGTACGCCAAGTGGGCCGAGGACGCCCTGGTCGGCCGGGCCGATATCTACAAGGCAAAGGGCGATCTCGACGCCGCAAGGAAGGTGTTCGAACTCCTGATCGTCAATCACGAAGGCAGCAACCTCATCCCCGATGCCATGATTGATCTGGCGAGGATACAGGCGCAGAAGGGCGATCCTGACGGTTCCGATTCCACCTTGAACGAAGTCCGCCGGAAACTCCCCGACACCGTCCAGTCCGTGCAGGCGCTCGAACTCCTCGGCGACAACCGCAAGGCGCAGAACCAGCCCAATGAAGCCAAGGCGCTCTGGAAGCAAACCATTGACGAAGCCAAGGCGCTTTCCGAAGGCAAGTACGTCTGGTATGTCAACGTCCAGGCGATGCTGCAATCCATCTCCGACAGTTCCCGCGCGAAAATAGAAGGCAAAAAATAGCCGCAGAAGCCCTGATTGCATGTGGCACAGTCGCCCCGGGTGTGCCGGAATTCGGGGGACACAGGACTCATTTCTCCAAGGCGAAGTGGCGTGGGTTGCCCGACCCACACGGCGGGCCGGCGAGCGCCAGAGCATTGACACGCAGCAGGCCGCGGTTGGAATCAATCCGCCGACGCCCCCATAGCCCAATTGGATAGAGCGTTGGCCTCCGGAGCCAAAGGTTGGAGGTTCGAATCCTCCTGGGGACGCCAGTTTTTCGCGCGTAGCGCGAAAAACAGAGCAGGCGAACGGGAGAACAGTAGAGAGTGGATAAGGAATCCTGCGAGCCTGCGGTCTCCTGCTCGCCTTTCTACTGTTCTTGAAGGCGCACGCCGCCAAACGCACACGTTGCAGATTGCCGAGATTAGATACACTAAAGTGACTAGCCGCGCACGCAAGTAAGCGGTTGTGGATTGACCTCAGGCCGGGATTGGACACACGTTTCGCCGGCCGGCTTGCCGGCCGCGTGCCGTTCGAGCCGCGACCTTCTGGTCGCGGTCACGTGCCCCGCCGTGGGCCATTGCCGGCCGCGTGCCGTTGTGGATTGACAGTGGCGGCGTCAGGTTTTACTCTATTGCCATGCCTTCACTGGAATGGATCGGGAAGAAGGCCGTCCTGAACCACTACCGCGAGGTTCCCTATCATCTTCTGCGGGCAGACGCACCTTTCTCAAAGTTGACTAATTGGAACGGGAGGGGGGGTTGATGCAATATCGCCAAGAAGTCCTGAACGTGCTTCTGGCCCAACTCCTTCAGGAGCATGGACAGGTTGTCGCGCCCGAACAGGTTCTCAAGCACACCGAAGGATCAATCAAACTCCCCGACGTTCTCGTGGATTTCCAGGGCCTGCGTCTCATCATTGAGGCGGAAATCGGCAAGGGCAAGGACAAGCAAGATCGCGCTCGTAAGAAAGCCCAAGAGCGCGTTGACCAGGCCATTGCCCATGTCGGCGTCGCGGTTGTTTATCCAAAGAAACTCCAAAACATCAAGGATTTCAGCAGGTTGACGGCGGAACTGGGTAGGGCCAACCTCGGCTTCGCCATAATCACGGAAGTGACACCCAAGCGAGTGCAGCACGAATTCTGGCCCTTGCCGCCGAAAAAGGCGCAGTTCATGACGGGCACCGTTGCGGACCTCGCCGACTCCCTGCGCCGCTCCTACGAGCAACTGGTGAAAGACGAAACGCTCAGCAACGCCGTTGCTAAGGTGGAGGCATCTATAGAGGAGTTCGTCTTTGCCCTGCGCGCCCAACCGGCCACTGCCGAACGAATGGCACAAGCGGTTGGGGTCGGATTATCCGCCGGACGGGGAGCGAAAGAGAAGGAAGGCCCGACACCTGCTCAAAGAATTGCCATTGGCCGTATTGGCGCCCTCGTTCTGGTCAACGCCCTTATATTTCAGGAGGTGCTTTCCAAGAAAGAGCGCCAGGCCAAGCCATTGCACAGGTTCCTCCATAGCGCCAACCTGCAAGGCGCGATGTTGGCGGAATGGAAAATCATACTCAAAATAAACTACTTCCCGATTTTTCATATCGCCCAGGAAGTATTGCAGTGCCTTGCCGCAGACAAAGATACGAACGAAGCGATTAAGAGTCTCCTGGAAACAGCCCTCCACATCGTGGCTTGGCGCGCGGCCCTTCGTCATGACCTTGCGGGCCGCATCTACCACCGCCTTCTTGAAGATGCGAAGTTCTTGGGCGCATACTACACCGCGATACCGTCAGCCGCCTTGCTCCTGAAATTGGGCTTGCGCCCTGACCGATATTCTGATACAGACTGGTGCAACCTCGATGATCTCGCCCGATTTCATGTTGCAGACTTGGCCTGCGGCACCGGCACGCTCCTTATGGCCTCAGCCGACGTGATGCTTGATAACTATATTCGCGCTTGCGTGGGCAAGGGCGCAAAGCCCGACCTTCCCGCATTCCACCAGACAATAGTTGAAAGCACCCTGCACGGATACGATGTCCTCAATTCCGCCGTCCACTTGACCGCCTCTACACTTGCGCTGCGCGTTCCTGACATGCCCATCAATGTAACCCATCTTTGGCGAATGCCTTTGGGCGG
>Ga0114919_10002349_pt1 | contig 15326 bp, 13 predicted proteins | sample BlataG_FD_88682 | JGI IMG/M metagenome (GOLD analysis project Ga0114919, IMG submission 88682) | Deep subsurface microbial communities from Black Sea to uncover new lineages of life (NeLLi) - Black_00105 metaG | ecosystem: Environmental > Aquatic > Marine > Oceanic > Sediment | place: Atlantic... | reverse complement strand
GTCACAGGGGGAGCAATAGACGGATGGCGCCCGGTATGGAAATCGATCGCCAGAGTCGGCACGCTGAAGGCAGGCGAACAGAATCCGTTGACAGAGCGCGGCTTTGACGCAGCGGTCCGTGGCACGTCGGAGCGGCTCACGGTTTTCGCCGAACAGGAAGCGCGACACATGACGCGCGAAGCGATGGAGTGGGCAGATTTCGACTGGCCCGACGCGACAGAGGAAGAATGGGAACGGATGGAGGCCGGGATGACCGGCGTTTTTTCCAACCCCAGCGACAGGATGATCAACGGGCAGACCGCCGCGCTTGCGCTGTCGTTGGCAGCGGTGATCCGCGGCTCCTCTCGAGCGACGGGCCGACTCTCGGGTATCCGCGGAGGTTTGGGCGCCTCCTTCCGACTCCCAAGCCGAGCTCTTGGCGCCGCGTTCGCGCGACACCATGGATTCTTTGTCCGCGATCAGTACGGCAGGATCGCGCCAGGTCTAGCCGCGCGCGTCCGCCCATGGATCTCCGCCGGTCTCCGCGACGGGCTCGGGCGTCGAACCATTGGGCGAGACCTCCGACAGAATATCCGCGGCGGGCTCCGGATGAGGGGCTACTGGAACACCGTCGCAGCGAACGCCGTCAACCGAGCTCGGTCCTACGCGCAGGGCGCGACAATGCGCGGCGCCGGGGTCGAGATCGGGCGCTACGAGGCCGTGCTCGATGAGCACACAACTGAGACTTGCCGATTTATCCACGGGCAGCTCGTGCAGATCGGTCCGGCGATGGCTGCTGTTGAGCGGACCCTGAACGACCCGAACCCCGAGGCTGTGCTCTGGAATAGTCCGATGATTCAGGAGGGCGGCGGGGAGAACGGCGACGAGCTGTTCACCGAGTTGCCCGACGGCGAGCGCACGACGATCGCGACGGTCGTGGAACCTGGGATGGGGACGCAGGAGCCTGGAAAATACGCCAACGCGCTACCGCCGGGAAAGTTCGCCGACGCCGGCGTCGGGCTGCCTCCTCTCCACCACGGCTGCCGTACGACAGTGGTCCCCGTCGTGCTCCCGCGCTAGCAGGTGGCGTTTAGTGTGCGCCGCCGTCGTCGATTGGTCCATGGTACACGGGGTCGTCGCAGTCGAGGCAGCGACCATTGTCAGCTAGGCACTCGTCGCAGATGATGCGGTGGCACTCGGGGCAAATGTGCAGTGTGCCGCTAATGTGGTCGAAGCATGACAGGCATTGCAGGTCGCACTTTGCAGCAGCAAGCAACCCGAGGATATCGTCCGCGCAAGCGTCGTCATTTGCTATCGTGACGCTTACTACTGTTTCCATTTTGTCTGTATCTGTTACCGTGATTGCCCCAGAAATTGTTAGTGTCATGGTCTCAATCCTTCCTTAGTTGATGGCGACGCCGTAAGCGGCGAGCTCGCGACGGAGGTTCACGGTCATTTTCTCAGTGTCGATCCCAGCGGCGCGAACGGCGCCGCGTGTGACCTTGCGGCCGGAGCCGTCGACAACGTGGCAAGGGCGACCGATGAGGCGCTGGCGAAGGCACTGGGCGACGGCGCCGCGGAGGTTACGCGCTACGCAGTAATTGACGGGCTCTCCGTCGAGGATTCCGTCAACCTGAAACCAACCGTTTTGCGTCGTCGTGTTGCCCATTGTCTCCCTCACCTTCTATATATACTATACAACGAATAACGCGACAATGCAAGCGATTCGACGAAAAAAAGGGAGAAAAAGATCACCGAGATCTCCCACGCGAAAGGGTGTGCCCGTCTGCGTCGGATTTTTTGTTGACACGCCGACCGCTATCGCGTATCACTGTACACCTAATGCGGTAGCTTGTTAGCTGACAACTTTCCAGGAGGTAGAAACAATGTCCGACAAACAACCCGACAAGCCGAAGCCCGCCAAGAAGCGCGGACCGAACAAGCGCATTGCGCTCGCGAAAAATGTCAAGGAAGCGATCGCGGGATACGGTGCCGACATCGGAACCGCGACGTCTCCGGACCAGCTATTCGATATCACGCTGCTGCTCGGGATCGCGCTCGGCAGAGCTCGCGAAGGCGGAGTCGACGACACGACGATGGGGTTCGCTGAAGACCTCGCGCGCCAGCACATGAGTCGGGCGCTCAACAAGACGGCAAATCTGATCCAGGGCGCGAAGGCGGAGTAGGCCGCGCCTTGGACTCGGGGCGCTGCGGCGCGACCACATGGTGCCGGCGGAGATTTTTTCCAGGTCGATCGCCGGAGTGGAGTCGCAGCGACCCGACTCGAGGGCAGGGCCGGGCGTCGTTTTTGTGGGTGGTTGTCGTTGTGCTGTGTTGGTAGGGGGCCCCTTCCTCTCCGGAGAAAACGATGGATGATTGGGCGGAATATTCGGCGCTGAAGCGAGTCAACTGGTCGAGGCTGAAACTGGTTCACGACTCGCCGCTCATGTGCAAATGGCGCCAGGATCACCCACAACAAGATAAGCCGGCCTGGCTCGTCGGCCGCGCCCTGAATACGGCGATCCTAGAGCTCCGCGACGAGCCGGGGCTGTTTGACGATCGGTATATCATCAAGCCGCGCGGGATGAAGCTCAACACAAAAGCGGGCAAGGCGTGGCTCGAGGAAAACGCCGACGGCCGCGACATTATCACCGCTGAGCAGCACGACATGATCGGGTATGTAACGGATCACCTTTCAAATCACAAAGCTGCGATGGACCTCCTCAGCGGCACTCGCCGCGAAGAGATCATCAAGTGGACGATCAACGGCGTCGAAGCAAAGGGCAGGGTCGACCTGATTTCATCCCTGGTTTTGGGCGATCTGAAATCTGCAAATTCGTTCAAGCGGTTTTTCGTCGACGCAGCTCGTTACCTCTATCATGGGCAACTGGCCTTCTACCGCGACGGCGCGGTCAAAGTCGGTGCGTGTTCCGAAACAGTGAAGGTCAAAATTCTCGTCGTCCAAACAACTGAGCCTTACGACATCGGGGTTCTACCACTTCCAGCCGAGGTGCTCGAAGCCGGTCGGCGCCTTTATCTGCGACTGCTAGAAAAATTCGTTACCTGCACACAATCGGACTATTGGCCTGGTAGGTTCCCAGCGGAAACGCCGCTGGATCTCCCGGGTTGGGCTCCTGGTATGAACGAGCCGAACGAGTCGAACAAGGAGACTTGGTAGAATGGACGACCACAAAAGCCAGATCGTTCCGGCGGACGTCGCGATCACAAATCCGGAGCCGGAGCCGACAAAATCGATCGATTTCGAGACAGTGTTTCACGCCATTGTCGACAAGAACCTGACGCCTGAAATCTTGCGCGAAGTGCTGACGATCAAGCGGGATTTCGACCGCGAGGAGCGCGCCTTTTCTGCGAAGCAAGCCTTCACACAGGCATTGGTTGGCCTAAAAGGTGATCTCCCGCCGGTGATAGCTCACGACAGAAATGTGAACTTTCTGCAGACACAATTCACCTATACGACTCTAGCGCAACTGGTCCAGGTCGTGACGCCGATCATGTGTCGTCACGGTTTTACGCATAAGTGGATTCCGTCCTACGACGGCGGGAAAGAGGTCGGGATCACTTGCGAGCTCGAACACGTCGGAGGGCACGCGGTGACCGCGTACCTGCCTTCGATCCCCAGCGACAAAAAGGGGATGAACAACGCGCAGGCAGTCATGGCCACGCAAACGACATTGAAGCGCAATACGCTGTTGAGCCTTTTGGGGCTGGCGACCGCCGATATGGACGACACGCCACCGGAAGAGGAGGCCGCACCGTCGAGCATCGACGGCAACGCAAACATCGCCGCCGCGACGGATATCCGCAAGCGCGGGTTAGACGTCGCCGACGCCGAAAAGCTTGTCGGCTGCCAAATGCCCGACTGGACAAAAGACCACCTCGGGGAGATCTGGCGGTGGGTCCAGAGCAAAAGCAAGCAACAACCGGAGCCGAAGCAGGATCAGCGCGATCCGTTCGACTAGAAGGAAACAAGCAATAACCGGCTGACCACCCGTCTACACCCCTTTATCCTCCCGTCTGCGACCCGGACGGGCTACGAGGCCACACCATGCTCGTACCTTTCGAGATACTGCCGATCCAATTGCTCCGCAAGATCCACGAGGCCGCACTCGGCACCGCGACGACCATGCGCGATCGCAAGAAGATCGGCCGCAAGCTTGCGCTGATCGTCGACGGTGAGGACCGAGATCTGTCCGCAAAAGTCCTTACGAAGGCGCGAACTCTGATCACGCTGGAGAAAGACAAGAATCTACGCGAAGCCGTGAACGAATTCCGCAAAGCCGCCACCGCCGGCGGTTGCTCCATGACGATCAAGGCTGGTGGGAAGACAGTCGAGGTCACGCCACCGCCGACAAGCTCCGACATGGACGCCGACGCCAAACGGCACGAAAAGCTGAAGTCAACCGTCGACAAGGCCATCGATAAGGCGCTCGGATCTGACGATGATCCGCCCGTGGAAAACGTCAGCGCAGGGACCACGGCCCAGCGGATTCGCTCCGCGGTGGCGCAACTTCCCGAAAAGAAGGCGCGCCACCTGCTGGCCGACGTCGGCGGCTCGTTCCTCGCAGAGGAGCAGCTCCGCGCCGAGAAGAAAGAGAAGCGCAAGGAATACGCCGACGAGATCAAAGAAAACACGGCCGAGATCATCAAGTCAGCATCGGACCCGACGAACAATCCGGACCCCGTTGCAGCGCTGGCGAAAATCGACGTGCTCCACACGAAAAACAAGAAGCTCGACGAGGAATGCTCAGAAGTGACGGCGTCATACGACGACGACATCACCAAAGCGCGCGACCGAATCCGCCACGTGCTCGACAACCTGAATCAGGAAAAGCTGCCGGGGATCGAGTGATCGACGCTCCGCCAGCTCCGAAGCGACTCTACCACGGGACCGGCGTTCGTCTCGCCGACGACGTGATCCGGATCACGTTCCCTCTCACCGAATCCGAAAACGTGGTCCGTGGCTGGATTCGCACGCCGCACGGCAGGAGAAAGCTCGCCTCCTACTGTCACGCGCAACGAATCGCGGTCAATGCGTGCCTGTCGCAGATCTGGCGCGGCGAGTGGCCGAAGCCGTGGGGATCGAAGTTCCTATTGTGGGCCGTGCGTTGCACCGACACCGGGAAGCGTCTCGACAACACGAACGCTCGAGGCAGCTTGAAAGAAGCCGAGGACGCGATCGTGAAATCCGGGCTGATCAAGGATGACACCGACGACATCGTGGAATGGCGTGGAGACCCGGAGCAGCGCACAGAGGAACAGTGGGGCGAACTAGGTGGACCGGCTACACACATCTACATCAGGAAACTCGGTTGACGTGGCTGTACCTACCATCGCAGGGATCTCCCTCTGCTCAGGCGTCGCCGGGCTCGAACTCGGAATCTCCCTTGCTGTGCCAGGGTATCGAACGGTCTGTCATGTCGAGGGGGAGGCATATGCGGCTGGCGTACTGGCAGCGCGCATGGAGGACCAGGCCATATCTCAGGCGCCTATCTGGTCCGACGTCAGAACCTTCGACGGCCGCCCGTGGCGCGGAGTCGTGGATATCGTTACTGCGGGCTACCCGTGCCAGCCTTTCTCGGCCGCCGGCCGTCGACTTGGTGAAGACGATCCTCGCCACTTGTGGCCCCATGTCGCGCGAGTCATCGCTGAGGCAAGGCCTCCTCTGGTCTTCTGCGAAAACGTCTCCGCTCATTTGTCCCTCGGCTTCGATAGCGTCGCCGAGGATATGGAAGGGCTGGGCTATCGGGTTGCGGCTGGAATCTTCAGTGCGGCAATGGTCGGGGCGCCCCACCAGCGCGACCGGCTGTTCTGGCTTGCGGTTGCCGACGCCCATGACGCCGAATGGAGGGAGAACCACACAGGGCCAAGGTCAGGCTCATCTCGAAACGATGGCTTATCAGGGATTGCTCCCGACGCCAGGGGCTCAGGATACCCAGAGATCCCCCGAGGCCTGGGAAAAAGCAAGGAGAAAACACAAAGAAAAAGGAGTCAATCTCCAAAAAAGCCTGTTGGTCGAGTCTACCAAAATGTTCCTTCCGACGCCGACGAGCAGGGACCACAAGGGCGGAGCGGACTGGAGCAAGCGCCAACGTGGCGGGAATGCGAGACGAGAGAGCGACAAGACACTCCCGGACGTGGTCGAATTCCTGCCGACCCCGACCGCCGGGGACTCAAAAGGGAGCGGGAGCCGGGAGTGTCCAGGGTCAAGGGCGCTCGGCGGGATGAGCCTGACGGATGCGGTGACGGGGTCGGCGAAGGGCCGAGCCCATGGGACCGGAGGCAAGCTCCGCCCCCAGTTTGTGGAATGGATGATGGGGTGGCCCACCGGGTGGACCGATTGCGAGCCTGTGGCAATGGAGTCGTTCCGCTCGTGGCGGCGAGAGCATTCATTTGTTTGCTCAGAGAACTAACAGAATAGGGGATCACCATGACGAAGAAGATCATCGCGCTCGATATAGAAAACATGGGCGGGATCAAGGCGTTTCACATCGAACCGAATGGCGAACACGTCGTGATCGGCGGACCGAACGAAGCCGGGAAGTCAACGGTTGTGTGGGACCTGGCCGGCGCTATCCGAGGCGCAAAAGGTCGCCGGAGTCAAAAGGTCCGCATGGGCTCCGAAGAGGGGCACGTTGTCGTTGACTTCGGGGATCTCATCGTCAAATGGATCTCGAAAGCCGACGGCAAAGACCAACTCGACGTCAAGACCGCCGACGGCGCGAAATACAACGGAGCGCAGGCCGTTCTGAACAAGCTCTGGGGCAACCGGAGCACTGAGGCCCTCGAATTTTTCAAGGGCGACAAGAAGCAGCGCGCCGAGACCGTGGCGAGGCTCGCCGGGATCGATCTCGTCGACATTGCGAAGCGGATCAAGGCGCCGTTCGACGAGCGGACCGTGGTCAACCGGCTGGCGAAAAAGCTCCAGGCGCAGGCCGACGGGATCAAGGTACCGCCGGGCACTCCGGACGAGCCCGTCGACGTCGTGGCGCTCGAGGCGAAGATCAGCGAAGCCGCCGCCACGAACCAAAAAAACGCCACACTTCGCGATCGACTGGTCGAAGTCGAGGCGCATCACAAGTCGGCGCTCGAGGACGTCACGAACGCCGAAGCGCAGGCTATCACCTCGGCGAAGGCTGCCGACGCGACTGCGACGGAAATGGTTTCCGAGGCCGAAACATCGCTGACAACGGCCAAAGAACAGGCCGCGCAAATGGTCGCCGACGCCGAAGCGGCGCTGCAGCGAGCAAACGAGCGGGCAAAGCAACACCGCGCGAGCGCCGAAGAGCAGGCGAACGGCGCGATCGCCGACAAGTACGAGGCGCGCGACAAGGTCGCAGCACAGCTCGAAAAGGGCCGCAGCATCGTGGCCAAGCTCGAGGACGTCGACACGTCGCAGCTCCGCGAGGATCTCGGCCACGCGCAGGAGACCAACAAAGCCGTGGAGGCGAAGGCAACCAAGGCACAGCGGCAGGCCGACGCCGACGCAGAGGTTGCGAAATCCGACGAGCTCACCAAAGAAATCAACTCGATCAAAAAGGAGCGAGACGACGCGATCGCCGCCGCTGACCTGAAGATCGACGGGCTCGGGCTCGAAGACGGCGACGTCACCCTTCACGGCAAGCCCAGCGATATCCTGTGCACGAAGGAGCAGCTCGAGATCTCGATCCAGTTGTCGATCGCCGCGGACCCGGAGATCGGGGTTCTGCTGATCGACAAGTGGGGAGACCTCGACGAGAAAAATCGGGAATTGATCTTCGAGATCGCCGACGCCGCCGATATGCAGATCATCACAACCGTCGTCGGAACGAAGGACGACGACATCACGGTCATTATCGTGGACGGCGAGATCTACGAGCCACCTACCGGCGACGAAAAATGAGAGAACGGATCACCATTGATTGCGGCACCGAGATCTCGTTTTTGGTGCCGCCGGAGGGCGCCGCGCTCGAGGCGCTCCGGATCGCCGAATCGCTGACGTTTGCGAATCCGGAGTACATCAAGCGCGAGCGGCTCAACCTGTGGCTCGGAGGCACGCCGGAAACGATCCGCGCCGGCGAGCTTCGCCGCGGGCGCCTCTACTTTCCGCGGGGCTGCCTGCGCGACGTCGTAAATATTCTGGCGCAGATCGGAGGGCACGAAATCGCGATCGACTTTCCGGTCGACGATTCGCCGGGCGCTGTCCGCAAGCATACGCCGCTGGCCGATGGTTTCGAGCTCCGCCCATACCAGGAAGCCGCCGTCGACGCGATCGTCGAAACAGGCCAGCGGTGCGACGCTTCGCGGCCGGGCGGTGTGCTCGTGCTGCCGCCGGGATCGGGAAAGACGGTGATCGGCGCCGCGATCGCCGGGCGCCTCGGGCTGCCGATGCTCGTGATCGTCCACACAAAGGATCTGCTGTCGCAGTGGCTCGAGGCGTTCAAAGCGGTGCTTGGTATCGAGGCGGGCTGGCTAGGCGGTGGTCGCAAAGCGAACATTCGCCGCCACACGGTCGCGATGATCCAGACGCTGGTCCGGAAATCGCCGGAGGATCTCTTCGAGCTCGGCGAGCGGTTCGGGATCGTCATGCCGGATGAGTGCCACCATTGCCCGGCGTCCACGTATCAAAAGGTTTTGCTGTCGCTTGGCTGTCGCTGGCGCGTAGGGCTCACGGCGACGCCTGAGCGCGACGACGGGCTCACGTCGCTACTGTATTGGACCATGGGCCCCAAGGTCTACGAGGCGCCTGTGAAGGACCTCGTTGCGAAGGGCTACCTCGTGCTCCCGACGGTGGAGCCGATCCGCACGGAATCGAATCCGATCCCCGAAACCACCAAGATGTCGTGTTCGGTCTGTTTGCGCCATTGGGAGGTCGATACCGACGAGATCCCGCGGGAAAAAGAGGACGACGAAAACAGCCCGTACATGCACGCCGATCTACCGTGTCCGCATTGCCTGGAGAAGTACCGGCGGCGGCTGAAGGTCGCAACGGCAGCTTGCAACACAAAAGAATGCCGCGAGATCGAACAGAAGCTCGAGGCCGCGTATGAGAGCGCGAAAACCGATCCGGATTTCGCATATCTCGTCGCCGAGCTCACGATCGACGACGAGCGCAATAAGCTGCTCGCGAGCATCGCAGCGACCGAGGCCGCCGACGGCCGCCGCGTGCTGCTCCTCTCCGGACGCAAGGACCATTGCAAGTGGCTGGCCGCGCTGTTGCGGCACCATGGCAAGCCGGCGCAGTGGGTCGACTCCGACGCCGGCAAGGTGGACCGCGAGGCGCGGATTCAAGGTTTGCGCGACGGGACGCTGTTGATCCTGTGCGCGACGTCGCTGGCCGACGAGGGCCTCGACATCGCCAAGCTTGACGTTGTGATCCTTGCGACGCCGCAGAAAGCGCCGGGGCGCACGATCCAACGTGTCGGGCGAGTCATGCGGCCGACGTTCGCGCCGACGGTCTACGACATCGTCGACGCCGACAACGGGCTGGCAGAAAATCAGTGGTACCAACGCCGCGCGGCCTACAAGCGCAAGCTAGGTGTAACTCCGAAGCGGCTGGCAAAGTGGAGCAAGCGCGAGCAACAACGGCGGCTGATCTGATGACGCTCGAGGAGCTCATTGCCGCCATTGATGCGCATTCATTTTCGTTCGCCAGCGAAGACGAGCTGCAGCGCGGGCTCGCAGAAATCCTGCCTCGGTCTACAAGGCGCGAAGTGCGGCTCAGCCCGAAAGACCGGGTTGATTTCATGGTTGGTGCCATCGGGCTCGAGGTGAAGATCAAAGGGTCACTTGCCGCGCTGACGAGGCAACTCCACCGTTACGCGCAACTCGACGAAATCGAAGCACTGATCGTCGTAACGCCGCTGGCGCGGCTGACGCGGCTTCCTGAGCGATTGAACGGCACGCCGGTGCGTGTGTGCCATCTGATCGGGAGTGCCTTCTGATGGGCAAATGCCGCACATACGGGACGCTTTCATGGGTGGCCGGCAAGTGGGTCGTTCAATGCGAGCCACACGTTAGATTGCGTTTGAAGCGACTGTTTCGCAAGATCGGCGCCCAGTATGGCGCGGTAGAGTTGATTGCGACGGAGGAGGTTAGCCGGGATCTGCTGTGGTTTCTCCAGCGCTATCCGTTGCAAATGGGCCGAGAGGACCGCGAGATACTCGAACAACGAGCTCGGGCCTTTGATGACCGCATACAGGGGCTTTCGATGCTCCTCGCTGGCGAGGTGGAGCCGAGACATTTCGATTTGGCGATCGCGCTGCGGAAATACCAAGCGGTGGCAACGGAGCTCTGGCTGCGCTCGGGCGGTTTACTCGTGGCCGATGAGCTCGGGCTTGGCAAAACAGCCATTGCCATCGCTGGGCTCGCCGACCCGAAATTACGGCCGGCGCTCGTGGTCGTTCCAACCCATCTACAGTTCCAATGGGCGAAAGAGATCGATCGCTTTCTTCCGGGTATGCGGGTGCACACTCTGAAAAAAGGCACCCCGTATGATCTCACCGCGCCACCAAAGAAACGCCGCAAGAAGGGCGAGGCGCAATCTGATATGTTCACCGAAAGCCTGCCCATGCCCGACGTGCTCATCAGCACATATTACAAGCTCGCAGGCTGGGCCGACACATTAGCTCCGGCCATAAATTCCGTGGTCTATGATGAAGCGCAGGAACTCCGCCGGCCAGAGTCGAACAAAACGCAAGCCGCGCGGTTCATCTCCTCGAGTGTCGACTATCGCTTGGGGTTGTCGGCGACGCCAATTTATAACTACGGTGATGAATTGTATCAGGTAAACGAAGCGTTGAATCCTGGACAGCTCGGATCGTTCCGCGAGTTTGCAAATGAGTGGTGCCATTCTTGGGGACGCAAACACTTGATCAAGGATACCAAAGCGTTTGCGTCGTTCGTCCGCGAAACCGGGATCATGCTGCAGCGCACTCGCACCGAGGTCGGGCGCGAGTTGCCGGCGTTGTCGCGGGTGCCGCATTTGGTCGACACAGATTCAAAAGCTCTCGACGAGGTCGATGACAGCGTGGCCGAGTTGTGTCGCGTTATCCTCGAACAGGGCGGCAACCCCTTGGCGAAGGGCCGCGCGAGTCGCGAGATCAACTGGAAACTGCGACAGGCGACAGGGATCGCGAAAGCTCCGCACGTCGCCGCGTTCGTGCGCCTCCTTATCGAATCCGGGGAAAAGGTGCTGCTTTTTGGGTGGCATCGCGAGGTCTACTCGATTTGGCTGTCGAAGCTAAAGGAGTTTTCGCCGCTGCTCTATACCGGCTCGGAGACGCCAAAAAAGAAAGACGAGGCCGTGAAAACGTTTCTCGAGTCGTCAGCACATCCGTTGCTGATCATGAGCCTGCGAAGTGGATCTGGAGTCGACGGGCTCCAGAAAGTTTGTCGGACCGCTGTCTTCGGAGAATTGGACTGGTCGCCAGCGATGCACGACCAAGGCATCGGTCGACCATTTCGCGACGGGCAAACAGATCCTGTCGTCGCTTACTTCCTGTATTCCGACGCCGGAAGTGATCCTGTCGTTATGGATGTGTTGAATCTGAAGAAAAGTCAGGTTGATGGCATCATGGACCCGGACGGGGATCTTGTAAAAAAGCTGACGATCGATCCGCAGCACATAGAAAAATTGGCGCGTCACTACATGGAAGCGAGGAAAACATGATCCTGATCCATCATGACGATTTGGACGGCAGGTGCGCCGCCGCTGTCGTGCTCCGGGCGTATCCGCGCGCTGAGCCGATAGAAATGAACTATGAACAGCCGATCCCATGGGACCGGCTCGAGGGCCAGGACGTTTGGATCGTGGACTTCTGCCTGCAGCCGTTTGCGAAAATGGAGCGGCTCCAGAAGCTCGCCAAGTCGATCACATGGATCGACCACCACAAATCGGCCATCGACGCCGCGCAGCTCGTTGACTTTCTGTGCAATGGCGTGCAGGAAGAGGGGCGCGCAGGGTGTGAGCTCGCGTGGTCGTTCTGTTTTCCTCGCCTGACCATGCCTCGAGCAGTGACGTTGTTGGGCCGGTTCGATGTGTGGGATCACGCGGACCCGGAGGTCGTGCCGTTTCAGTTCGGGATGCTCGCCGCGCGCAACGATCCGTCGTCGTCACTCTGGACCATTCTGCTTAACGATGAGGGTTTCGCGGTGGCAAAGATTGTAGCCAACGGCCGCGTCGTGCGAGCGTACCAGGAGAGCGTCGACAAGGAGACCGCCAAGAGTCACGCGTTCGGCGTGGACTTCGAGGGGCTCCGAGCGCTCGCAATGAATGTCGCCGGGCGTGGGGCGCTGATCTTCGAGTCTATTTTCGACCCTGACCACCACGACATCATGATCCGTTTTGCGTGGTTCAATGGGTCGTGGACTGTTTCTCTCTACTCCTACGACGGCGGGGTTGACGTCGGGGACCTGTGCAAGAAACACGGTGGCGGTGGGCATCCCGGCGCGGGCGGTTTCCAGTGCAAGAAGCTGCCATTCAAGCTGCCGGCCCGGGATCGGGCGGCAGACGATACAGGGGAGCAATAGACGGGTATGTGGCCATGACTCGAAAACAGTACGGCCAGCGGATACGACAAACTCGGAAACGGAAAAGCCTGTCGGGCCGCGAGGTGGCACGCCGCGCGGAAATCTCACACGTATACCTCGCAGAAATCGAGGCGGGATCACTGCCGTCGCAGGCAATCGCCGAAGCGCTGGCGCTGGCGCTGGGCGATGCTGCGTGTTGCGGGGCGTGGTTCGAGGTCGCTATTTCAGAGGCGAAGTCAAACACCGCTGAGCTCCGCGCGGCTCGGGAAAAGTGGGAGCAGCGCGCCGAGAATTGACGGCGCAACGCGCGCCCTGCTAGGTTGACCGCTCGTTCGTGCTGGGCAAACAACTCCATCGGCGCCACGCCAAAAAACCCGATGGAGTTGGGAGGGGATCTGATTCGTGTTCCTATCACAGACCACAGTACCACGCAACACGGCGCGCCTATGAGCTCCGGACCCACGCCGCGCGACGCGGCGCTTTTTTATGCCGGGACGCTGGGCTGGAGAGTGTTCCCGATTTGGTGGGTAACCGAACAGGGCCATTGCGGCTGCGGAAAATACAACTGCACCGATCCCGGGAAACACCCGATCGGGCCTTGCGCGCCGCATGGCTGCAACGACGGGACCACGGACCTTGACCTGATCGGCGCGTGGTGGGACCGGTTCGAGCGCGCGAACGTCGGGATCTCGACGGGAAAACGCTCCGGAATTTTCGTGATCGATATCGACCCGAGGCACCGGGGCGACGAGTCGATCGACGGGCTTGAGGAGATGTGGGGAAAGTTGCCCGACACCGTCGAGTGTCTGACCGGCGGCGGCGGGCAACACCTGTTTTTTTCCTACCCTGCCGACGAGACGAATCTTCGTGTCGGCAATAAGCAAAACCTCGGGGCACCGAAGGGGATCGAAAAAGATGATCCGCGACGGATCACCGGCGTGGATTGCCGCGGTTCCGGCGGTTACATCGTCGCCGCGCCGTCGAATCATGTGTCGGGCCAGTGCTACGAGTGGGAAGCTTCGTCGCGCCCGGGGAAGGTGGAGCTCGCCGCGTGCCCGAACGGTTGGATCTCCGCGGTCACCACGGTCTCCGCCGGCGACGATCTGCCGGATCTTCCCAGCGACGACGACGAAATCGAAACGACGCCGGAGGCGAAGCGCCTGCTCGAAAAGCAGTGTGAGCTGCTGCGCAACGCCGGCGCCGGCGCGAGACATTCGACGCGCGCCGAAGCCGGGAAGCGCGCGGGGCGGCTGATCGCCGGCGGGCTCGTAGGGACCGGGGCAGCTCTCGAGCTCATCGAAACCGCCGCGCGCGACAACTCGAAGGCGCCGCACTGGAAGATCCGCAAGACACTGATCGACATGATGCGGATCGGGATGCAGTGGCCTTGGGAGCCTGCGCGCCCGAAGGGCGAGCGACCGCCGCCGCCCACCGACGAGGATGCGGTCTGGCTCGGTGACACAGAATCGAGTCGCTTTGACGCGGAACACGGGCACCAGGCGCCGCAAGGCGGCACGGCCGAAGGCTCGGACGCATCTGCAGAGCGGGCGCCTGAGAGCGCTTCTGGGGCGCCTGACGACAACGTGCGCCACCTGCGCGTCGTCGGTGACGACGAAGGCGGAGGTCGGGGCGGTCTCGGCGACGCACCGGTGATCTTTACGACAGGCCGCGAATTTATTGAAATCGTTTATGATGCTTGGGACGCTGTAAACATCTCCAACGATCCGCCGTACCTGTTCGACCGGGGCGGTGGAGTCATGGCGACAGCCGAGGTCACCGCCGACGAGGCGCGGATCGAAGTCGGCGACGTCACGAAGCGCGAAGACACTCTGGCGATCTGCGCCCGCGTTGCGCGGTGGCGGTCTCGAGACAAACAGGGAGCGGTCAAACTGATCCGCCCGGATAAAGACGTGGCCGGGGATATGCTCGCGAAACCATCGCGCGGGCTGCCGAAGCTCGATGAAACGCCGTCGGCGCCAATGTATGATTACGATGGCTTCCTCATCGACAAACAGGGCTACCATGCCAGGTCGAAAGTGTGGCTCCACTATCCGCCCGGGTTCTCCTGCCCGCAAATCGCACTGACGCCGAAAGCCGAGGACGTCAAGCGCGCCGTGGCTCTTTTCAGCGACGACCTCCTTGTCGATTTCCCGTTCGCCGCCGATAGTGATTTCGCGCACTGCGTAGCAGCTCATTTGCTCCCGTTCTGCCGCCGGCTGATCGATGGCCCGACGCCGATCCACATGATCGAGGCGACCTCGCCGGGGACCGGGAAGGGTTTCATTTCAGCGTCGATCAATCTGATCGCCCAGGGGAAAAAGCCCGGGGTCGTCACAATCGGGCGCGACAGCGACAAGATCGAAAAATCTATAACGTCGATGCTCCACCGGACGCAGCGCGTGATCCTGCTCGACAACCTTTCGGGCAAGCTCGCTTCTGCTGACCTTGCCGCTGTGATCACGTCGACGACGTGGACCGCGCGCAAGCTCGGCGAGACGAAAATGCTCGACCTACCGAATAACGCGGTCTGGCTGGCAACGGCGAACAATCCGGCGATGTCGCTCGAGATGGCTCGGCGGTGCATACGAATCCGGCTCGAGTCGCTCATGGATCGGCCATGGGAGCGCACAGATTTCAAACACGATCCGATCATGAGCTGGATAAAAAAGCACCGGCCCGAGCTCGTGCGCGCGTGCCTGCTGCTGATCCAAAACTGGATTGCGCAAGGCAAACACCCGGGCTCCGCCGTGTTCGGCTCGTTCGAGTCGTGGGCCGCAGTCATGGGCGGTATTCTCGAAGCTGCCGGCATCCCCGGATTT
>Ga0114919_10002348_pt1 | contig 15327 bp, 12 predicted proteins | sample BlataG_FD_88682 | JGI IMG/M metagenome (GOLD analysis project Ga0114919, IMG submission 88682) | Deep subsurface microbial communities from Black Sea to uncover new lineages of life (NeLLi) - Black_00105 metaG | ecosystem: Environmental > Aquatic > Marine > Oceanic > Sediment | place: Atlantic... | reverse complement strand
TTCACCCATCCCACCATCGGTCGACCGGCTTCACCTGAGAGTACCCGACGACATAGCGCTCGGACTGAACGCCGTGGCTGGCCATCGAGCCGGTCACACTGGAAGCGGTGTTACGGTGGCAATGGTGGACAGCGGACAGTATCCACATCCGTACTTCATGGCTCATCAGTACGACGTTCGGCCAACAATCACGATCGTCCCGGGAACCAGTCCGACCAAGGACCCGGTAGGACATGGCACGGGCGAGTCCGCAAACATTTTCGCGGTGGCTCCGGGTGCTACCCTGCAGCCGATACGCGCCACCAACGATGCGGGGAAGCTGGTTGGCGCGATCGCAGGCTTTCTGAGGGCAAAACAAGACAAGCCCGCCATACTAACCAATTCCTGGGGTGGCGACGGACCATACCCACCGTTAGGTGGTCCCGATCAGACAGACATAGCATGGGCGCTCGAGATCCTGGACGCGGTGGAACAGGGAATATTCGTCGTCTTTTCAGCGGGGAACGGTTCATTCACCATTGAGCCACAGGTGCCTGGCGTCCTGGCCGCTGGAGGCGCGTTCATGGAGCCCAATCTTGATCTTCGGGCATCTGACTACACTAGCGGCTATAAGAGTCCCTGGATCCAGGGGGTAGTCGTGCCGGATGTGGTTGGACTGGTCGGTATGCGTCCACGTGCCCAATACATTATGCTGCCGCTGCAACCTGGCTCGGAGATCGACGTCAGCGAAAGCCAGGCCGTGCCTGGCGATCCCAACGACGACGGGACCGGATCCGGTGATGGTTGGGCGCTATTCTCCGGCACGTCTGCAGCAGCTCCTCAGATTGCCGGTGTCGCAGCACTTATCTTGGGCGCCAAAGCCGGACTCACACCCATGCAAGTTACACAGACTATGACGAAGACCGCCGTTGACGTCCGAATTGGGCGCTGCCATCCGCGATTCGACTTTCCCGCGAAAGAGAAGTATGACCTGGCAACGGGCCACGGCTTGGTCGATGCAGCGGCGGCGGTGCGTTACGCACTAGACAAGTTCTGATGAAAGGGCGACCTTGAGAATGGACGTCACTCATGAAAATGGCTATCAGGTCAGATACATATTCTTACTGAAGCCCAAGAAAAGGAGACAGCGGAGTTGCGGCTGGGACTTGTGCTCGGACTCGGTGTGTCGGAGCTCGGAATTGCCTTGTTCGCCATAGCAGATTTTGCCAGCAAGCGACAGAAACTGAGGAGGAACCCTGTCTACTACCTGCGGAAGATGAAGAGATGAAAGAGAGAGGTTTTCTAACACCACAACGGCGCAGGGGAAGTGGCCTAACAAAACGATGAAGCTGACGGTCGCCTTGGGCGCCCGCAGTTTATTGCTGTCACGTTACCTGACAATTTCTCGAGTACCGAGCTTCGAAAATCTCACCGCGAAGTCTTAAACAGATGGTTTTGAGGAAAAGGTGTAGTCTATTCTACATCCAAGTCTATCCTTTCGCCCTGTCCGATACTCTTGGAGTTCTTTCAGAATGTCTCGAGCAGCTCCAAGAAAGCTGAGACAGCAAAGGTATTTGTCGCCCTTGTATTGGCCGGGTTGACTTCCCCTCAACTTTTCTCTTGCATTTGGACAAGAAGATTCGATATTACTAAGAAGCCGCGGGGTGCAGTGGTGGACGGTGAACTGTGAACCATGAACCGTTTTACTCGTTCGCCGTCGACCGTCCACAGTCAGCCGCAAATTCGAGGTGATGCTGCGGCGTTGGGTGCCGTGAACTGTGAACTATTAACTGCAGTAGCCGCCGGAGTGGCGAAATAGGTAGACGCAAGGGACTTAAAATCCCTCGGTGATTTCTCACCGTGCCGGTTCGATTCCGGCCTCCGGCACTACTAAGTCCGAAGTCAGAACGCCGCATAAGACCAAGCTGCGCGTCGAGCTTGCCGACAGGGAATGGCCAAGCTCAACTTCTTAAGATCGGTATCACTCTAACTGAGCGATAAGGAACTACAGCTTCAGCCGCCTCAGCTATGCTACTTCACTTGCCGCATTTAGGAGAGATATTAGCTTTATCGTGTGCCATCACCTGGGCCATCGCGGTTATCCTCTTCAGGAAAAGCGGGGAGACTGTAACACCTGTGGGTTTGAACCTCTTTAAGAACTGCTTGGCGCTGGTCCTTTTCGTTCCCACCTCTCTGGTGCTGGGAACTTCTCTATTTCCTGAAGCCTCTCTGAATGATTATCTTCTCCTTCTGGCGAGCGGGATCATCGGAATCGCCATATCAGACACCCTCTTCTTCAAAAGTCTAAACCTGCTCGGCGCGGAGCTATCGGCAATAGTCGACTGCCTGTACAGTCCCTTCATAATCGGGTTGTCTGTGATATTCCTGGCCGATAAGATGTCCGGCCTGCAGATATTCGGAGTCTTCTTGATCGTCTCGGCGGTCCTGGGCGTCTCAGGAATCCGAGACAGAAAGCACATCTCCCGCCACGACCTGATCCTCGGCATCGTCTTCGGAGTACTGGCGATGGCCTCAATGGCGGTGGGCATAGTGATGATCAAGCCACTGCTCAATCGCTCTCCCCTATTGTGGGTGGTAGAGGTTCGCCTCTTCGCCGGATGCGTGGGATTGGGCATTTATCTTTTGTTTCATCCCGGTCGAAAGAAGATCATTGCGTCGGTCTTGGCGGTGCGAAACTGGCAATACATGCTTCCCGGTTCGCTCTTGGGAGCATACCTCTCCATGGTAATCTGGATGGGGGGAATGAAATACACCCAGGCCTCCATCGCTGCGGCCTTGAACCAAACCAGCAACGTTTTCGTGTTTATCTTGGCAGCATACCTCTTGAAAGAACCAGTCAATTTCACCCGCATCCTCGCTATAATCTTTGCTTTTGCGGGCGCTGTTATCGTGTCTCTGGGATAAGAAGAGAGGGGCGTTCGCGTGAAGTCGAGCGGGGGGTTAGAACCACCTTCTATCAAGCTTCGTAGACAACGATGCCCCCGAGAATCGTGCACTCAACTTCTGTGTTGGGAATTTCCTGAGGTTTGACTTTGAAAACATCCTGAGAAAGGATGACCATATCGGCCAACTTGCCCTCTTCGATTGAACCCTTGAGATTTTCCTCGTAAGATGCGTAACCTGCCCATCGCGTATAGGCAGAGATTGCGTCACTCAAACTCACTTTTTCTTCGGGATACCAGCTTTCCTTTTCCCCAATCCTGTGACGGGTTACCGCAGCATGAATCCCCATCCAGGGATTCAGGGTCTCTATCGGGGCATCCGATCCGAAAACAACATGGGCGCCGCTCTCAAGGAGGATATTGAAGGCATAGGCAAGCTTGCAGCGTTTGCCCCAGTATCTTTCGGCGATGTCTATATCAGCCGGGGTGTGTACCGGCTGGACCGAGGCGATGATGCCGAGCTTGTGAAATCGTTCCACATCGTCAGGATGGAGAAGCTGCACGTGTTCAATGCGGTTCCGTAATTCACTTCCTTCTTCTCTCTGCTGGGCTGACTTCTCAATCGCATTCAATGATTGGTGTACGGCTTTGTCGCCGATGGCATGGACGGCAACGCCTATTCCAGCCTGGCTGGCTCTCGAGACCAACTCGATCAGTTCCTCCTCGGAGGTGGCCTCGATGCCATAATTATCCTTTGAACCTTCAAAAGGCTCGAACATCAAGGCTGTCTGCGATCCCAAACTGCCGTCGGAATAGAATTTCACACCGCCAAATTTCAAATTCTGGTTACCCTGGCCGGATGTCATCCCTGAGTCTATGGCATAGCTCAGTTCCTCCTTAGGCAGCCAAGAGGACACTCGTAAGGTGAGATCGCCTTCTGCTTCAAGCTGATTAAAAAGTTCATGCGCCCCCGGATCGTCATGGTTATGAATTCCCGTCAGCCCGTAGCTGTTCGCGATTCTCATCGCCTCTTTCAGCAATTCTTTGGAGGTAGCAGTCGAGGGTTCTGGAACTCTCTCCCAGACCAGGTTGCAGGCGTTCTCCTTCAGGATTCCGGTGGGCTCACCGGTACTGCGATCCCTTTCGATCCTTCCGCCACGCGGGTCGTTCGTCATCTTATCGACCCCCACCGCCTTTAGAGCTGTCGAGTTGACCCACAGCATATGGTGATCTTTGCTCCGCAGAGCGGCCGGATGCTCCGGACACACCCTATCCAAAATCTCCTTTGTGAAGAGGAACTCATCCCCCACGATATTCTTATCCCATCCTCCACCCACCAGCCACTCATCGTCTTTCAGCTTTGCCGCAGAGGCCTCGACAGTGGACAGGATTTCATCAAGAGAGCTGACTCCGTGCAGGTTCACCCTTTTCAGTGAGTGGGCAAACGAGAGAAAATGAGTGTGGCTATCAATCAGACCGGGTAATACGGTTCTTCCTTCCAGGTCTATTACGCTGAAGTTCTTCCTTCCGAGATTTTCTACATCCGAGCTCCTGCCCACCGCAACTATTTTCGAACCCTCCGTCGCGATGGCTTCAGCCTTGGGCAGATGGGGATCCATGGTGTAGACATTTCCGTTCAGTAGCATCAAGTTTTTCATCGTTTTGTCTGAACCTTGTTTTTAACCTCTCCCCCTTGTGTCCCCTTCAGGGTGAGTCCCTTTCCTTCGACCCTGAGGTCTCAGGACCGAAGGGCAGGGTGAACCCCCCTCCATTTTATGGAGAGGGGAAGATAGGGGGTGAGGTTTTGCCTTCCGTTCTGCTATCGTGCGGGAAGAGTTCTCTTGTCCCCTTCTCTCTGAGTCACTCCCAGTTGATCCAGCTTTTCCAGAATTGGCACCATGTATTTTCTGGTGGTGCCGAGATGTGCCCTTAGTTGACTCACGGTGGCTGCTCCCTGCTGACCAATGAAATCCGTCACCTTGGCCTTTATCTTCTCAAAATCATCGCTTCTTAGGAGAACTCCTTCTTTCAGTTCTACCAACTGTCCCTGTTCAATCAGGAACAGAAGAACGTCCTCATAGTCAGTTCCGAGATTCAGCAACTCCTCTTTGGTGGGAGGGGAAAGAGGTTTTGAGGCAAACTCTTGTAGGACTTTCACCGACAGCTCCTTCTGCCTGGGGGACAGAGCGGGTTGATGATCGGGCAGACGAAGATACGCTCCCTGCTGAACGATTTTTTTCTCCGCAACCAGGTGCTTCACGGTTTGATCAAACAAGTTTTCTTCGATCTTCAGTCTACTGGAAAATTCCGCGAGCTTTGCTCCGATCTTGTAGGGGAACGTCTTATGCGTCTTTTCTATCTCGGAGACGACTCGTTTTGAGGTCTCTTCCCACGTTATCAGGTCTGCTATAAAATCCCCTATTGAAAATATCTTTCCTTCCTTCTCCAGCTCCTTCAGGCTCGTTTGAATCTGTTCCTGACTGAAGTTGCTCGCCTTCAAGATTTGCCTTTGGGGGACCAGACCCCATTTCTTCAATTCGGAGAGAATTAAATCAGACATATCCAAACTCAATCTTCTCTGAAGATCTGAGATTAACTCACCATCTTTTCTCTTGTGGACCCTTGGCGAAACGTCGAGCACTGTTCCGCCGCCCACTGTGATCTGCGGTGAGGGCAATCTCAGGATGAAATGATCGCCGATTCGGGCCAGCAACCTTCCCTTGCACAAAAATTGCACAAAGCTTGACTCTCCCGGCGGAATCTGATCCTTGTCGAGGATTCTGGCCCTGGCCACCAGTTCAGTGGTTCCCAATATCAGAAGCAGATTGGCATTATGTTTGATCGGTGACTTCAACGTGGAGACCACCTCCACATGAGCGATGAAGGTCTCGAGGGTCTTATCCAAGCCCACCCTGGTGATTACGTCACCCCTTTTTAGCTTCTCTTTTTCCACCCCGGCTAAATTCATTGCCACCCTGGTTCCCGGCGCAACTTCCTTGTGAACCTTCTTGTGCGTTTGCAGTTCCCGGATTCGGGCACCGATGTTCTGAGGTAGAATCTCCACCTCCTCGCCCAATTGGAAACACCCGTCCCTCAAGGTTCCGGTGACCACGGTTCCTCTCCCCGACATGGTGAAAACCCTGTCTATATACATCCGTGGCTTGCCGATGTCTTTCTGGCGCCCAAGCCGGGAGATCATCCTGGTGATCTCCTGGTACATCTTGTCCGTTCCGATCTTCTGGGTGGAGGATACCTTGACTATGGGGACGTCCTGAAGGATGGTCCCTTTTACTTTTTCCTTAACGTCTTCTTCGACCAATTCCACCCACTCCGGGTCGACCAGATCGATCTTGGTGATCACCACTATGCCGGTCTGTATCTTCAACATGTCCAGAATCTGGAGATGTTCCTGGCTCTGGGGCATCCACCCGTCGTCTGCGGCCACGATGAACAGCGCCGCATCAATTCCCCCCACACCGGCCACCATATTCTTCACAAATCTCTCGTGGCCCGGAACATCGACAATACCCACCTCGCTGCCGTCCGGAAGGGCCAGCCAGGCAAACCCTAAATCGATGGTCATCCCCCGCTCTTTCTCCTCCGGCAGCCTGTCCGGGTCGATGCCGGTGAGGGTTTCCACCAGTTTGGATTTCCCGTGATCGATATGTCCAGCAGTTCCTAAAACAAACATACAATTATTTGAGATACTTTTTTGCGTAGGCAAGCCTTTATGGCTTGCTAGCCAAGGCATGAAGCCTCGGCTACGCGAACTGGAACCAACAGTGCGACTATCGAAGTATAATGCGGCGACAGGAGAGAATCAACTCATTTTGAAAAAATGTTCCTGATGGCGGAGATGATTATATCATCCTGCTGAGGAAAGACGGTCCTTAAATCCAACACGAATCTGTCATTCTCTATGCGCCCGATTATGGGCGTCGGCTGCTCCCTGAAAAGCTTGGCCTGCCGGTCAACGGATTGAACGGATTCGTCAACGGATGGAGCGGATTCAACGGATATTACGATTGTGGGTAGGGTTTCGCCGGGGAGGGAGCCTCCGCCCACGGTGCTTTGGCTTTCCTGGATGGCGATTTTGACGTCCGATTCTTCAAGCCCAGCTTTGATTTTCTCAGCCCTGGCCTGCAGGGCCTTTAGGGGGACGCTGATCATCTGCCAGACCGGAATCTTCTCCGTGGCTTGCCCTTTGAGATAGTGAAGCAAAACCGTTTCCAGGCCGGCAAGGAACATCTTGTCTAATCTCAAGGCACGATGGAGCGGATGCTTTTTCAAGATATCTATGTACTTCTTTCTGCCTAAGATTATTCCAGCCTGAGGTGCACCCAGGAGTTTATCTCCTGAGAAACAGACTAAGTCTGCGCCGGCGGAAAGAGCCTCGAAAGCGGTCGGCTCGTGCGCCAGCTCGAAATCCTCGGTCCTGAACAAGACCCCACTCCCCAGATCCTCCACCACGCACAGGCTATGTTTTTTCCCCAGCTCAACTAATTCACTGATTAGAGGTCTTTTCACGAATCCTATCATCTTGAAGTTGCTCTGGTGAACTTTCAGCAGGACGGCAGTCTCCGGGGTGATGGCATTCTCGTAGTCGGCGATAGCGGTCTGGTTGGTGGTTCCCACCTCCTTAAGCTTGGCACCGCTTAAGGCCAAAATCTCCGGAATCCGGAAGCCCCCGCCGATCTGCACCAGTTCGCCTCTTGAGACTATCACCTCTTTGCCGGAGGCCAGGGTGCTAAGGATCAAGAGCACGGCTCCCGCGTTGTTGTTCACCGCCATGGCGGCTTCTGCCGAGGTCAACAGGCAGAGAAGCTTTTCTACGAATATTCCCCTCTTGCTTCTTTTCCCCTCCTTTAGATCGAATTCTAAGTTGCTGTAAGTTACGCTCACATTCTGAATGAAGGAGAGAGTCTCTCCGTCCATCGGAGCCCGCCCCAGGTTGGTGTGGAGCACAACTCCCGCAGCGTTGATCACCGGCTTTAGCGCAGCAGAGGTCTGCTCGGTAATGAGATTCTTCACCATCTTGACTATCCCCACGCTGGAGATGGGCTCCTTGCCTTTTTTCACCTCGTCTCTTAGTACCTCAACCGCCTGTTTGACCGCCGCCGCTACCAGGGGATGGGAGAATTCTTCTATCTCGGACTGAAGTTCAGGTGACTCCAGTATCTTCTCCACACTGGGTATCTGTCTCAATCTTTCTTTGATTATCTCTTCACCTGGATTCGGCATTTTTCATCCTCGATTATTTCGCCTATAACCGTCGCACCCGAGACGCCTTTGGAGACCAAGCCCTTCAGAAGTTTCGCCTCCTTTTCCTTGGGCACCAAGATGAGCAGTCCTCCGGAGGTCTGGGCGTCGCACAGGATCAGCTTCTGTTCATCTGTCATTCCATCGGCCCAGTCCGTCTTCTCTTCAGCATACTTCAGATTCGCTAAGGTCCCGCCCGGAACCGCACGCTCCTTCGCCAGCCTCAGGGCTGGCTCGATCACCGGGACCTTATCGGCGTAGATTGCTGCCCCGACTCTTGAGGTCTCCACCAGCTCGCACAGATGCCCCAGAAGCCCGAAACCCGTGACATCGGTGCAGGCATTGATTCCCGTCTCTAGCATCACCTCCGAAGCATATCTGTTCAACGACGCCATGATTCCCACCACTCTCTCTATCACATCGTCACCCACCAGCCCTTTTTTTATGGCGGTGGTTATTATTCCCGTGCCCAGGGGTTTGGTCAAGACCAGCGAATCTCCGGGTTTGGCGCCGGCATTGCTTATTATCTTCTGCGGGTGAACCGTGCCCACCACCGCCAGCCCATATATGGGCTCTTTGGTCTTTATGGTGTGGCCTCCAATTATGGCCACACCTGCTTCATGAGCTTTTTCTGCTCCTCCTCTCAAGATATCGTCCAAAACCGAAAGAGGCACCGTCCTTGGAGGATAGCCAACGATGTTAAGAGCTGAGTTCGGCTTTGCTCCCATGGCGTAAACGTCGCTTAAGGAATTGGCCGCGGCGATGGCGCCGAAATCATAAGGATCGTCCACGATGGGTGGAAAGAAATCCACGGTGTGGACTAAGGCTAAATCCTCCCGGATTTTGTAAACGCCGGCATCATCCACAGAGTTGAAACCAACAAGGATGTTAGGATCGTCCTGCTTGGGCAAATGACCCAGCACCTGGGTCAGGTCTCCCGGACCACATTTTGCCGCTCACCCGGAACTGGATGCCAGAGTAGTCAACTTGATTTTCTCTTCTGAGCTCATCTCGCCTCTCGAAAAACCGAGTACTATTATGCTCTGTCAAGTTCACTTATAGTCCGATTTTCTTCCCCACGCCATTTGAGATGAAATCTTCCTTGTATTCTTCCCTAAATAACTCTCTGGTCCTATCTCCAGAGCAGTGGCACGGGGCCGCCTTCTTGACCTTCAACGCCCTGAATCCTTTTATGACCTCTTTTAGCTCGGATTCGCTCATATTCAGAAGATGAAAACCTCCTAAGACCAGATAGATATCCTCTCCCGTGATTTTCTTGACCTCTTTCAGTATATCCACTATTCCGGGATGGGCACAGCCGGTCAGTACCACCAGGCCCCTGGAGGTCTTAACTATCAAAGACTGTTCCCTCAAGGACGTACCCAATTCGCCGGTGCTGCTTACCCTTTCAGTGATCTCCACAGGATCACCAACTTCCACCACCTTTGCTTTGAATGATTCCACATCTTTCTTGAAATCATTGGGAAATGATTTCGGCAGGTATACGGTGAGGTTATGATTCATCTTTAGTATTCCCGAAAGCCCCCCGGTATGATCTCCATGAATGTGCGATAACACAATCGCATGTATATCTTTTGGGTCTATCTTTAATCTCTTCATGTTATCGAGCAAGGTGGGACTATCTGCGCCAGTATCAAAAAGAATGTTTTTTTCTCCTGCTTTGATCAAACAGGAAAAGCCCCATCCGGTCTTCAGATCGGGATCATGCTGGTAGTTGTCATAAAGTGTGATCACCGTGACCTCCGCTCTTGTTGAATCGACCTTAGCCTCCTCGGCAGCCATTGCTTCCCTGGAGTGGACGAAAGCAATCAGAACAAGCCATACGATAAGAAGGATTAGTGAAAAGAATGCCCTCATCAGGTTGTTCAAAACGATTTCCAATGATCGAACTTAAAATTGGCGGAAGGGGTGGGAATCGAACCCACCTCCCCCTGGATCAGCCAGGGGGACCACGGATTTGAAGTCCGCAAGGACCACCAGATCCTATCCACTTCCGTCAAGCCAAATATAACACCACTCTTTTGATTCCGCAAATCTTTAGTACGCTTTGTTTCGTCCCGGTCTCCATATAATACGAAAGACCAGGCCCTAACTTAAGCTAGGGCCTGGTCTCCCACCCCTGCGCTTCATCGCGGCGAGGGTCGACATTCTCGCTCACCAAAAGCCAAAAAATTATCATTTGTGTTTACCTATAGCGTTTATTATATTCCACCAGGATTTAATTGCATAATCATCCTGCGGAGAAACCATGGAGACGAAAAGAGAATATCTTCTTGAAAAGATGGACCAGGGGGCGCTATGGCGACCCCTATAAGGCTTGGCGATTTTGGCGTCGGAGCGGGGAACCCGCTAGTTCTAATTGCCGGCCCCTGTGTGATCGAATCAGAGGAACTCGTTCTCAGAACCTGCGAGAAAATAAAGGAGATCACCTCACGTCACGAAGTCCCCTTTGTATTCAAAAGCTCTTACACTAAAGCAAATCGTCTGAAGATTGATTCTTATTCTGGGCCAGGGATCGAGGGCGGTCTGAAGATTTTGCAGAGGGTCAAAAAGGAATTCGATGTTCCCATTCTCACGGACATTCACAATCCGGATGAAGCCGTTTCGGCCTCTAAGGTGGTAGACGTTCTGCAGATTCCGGCGTTTTTGTGCAGACAGACGGACCTTGTAGTAGCCGCCGCCAAGACAGGCAAACCGATCAATATCAAGAAGGGACAGTTCATGGCGCCCGAGGACATGTTGCCGATCGCCAGGAAGGCGGAATCCGCAGGAAACAGTAATATCCTCTTGACCGAAAGGGGTAGCTTCTTTGGCTATCACAATCTGGTGGTAGACATGAGATCGCTTTCCATCATGCGGAATCTGGGTTATCCGGTAGTCTTCGATGCCACACATAGCTTGCAGTTGCCTGGTTCCCGCGGAGGTTCGTCAGGAGGGCAACCGCAATTCATTTTCCCGTTAGCCCGCGCTGCCGTGGCCTGTGGCTGCGACGCCCTATTTGTGGAAACTCATCCGGATGTGACGAATGCTCTATGCGACAAGGATAGCATGCTGCCGCTGGACAAATTAGAAGAGCTTATAATTCAGGTGAAAGCGATTGATCAGGTGACAAGGGAAAAGGCAACGCCCACTGTTTAGGTAGGGCGCCCGAAGCAAATGTGGCGCCCGGACGGGCCCGTCCGGGCGTCTGGGCGGAAACCTTTCCTGTCTTGAGCTTGTCGAAGGGAGGTTTCCAAATCGAAGGCTGAACCGGTAACTTTGTACTAAATGGCAAAAGGCAAAAATCAGATAGAAAAACTGGCGGAAAATGTGAAACTGCTCATCCTGGACGTAGATGGGGTGCTCACCGACAACGGAATGTATCTGGATGATAGAGGAATAGAGTCAAAGAAATTCAACGTGGTCGATGGAATGGGAATCTGGCTGGCGCATAAGGCAGGGATAAAGGTGGCTTTGATCTCCGGACGCCCTTCCAAGGCAACACAATTTAGAGCTTCACAGTTGAGAATAAAACTTGTATACTTGGGGCAGCCAGACAAGACAAAAGCATACCAAAAGCTCAAAAGGGATTTGAAAATAAAGGACGACCGGATCGCTTACATGGGGGACGATATTCTGGACGTTCCACTGTTAAAGCAAGTGGGTCTTCCCATCTGCGTGAAGAACGCAAATCCCAAAGTAAAGAGATTCGCCAAGATGGTAACTAAGACCAGAGGTGGGGAGGGAGCGGTGCGGGAGGTGGTGGAGATGCTACTCAAGGCGAGAGGAAAAGATCCGCTGGAGTGGGTGTCATGATAAGAAAGAACGCTAAAGAGGTGATCCGCAAAGAGGCAGAGGCCGTTGCCCGCCTGGAGAAGAAGATCGACGAGAACTTCGTCAGGGCGGTGGAATTGATCTTGAAGTGCAAGGGCCGGGTGATAGTCACTGGAATAGGGAAATCGGGGATAATCGGCAAGAAGATAGCCGCCACCCTGACCTCCACCGGCACGGCATCTTTCTTTCTACATCCCACCGAAGGAATACACGGCGATTTGGGAATGGTGCAGAAAAACGACGTGGTCATCGCTATCACCAAGAGCGGGGGAACCGACGAGGTGTATCAGTTGATCCCGCTTTTCAAAAGACAGGGAGTTCCCATAATTACCTTTACCGGCAACCCCAATTCTCCGGTGGCAGAGAAAAGCGACTTAGTGATTGACGTCTCGGTGGATCAGGAGGCTTGCCCGCACAACCTCATCCCCACCTCCAGCACCACCGCTGCACTGGTGATGGGTGACGCCTTAGCCGTAGCGCTTTTAGAGGAAAGGCATTTCTCCTCGGAGGATTTCGCTCTGCTCCATCCTGGCGGTCATCTGGGGAGAAAGCTGCTGCTCAAGGTCTCCGACATAATGCACACCGGCGAGCAGATCCCGGTCGTCTCGGAGGAGACCGGTATGAAACAGGTGATACTGGAGATGACCTCCAAGAGGCTGGGGACCACCACCGTGGTAAACCAGAAGGGCGAGCTGGTGGGAGTCTTCACCGATGGCGATTTGAGGAGACTGGTGGAGCGAACGGACGAGATCTTCTCCCTTAAAGCCAGGCAGGTGATGAGCGAAAATCCGAAAACCATCGATGGAGAGGAACTGGCCGCAAAAGCGTTGAACTTGATGGAATCATTCTCCATAACCTCCCTGATCATCACCAACGGCAAGAGAGAGCCTGTTGGGATAGTGCATCTTCACGACATCCTCAAAGCCGGGGTGGTATGACGCTGCGCGCAGGGTGACGAAAATGCCACCATGTCGAAATCGAGCACCGGACGGATAAGAAAAAGGATTAAGAACTGGTTTCTGTATAGACTGATCAGCTCCATTATCTCTCTTCTGAATTTCTTACCGAGAAACGTCGCCATCACTGTCGGGGGCATTTGGGGGCAGTCAGCATTTCTGGTAATTCGGGATGCAAGGAGGAGAACTCTATCCAACCTGAGCATGGCTTTCGGCGAGAAGACTAATGAAAAGGAATTGACCAGGTTAGGTCGTAAGGTCTTCCAAAACCTGGGGAAGAACGTGGCGGATGCGATTCGGCTGAAGAAAATGACGTGGGAGGATGTAGAGAAGATAACCGAGATCGAAGGGCTTGAGCATCTCGACAGAGCTTACCAGGCGGGCAAGGGGGTTATTGCTCTTGGCGGACACATCGGGAACTTCGAGCTTCTGGCGGCTTATCTCTCGCTGAGGGGATACAAAGTCTCGGTGGTGGGACGAGAGCTCTACGATCCCAGGCTTGACCGGCTTCTGGTGAAGAATAGAGAGAGCGTGGGCTTGGAAAACATTCCCTCTCAAGCTGGAATCAGACCGGTTATCAGAACCCTGAGAGCGGGCAGGGTACTCGGGGTTCTGGCTGACCAGGACTCCTCACGAGTGAGGGGGGTCTTCGTCGACTTCTTTGGTAGACCTGCGCGAACTCCGGCTGGGCCGGGTCTTCTGTCCTACAAGATCAGGTCCCCGATTATCCCTATGGCGATCCTGAGAAAAGGCAGGGACAGGTACAAAATAATCGTCAAGCCCGAGGTGGAGCTTGGTTTTTCCGGCGACAGAGAGAAGGACCTCATTGACGTCACGCAAAAATACACCAGGGTGTTAGAATCGATTATCAGAGAATATCCCGATCAGTGGTTATGGATGCACGACAGATGGAAAAGCAAGCCTGAGTAGCGTTTGGATGTGTGTTTGTATCCCCCATCACACCCACTCCCATTAAAGTGACGTACCGTCGTGATCTTGTTCGAAAAAAAAGTCGGCAGGGCTGAATGCCCTTTCCTTCGACCCTGAGGTGTCACTTCGTGCCGCACTTTGTCCTGAGACTCAGTGTCGAAGGAAGCGCACTCAGTGCGAGGCAGGACCGAAGGGCAGGATGAACCCTGCCCTATCAGAGATAGACCCTCTCGTGGCATAGGGGCGGGAATTTATCCCGCCCTGAACTGAGAACGTAGGGGCGAATCTTCAGATTCGCCCGGTGGTAGGTGGGAGCGACGGGTGGAGCTAAAGCTTCACCCCCACATTGTCTTTTCGCCCTCCAGAATGATCTCTCTTGGGAATCTTACCGTTTTGCGGGGTTGAGAACCCTTCAGGGTGAATCCCTTCAGGATGAACCCCGCCCACGCGGGCAATGCCCGAGAACTCACCCCGTGGGTCGGGTTCCTAACTCGACGGTTTTGCGGGGCTAAGAGCCCCGCCTACGCGGGGGTGTATGTTAACCTCAGTTTTGTTGAGTCAAGATTCCTCCAAGATCAGCTCTGCCTACGAGGGGTACGGAAAAAATCACTGCGTGGGTCGGGTTCCTAACCCGACAGCTTTACTCATCAATCCACTTCTCTATTTCAAAATACTTGTCCACCAGTACGACTGAATCATCACTCAAAAAATAATTTCGATAGCTTGAATAAAGATAATCCTCAGGATTTTCCACTATTCTTGCCCTCACTGGATTATAATGAATGTAATTTAGCTTTTCCTCCAAATCCTTTTGATTCCTGATTACATGATCATAGAATCCGTCCTGCCAAAATGAGACGTTGATTCGCTTATGCAATTCATTTATCTTTTTGGCAGTATAGCCTTTTAGGTCTCGCATGATCTCAGAGATGGTTCCCTTATTGCTGGTAAGGAATAGCCCGTGAAAATGGGTGGGCATGATCACATAACCAATGAATTTGAAATCGAATTTCTTGCGGTAAAAATTGATGTTCTGTATCAATATCTCACAATGTCTTTTATCCGAAAAGTATGTTTTGCGATTTAGCACGTCCGTGGTCACATAGTAACAAGCGTTTCCGGTAAAGATTCTTCTTAATCTCATTATAACCTCAGTCTTGCGGGGCTAAGAGCCCCGCCTACGCGGGGGTGTATGTTAACCTCAGTTTTGCTGAGCCAAGATTCCTCCAAGATCAGCTCTGCCTACGAGGGGTACGGAAAAACCCACCGGGTGGGTCGGGTTCCTAACCCGACGGTTTTGCGGGGATGGGGATTCCTTCAGGATGAACTCCGCCTACACAGGTAATGCCCGAGAACTCACCGCGTGGGTCGGGTTCCTAACCCGACGGTTTTGTGGGGATGGGGATTCCTTCAGGGTGAACTTCGCCTACGCGGGGGTGTATGTTAACCTCAGTTTTGCTGAGCCA
>Ga0114919_10002345_pt1 | contig 15344 bp, 14 predicted proteins | sample BlataG_FD_88682 | JGI IMG/M metagenome (GOLD analysis project Ga0114919, IMG submission 88682) | Deep subsurface microbial communities from Black Sea to uncover new lineages of life (NeLLi) - Black_00105 metaG | ecosystem: Environmental > Aquatic > Marine > Oceanic > Sediment | place: Atlantic... | reverse complement strand
GCGTGTTCGACGAGAAATGAAAGCTGTTCAGCCTGCCACGGGAGGCGAAGATTCGCGGCTATAAGCCCGGCCGATTCAGCTTCAACGTCAAAGGCGGGCGATGTGAGGCGTGCCGGGGACAGGGCACAAAGAAGATTGAGATGCATTTTCTGCCTGACGTTTATGTGACGTGCCAGGCGTGCCGGGGCAGAAGATATAATCCCGAGACGATGCAAGTTACCTATAAAGGCAAGAATATTGCCGATGTGCTGGATATGAGGATTAAAGAGGCGCTCGATTTCTTCGCTAATTTCCCTACTATTGCACGAATTCTGCGGACAATCAACGATGTCGGGCTTGGCTATATTCAATTAGGCCAGGCCTCAACAACGCTTTCAGGCGGCGAGGCACAGAGGGTCAAGCTTTCCTCAGAACTGGGCAAGGCGGCCACGGGACATACTCTGTATCTGCTCGATGAGCCGACAACGGGGCTGCACTTTGCCGATATTCATAATCTGTTGAATGTGTTACAGCGTCTGTGCGATATGGGTAATACAGTTGTCGTCATCGAGCACAATCTTGACGTTATCAAGATGGCCGACTACATCATCGACCTCGGCCCCGAAGGCGGTGACGCCGGCGGCCGGATTGTTGTAGCAGGCGAGCCCGAGGAAATTATCAAAAACAAAAAAAGTTATACAGCTAAGTTTCTGAAAGAAAAATTGTAGCTCGATGCTCGATACTTGATTCTCGTTGCTCGATGCTGGATGCTTGTGAGTGGTTAATGGTGAGTTGTGAGTGGTGAGTATTAGATTTGGAAACAATCAGCTTGATTCATACTGTAGGAAAATAAATCGATATAATTAAAGTGGCGCGAAATATCGCACCCTAAATGGCTGAAGGAGAAATATGGTAAAACTGAACCAACCCGAAGATGCATTTACACCACAAGCCTTACGCCGGTGGAAGAAAATTCCCGAATGGGCCCAGAAGAAAATCCTCGACAATGTTTTCTGCAGCAGATGTCGCGGCTCTGTAACAATCCTTCTCGAAACGGCGGAAATGAAGGGCAAAGCCCTGATTCTTCGAGGTAAATGTCAGAATTGCGGAAAAGACGTCTGTCGCCTGGTTGAACCAGAAAACGAATGAACAAGCAGTCTCGTAGTTTTCTGGAATTTTTCCTTTTTCCTATTGCTTTCGGCGGCAATGGCGGCGATAATGACATGCGAGATAAGAGATATAAAAATTGAACCGAACCAGCGATTAAATTGACAACAAAAAATGTTGGATATTATTATTTTAGGTGTCACAAAGTGAAAGGTATAAAAACTTGAGCGTGTTCCTTTGCCAATGTTCTGACGTCATTCCAATTAAATTCCATAAGCATAGTGGTGTCCGTGATTATCAATTTAGAATTCGTAATGATCGACCTTACCAAAACTTCTACAATATGCCTGGATGGCCATGTACAGTTTACAAAGATTCACATTGGGAAGAGGTATATCTCCCGTATGGCGATTTTCCTCATGAGGTCGAGGCTCTCGCTATACTGTCACCTCTCACTGGTGAAACAGAACGTGAAGGCCGCTATATTAAAATTCATGCTGCATATGAGGCAGTAGTAGTGGATCGGGAAACTGATTACAGCTCCATTAGGCATTTCTTGTCCCACCCTGTTGTTCGACTAACGCGTCCTAACGTTCGGGAATCACTCGTTCGACGATTTGGGCCCACGGGTCTTGATCTGCGTAATTATCAACATCAAAAGGAATTCTATAGGTGTATAGGTCAGATGCTCATAGCAGTTGACAAATCTGTTCATGAAGCAGTTATCTCTAAATGGGATAAAGTGATTATCAAAAAAACCTGACCATCAGTTTAAACCGAACGATCTAAAGACCACCTGTGAATCGGATTATTCAACCGAATTGCAACGCAATATTTTGACATAGAGACATCGTCAATATTTTTCACCATCAATCTGCTTTATTTCTGCCTTTTTCATTATTATAATGACGGCCTATGAAATTTTTCTAAATCAGGACCGTGCTGGCAAAAGAGACAGGAAGATGTGGGAATTTCAGCTTAGTGGAATCGAAGATTTGAAGCAGTTGGCATCCCGGCTTGGAGTTGGCCTCGATGCGATAGAAGATGTATCAATCCTAAAAGAAGAAGTGCAGGCGGGTAAGCTGGTTATACCGAATTCGCTTGCGATACACCCTATGGAAGGCTGCGATGGCGATTCGGAGGGCCGGCCGGGCAGGCTAACGGTGCGGCGATACCAAAGATTCGCGGCCGGCGGGGCGGGGCTGATCTGGGGCGAGGCGACAGCGGTCGTTGGCAAGGCCAGAGCTAATCCGAGGCAGTTATGGCTTAACGAAAAAAGTAAAGACAGCTTCGGCGCGTTGACTGCGATGATGCGGCAAGCCGCGGCTGAGAGTATGGGGCCGGGCCACAAACCTGTGATTGTGGCGCAGTTGACACACTCGGGCAGATACAGCAGGCCGGGAAGCGTTGGGGGACCGATGATTCCCCAGCGGGACCCTTATCGCGATGCGCTGGTGCCACAGAAAGAGCCGAATCCAAACGCAAAAAGCAAGATACCCGACGACTGGCCCATCGTGACGGATGAGTACCTCGACAAACTTCAGGACTCTTACGTTGAGGCGGCCAGGATTGCGTTCGAAGCCGGGTTCGATGCGGTCGATATTAAATCGTGTCACGGCTATTTGATTAATGAGCTGTTCGCCTGCCATAACAGAGAGGGCAAATACGGTGGTTCATTTGAAAACCGTACCCGGTTTCTTCTCGAAGTTATCGATAAGATTCGCAAGGAACTGGGTGAAGACAAGTCAATTACGACCCGGATGGGCATTTACGATGCAATTCCCTATCCTTACGGATGGGGCGTTGATAAAGATGATTATACCAAGCCGGATTTGACCGAGCCGAAGAAGCTGATCGCCCTTTTGCGAAAGCGCGGGGTGAAGCTGATTAATATCACGTCGGCAAATCCCTATTACAATCCGCATATTGGAAGGCCTTTCAATGAGCCGATAGTCGGCGGGTATGAAGAGCCGGAACATCCGCTGGCGGGTGTGAGCAGGCTTGTCGAGCTGGCGGGCCAGATCCAAAAGGAATTCGGTGACATTGCGGTTGTGGGGACGGGCTATAGCTGGCTGAGGACACTTTTTCCCAATGTGGCCGCAGCAAACAAGGCAAACGGATTAGCTTCTATTGTCGGTGTCGGGAGGATGGGGTTTGCATACCCGGATTATGCAAAGGATATTATCACAAAGGGCCGGATGTATCCGGAAAAGGTTTGTGTGGCCTGCAGCGCGTGCACGCAGATAATGCGCGACCGCGGAATGACAGGTTGTGTGGTCCGCGATAATGAAGTTTATGGGCCAATATTTGCGCACGGGAGAATGAGCGACCGCGAGAATCTTGTGCGGCTCGCATCGCAGTGCCGGCAGTGCCAGGAGCCGACGTGCAGATTGGGGTGTCCGGCCGGCGTTAACATACCGAAATTTATCAGCCTGTTCCTGGATGGAAAGGATAAGGCCGCCTACGAAGTATTAAGAGAAGCGAATATATTTGCCGAGGTCTGTGCCTGGCTGTGTCCGGTCGAGCAGCAATGCCAAGGCAGTTGCTTGCAGAAATTCATTGGTGATGGGCCTGTGCCGATTGCTGATATACAAAGGTATCTGGCTGAGCAAGCCAACAAAAACGGCTGGTCAAAACTGCGAATACCGAAAAAGGCGACCGGCAAAAATATTGCTGTAATCGGCGCGGGACCGGCCGGTCTGGCTTGTGCCGCCGGACTGCTTGAAGCAGGGCACGCGGTGACGGTTTTTGATGGAAGCACGGACTTTGGCGGGATGATAGAATCGGTGATTCCAGAAGAAAGGCAAAGCGATTCGCTGAAGAACGAAATTGCCGCAGTGTTCGCTGATGTACCCCAAGAGAAGTTAATAAAGCGTCTTGGCAAAGAATTAAACGCCGACTTCAATCTGGATTCGATTATGGCAGAAGGCTTTGATGCAGCTTTCATCGGTATGGGCCTGCCAAAATCAGCCGGCATCAGTGATGAGAATATCGATGGTCTGTGGAATGCACTGGAACTGCTGTTAGCAGCCAAGTCCGGCAAGAAACCTGATTTAGCGAGCAAACAGGTAGCGGTAAACGGCGGGGGCAATACCGCTATGGACGCAGCAATTACAGCCAGCCGGCTCGGCGCCAAAGACGTGTATGTTATATATCGGCGGTCTTTTAAGGAGATGCCGGCCTGGAGTGCCGAGCGCGACCAGGCGATTAAAGAAGGCGTGCACTTTCTAATACTGACACAACTGCTGGACGTAAACTGTAAAGAGGGTAAACTCACAGGCGTTAAGGTTTGTCCAACGAAATTAGGTGAGCCCGATGTTACAGGCAGGCGCAGGCCGCAATCCTTAGAGTCAAGCGCGTATAACCTCGATATGGATGTAGTGGTTGAGGCGATAGGCCAGAGTTCTGCAAAAGAAATCAGCGAGATTCTGCCGGGCGTGGAACTGGAAGACGGCCTTATTCAAACACAAGATGATTCGCCGGCGACCTCCAGACCGGGCGTCTTTGCCGGCGGCGATCTCGTAAGAGGGGCATCGACGGTAGTTGCGGCCGTTGCCGATGGAATGAAAGCAGCAAAAGAATTAGATAAATTCCTAAAACAATAGGTTAAAATATACGAGTCATTTTATTATCGCAGGAATTTTTAGCGTTGCTATGCTGTGGTAGAAAATCGGATGTCGGATAAAAATCCAATAAGTTCTACCCCACCCAGCGCCGGCCGGTTTGCGACGACGCACTGGAGCGTAGTTCGGGCGGCGGGAAAAACCTCATCTCTACACTACAAAGAGGCGATGGGGACGTTGTGCCAAACATACTGGTTTCCCCTTTATGCGTTTCTTCGGCGGCAGGGACACAACAGCAACCAGGCCGAGGAGTATACACAGGCATTTTTCACCCGGCTGCTGGAAAAACGGGGCCTGCGTCTGGCCGACTCGAAACGCGGTAAATTTCGTTCGTTCCTGCTGGCAGCACTCAAGAACTTCCTTGCCGATGAGCGCGACCGCGCCCGGGCCAAAAAGCGTGGTGGAGGTCGCAAAGTGTTGTCTCTCGATTTCGAAAACGCCGAGAGTCAATATACCCTTCAGCCGGCACAGCAAATGGACCCGGAAAAGCTCTTTGAGCGGTCCTGGGCGCTGACGGTGCTTGAGCGGACAATGGTTAGACTGCAGGATGAGTCTGGTAGTACAAAAAAACGCAGGGCCTTTGACCGTCTCAAATTGTACCTGACCGCAGATAAAGACTCTATCCCGTATCACGAGGCCGCCGACAAGCTGAAAATGACCGAAGGCGCCGTGAAGGTCGCTGTCCATCGCCTGCGCCACCGATACCGGGAATTGCTGCGGGATGAAATCGCCCAGACCGTTGCTACCGAGGAGCAGATTGACGAGGAGATTCGAGACCTCTTTGCCGCACTGGCCCACTAAACCCGCCCGAAATAGTCCGAAAAAAAAGTCCACATTCTGTAACCTTTCTACATATTTCCCTAAGTAACAGGTAGAAAGGCCAATATCATGAATATGGATGTCATTATCGCTGAAAAAAACGTACCGGCAATATGGCAACCAAGAGCCAATCCTGGCGAGCAAGAGACCGGAAAACAGGTTGGAATAAAGGTTCCACTCTGGTATTATTCGCAGGAATAATAAGGGATACGGCATGATTAAGTGTTCGAATGCCAAAAAGGCTCAATTAAACCAGTAATGGAGGTCAAAAAAATGTGGAAGAAAAACCAAGTAGCTTTAATTGCCGGCATCACTGTTTGCTTACTTTTAGGTATTACCGGCTGTGAGATACCGTCAGCCAAATATGAAATAACCGTACACATGTCGGCTCCACTGGCGCCGGGCTCTTCATTTTCAGCCCGGACGCATAACGGCGCTGTCACCTTGAAGGCCGGGAAGAAACCGGCTGCGACCTGACCGCCACTATCACCGGCCGGGCCTCAACCGAGGAAAGAGCCAAAGAACTCGCCGAAAAAACGAAGGTAAGTCTGAAAACCGACGGTGATAAACTCACCGTTGAAATTAAAAGGCCCACGCTTATACCGAACCAGTCCGTCAGTGTTAGTCTCGATGCACAAGTGCCAAACAAGACGAACCTGTACCTCATCACTCACAACGGAGCCGTTACGGTTACCGGCATTCAAGGCAGGGTCGACGCTACCACCCACAACGGCAGAGTCAAAACGTCAAACGTTATGGGCCAAAACAAGCTTAAAACACACAACGGCGCCGTCATCTGCGAACAGATTTCGGGGGACGCCTGGCTATCAACACATAACGGCGGCATAAATGCTTCCTATACCGAAGATGCTCCCGGAGTGTGCCAGATTATAATGACAACTCACAACGGCAGTATCAACTTAAAGACTCCGCCCAACCTATCGGCGGCAGTTTATCTTTCAACCCACAATGGTTCGATAAATACCGAGCTGCCCATTACCGTTATCGGGACGGTGAGTAAGAATAAGCTCAACGGCAAAATTGGTGAAGGACTCGGCAAGCTCAAGCTCGAGACACACAACGGCTCGATTAAAATACGCTAAGATGGCCGGAAAAGGAGATATTATTATGGCTGAAGAAAGACTTTATTCCTGTTCGTCTTCTAAAACCAATCAGGACGCTGGTTTATCTTCCAACGTAACCGGATTCTCGGCTGATTGTTTGGCAATATTTAGTAAAACGCCGGCCGCAGCGGGCCGCGCAACGATAAGATAACTTACCTGAATAATCTGTCACTCCGTTGGGGGCAATTGTTAATCCGCCGCACGTCTGGCGGATTAAGGTCAGCAATCATATCGTATCAGGCTTATTTGGATGATTAGAAATTACCGAGGGTTGGTCAGACTGTTTGCATTGTCGGGATAAATAGGTTAGTTTAATAGTCGGCAAGCCGGGTATTACAGCCGGGCCGGATCTAAACGGAAAACGTCAGTTGAATAGAGGATGTGAATATGGCAGAGCAAGCTGTAGCGATTGTTACCGGAGCAAGTCGCGGTATTGGAAGGGCCATCGCAATAGAGCTGGCGACACTGGATTATGACCTTGTGGTCAGCCATTTTGATTTTACCGCCGACGGCAAGCCTGAGGAATCCTTTGCAAAACAAACTCAAAAAGAAATCAATAACATTGGCTCAGAGTGTGAAATTTTGCGAGGCGATGTCAGCAAAGCAGATGACCGCGGACGGCTTGTTGATTTGGCTCAAAGCACATTCGGCCGATGCGATATGCTTGTAAATAATGCCGGTGTCGCACCGCTGCAGCGGCTGGATATTCTCGAAGCGACCGAGGAGAGTTTCGACAGGGTGTTGGGAATAAATCTTAAGGGGCCTTACTTTTTGACTCAGCTCGTCGCCAACTGGATGGTCGAGCAGAGGAAGCAATGCCCGGACCGTTCCTTTCGGATTGTCAACACCGGCTCAATCTCGGCATACACCAGCTCGCCGGGGCGGGGTGAGTACTGTATAAGCAAGGCGGGTATCTCCATGATGACCAGGCTTTATGCGGACAGATTAGCTGAATATAATATTGGGGTGTTCGAAATCAGCCCGGGCATTATCGCAACGGACATGACCAGTGCCGTTAAAGATAAATATGATAAACTTATTGCTGAAGGATTGACTCCTATAAAGCGATGGGGCCAGCCCGAGGATATCGCAAAGGCTGTCGGGGCCATCGCAGAAGGCAGGCTCGATTTCTCCACCGGTACTGTAATCAACGTTGACGGCGGCTTCCACCTGAGAAGACTTTAAGAGGTACAAATGGACATCAAAAACACAATCACGACATTATTAAGAGATGGATTTGTTCTCGTATTTAATCAGGACAAACTCGACATTGTCAAGACTGCCGAGGCCCTCATCAAGGCAGGCGTCAATAATATGGAAGTGACCTGCCGGATAAGCAAGCTTTTGGAAAAACTTGGCCGATTGCGCAAAGAACTTCCGGATTTTGTGGCGGGTGTTGCAAGTTTGATAGACTCGCAGGAAATGCTTGACGTTTACAATAAGGCAAATCCCCAGGACCCTTTGCCTTCGGTTCAGGAGGTCGCGGATGCAGGTGCGTGCTATCTTGTTTCAGCCGGTAATTTCACCGACGAGACCTTCGAAAAGTATGCCGGCCAAATAGCCATAATACCCGGTTGCGGCAGTGTGACCGAAATTATCAGCCAGTTTTCCAAGGGCGCTAATCTGTGCAAGATATTCCCGGCCAGGCATCTCGGCGGCCCGGCCTTTGTTAAGGCAATCGACCCGGCTATTCACAAGACCATCAGCCTGGTGCCTACGGGCGGAACGAATTCGAGCAACATCCCCGACTACATCGATGCAGGAGTGCTGGTGCTTGGCGCCTCATTTAGCTTAATAGAAAAAGCCACAATGAAAAAAATCATCGACGAGCAGGACTATGCTCTACTAACAGAGGAGCTAACAAAAGCCAAACAACTAATAGACAAGCTGCGTTCAGAAAAATATCCCGATATCGATTTTGCCACTGCTTCCATCGAACAGATAAGCCGGAGTACAGGAAGAAATTTTAACATCGCCTAAAAACATAGACCGCAATTCGAGATATGTGATGCAAAAAACAAGCTCTTTCGCCACAAAATTCAGGTCAACAGCGAGCTTGCTGACTTTATTTGTGACAATCGCCGGCTTTTCATTTTCAACCTGCGGAAAGTCGGCGAAGGGTGCGAGCACACTTTCTTCGGCGATAACAATCAATGTCAAAGATGACGGCTATCGTGGTATCTGGTATATGAATCAGCCATCCGGCGATGAATACGTTTACAAGTACAGCGGAGGCCTTGGCACATACTGTGCAAAACATAAACCTTTCGCTGTTTATTGTGACAAGGTAAAGAAAACTTTTTTCTGTTACGGCGGAACGACCAAAGACAGTAACAGAAAACTACTGCACATGGTTTCATACTATGACCACCAGACGAGCATGGTGCCAAAGCCTACAATCCTCCTTGATAAAAAGACGGGAGACGCCCACGACAATCCCGTTATATCCGTCGATGATAAGGGACACATCTGGATTTTCTCGACGTCCCATGGCACGTCCAGGCCGTCTTATATACACAAAAGTATGAAGCCTTATGACACAGACAAGTTCGATTTGGTCAATGCGACAAAGGTCGAAAAGGGCGAAGAAGTTCCAATGACGAATTTCTCATATATGCAGGCATGGCATGTTGAAGGAAAAGGTTTTGCGTGTTTTTTCACACGCTACAACTACCCCGCCGACCGCACTATCTGCTTTATGAGAAGCTCAGACGGCGTTAAATGGTCCGAGTGGCTTCGCCTTGCCGCAATCCAGAAGGGGCACTATCAGATTAGCGCCGTGAGCAAAAACAAGGCTGGGACAGCGTTTAATTACCACCCCAACCCGAAGGGCCTGAACTGGCGCACGAATTTATACTATATCGAAACTAAAGACCTCGGCAAAACATGGCAGAGCGTTGATGGACAGAAATTGAAGCTGCCGCTTGTGGCGGTCAAAAATCCCGCCCTTGTTCACGATTACCAGGCAGAAAGGTTGAATGTTTACCTGAAGGATATCCGCTTCGATAAAAAAGGAATACCCGTAATTCTTTTTCTGACAAGCAAAGGGTACGAATCGGGCCCGAAAAATAATCCACGCACGTGGACCACCGCCCGCTGGACGGGACAGAAGTGGCAGATAAGAGAAGCTTTTGTCTCAGACAACAATTATGACATGGGTTCGCTCTATATCGAAGAAGATGGGACGTGGCGAATAATTGCACCTGCCGAGACCGGTCCTCAGCCATATAATCCAGGGGGCGAAATGGTTATGTGGACAAGTACAGACCTGGGGAACGCGTGGGCAAAGACCGGACAACTTACTAAAGACAGTCTCCGCAACCACACGTACGCCAGAGAACCGCTAAACGCTCATCCTGATTTCTACGGGCTCTGGGCTGATGGTCACGGCAGGAAGCCATCTGAATCTTACCTTTACTTTTGCGATAAAGAAGGAACTGTGCGAATCCTGCCGCGTAAGATGGCTGACGATTTTATAAAACCGGAAGTATTAAAACAATAAGTGAAACAGGTGAATTAAACATGGTGAAAACAAGACAAATAGCAAATCATAGCGTTACTATTCATAGTTACAATACAGTGATTGTGGGCTCAGGTGCCGCGGGGATGAACTGCGCGGTGCATCTTTATGAATTCATGAGCCAAAAAGGGGTTGAGAATCCGCAGGAGAGGATTGCCGTGGTGACTGCGGGAATAGGATTAGGGGCATCGCGGATGAGCGGCTCCGACAAGCAAACATATTACAAAATGGGCACGAGCCCGGATGTACCCGACAGCGCCGAGGAGTTTGCGAAAAGTCTGACTGCTGCCGGCTGCTGTCACGGCGATTTAGCACTTGCCGAGGCCATCGGCTCACTGCGCGAGTTTTATCACCTGGTCCAGGCAGGCGTTCCCTTCCCCCACGACCCAATTGGAAGTTACTGCGGTTATAAAACCGATCATGACCCTTACGAGCGGGCAACTTCAGCCGGCCCAAAGACCAGTAGGTTTATGAGCGAATGTTTAGAGAAACAGGTACGCAGGTACGGAATACAAATTTATGACCGTCAGGAAGCTGCACATTTACTAACTGTTGGCAGTGGTGAAGCGAAACAAATTACAGGAGTGGTTACAATAGACAAATCCAAAATTGGAGAGGGTAATTTACCAATAAATGTCTTCTACTGTTCCAATCTTGTTTTGGCTGCGGGAGGTCCCGGTGAACTTTATAAAACCAGCGTTTACCCAAAAGGCCAGGTTGGCATACACGGCCTTGCTCTCGAAGCCGGCCTTCTTGGTGAAAACTTTACCGAATCACAGTTTGGACTTGCCAGTATAAAGTTTCGCTGGAATGTATCGGGCACTTATATGCAGGCAATCCCAAGAATATTCGGCACGGATGCCGATGGGAATGATGAAAGTGAGTTTTTGGCGGATTTCTTCCCGTTAATGAGCAAGATGGCAACGAATATTTTTCTCAAGGGCTATCAATGGCCTTTTGACCCGCAGCGTATTTCAGACCACCACTCCTCATTGATTGATATTCTGGTTTTTAGAGAAAGGCAAAAAGGCAGGCGGGTCTTTATGGACTTTTTGCACAATCCGGTCGGCAACGATTCAATGAAGCAGTTTGACATTGATAGCCTCGAACCCGAAGCGCTTCAATATCTGAAGAAAACAGGCGCGCTTCAAGGCACACCGATTGAACGTTTAACCCACATGAATCCACTGGCTATCGAAATTTACACCGAAAACGGGATTGATTTATATTCGGCGCCGCTTGAGATTGCGGTTTGCGCACAGCACAACAACGGCGGCTTTGCCGTGAACAAATGGTGGCAGTCCAATATAGGGCGGACTTTTGTAATCGGTGAGATGGCCGGAACTCACGGCGTCAAGCGGCCGGGCGGCTCAGCCCTGAACGCCGGTCAGACTGGCGGACTGCGAGCGGCTGAATTTATCGCAAACGTATATGCCCCTGACCTGCCCGATTATTCGGACAACCAGGCAGAGATTGACGGGCAATTAAAGCAGCTTGTCACCAAGCTTGAGGCATGGGGGAACTCATCCGGTTTAGTCCCGAAAGAAGTAATCGAGAAGATCCAAAGCCGTGTGACGGCATCAGCGGGTCATATAAGAGAGCTGGAAGACGGCCGGAAAGCTTTAGCAGAAGCTGTTAAGCTTTATAAAGATATACAGCAACAGGGATTCAAATTAAAAAATCCTCAAGACATCATAACAGCAATCCAGGCCGAACATCTTGCTTTATCCGGTGTTGCGTATCTCAAAGCGATTGTTGAATTACTCCAGCTCGGCAGCGGGTCGCGTGGTTCGCACCTTGTCCTTGCCGAGGACGGGGCCGAAATTCATCCCGATATTACTAACGAAAAGACCGGGAAAACTTTGAAGTTCATACCTGAAAATGAGAAGTTGCGAGATTCGATATTGCAGATTGAATACGACCCGGACGAGCCCGATTTGTTCCGGTGCAATAATATAAACCCGAGGCCGGCACCGGCCCTGGGCAAGGCGTTCGAGCTGGCCTGGCAGGATTACAGAGAAGGAAAAATTTACGGGCCCTGAGGATAAGACCGATAAGAAACTTGAATTGAATTCTAAACGCGAGCGACGAGATACGAAATATGATTGTTCAGACACTAAAATGGGTTGGCGATGTTGACGGCTACCTGGAGCTTATCGACCAGCGGCTCCTGCCCGGTGAATTTGTTAAATTGCAGTGCCGGGATATCGAGCAGCTCCGCGAAGCGATAAAGACGCTTGCCGTGCGCGGCGCTCCGGCGATAGGCGTTGCTGCGGCTTACGGGCTGGTTCTAAGTATGCAGAAATTGACCGAAACCGACAATTTACAACGGGGACTCGATGTTCTCTCTAAGTCCTGTGAACATCTGGCGTCTTCTCGTCCAACCGCTGTCAATCTATTTTGGGCACTGGACAGGATTCGGCAAACAGCCGAGCAATTTGTTGCAAGAAAGGCCGATGCAAAGGTGCAAGCATTGCAAGAGGCTGTTTTAACCGAGGCAAATGCTATCTATCAGGAAGACGTGGATATGTGCCGGCGAATTGGAGAAAACGGCCAGAAGTTTATCACGGATGGCAGCGGAATCTTGACACACTGCAACGCCGGCGCACTTGCGACTGCTGGACAGGGGACAGCTCTATCGCTTATGTTTGAGGCACATAAAAAGGGCAGGAAATTCAAGGTTTATGTAGACGAGACCCGGCCATTGCTGCAGGGTGCCCGGTTGACCGCATGGGAGTTGAAACAGGCAGGTATCGATGTTGTGGTTATTTGCGACAATATGGCCGGCTGGTTGATGAAGCAGGGACACATCAACGCCGTGATAACCGGCGCCGACCGAATCGCTGCAAACGGTGACACTGCAAATAAGATTGGCACCTACAGCCTGAGCATCCTTGCCCGAAAACACGGCATACCTTTTTATATCGCAGCGCCGTCAAGCACCTTTGACCTCAACATTAAAAGCGGTGACGAGATACCAATCGAGCAAAGAGCCGCTGAAGAAGTAACAACTTTTGGAAAAACGCAAATTGCTCCTGCCGGCGTAAAAGTGTATAATCCTGCTTTTGATGTTACAGATGCGTCGAATATAACCGCTATTATCACTGAAAAGGGTGTAATTGAACATCCCAATGCCGAAAGCATCTCAAAACATTTGAGGTCTTGAGTTTATGGATGAGACAACGAGTCAAACTTCTCAACCTTCACAAACTGATGTCACTGAGAAGACGTGCGGGACCCCAAACGCAAAGCAACTCTTGCGCTGGAGAAAACGTAACACATATTATTACAAGTGGCTGGACAGGATTTATAAATTTGTTGTTCGTCCAAACAGTAGAGTCCTGCACGTCGGCTGCGAATGCGGAGACCTCCTGGCTGCGGCTCAGCCATCCTACGGTGTTGGGATCGATGCGGATCCGGAGGCCATCGAGTCGGCCAAAAAACGATTTCCACATCTGAAATTCCATACAATGGACCCGCACGAATTGAATCTCGATGAAAAATTCGATTATGTTCTTATCTGCAATTCGCTGGGCCGGTGGCACGATATTCAACAGGTCCTGGAACACATCCACCCGTTAACTACCGAAAGCACGCGGATTGTTATAACCTATTATAATTATCTCTGGGAATGGATTCTGCGCGTGGGCTCGTTTTTCAGGATTCGCCGGCCTCTGGCCTACCAGAACTGGCTGCCGCCGCAAGATATTGCAAATCTGCTCAACCTGACCAACTTCGATGTTATCCGAACGGATTCTTTCCTTCTGATGCCGAAACGCATCCCTCCGTTGACAGTCCTTTGCAATTATTTTCTTTCTTTGCTGCCGTGGATACGCTTTTTTAATCTCGTCAATCTGCTTGTAGCCCGTCCGGCACCAACCACTCAGCAAGAGAAGGATTTGTCCGTCTCAGTAATAGTACCCTGCAGAAATGAGCGGGGTAATATTGAAGACGTGGTAACGCGGGTCCCCAAAATGGGCAGGGAAACCGAGATAATCTTCGTCGACGGAAACAGCACGGACGGCACACCAGAGGAAATAGAACGCCGGATTAAGGAACACCCTGAATGCAACATTCGTTTAATCCATCAGGGAGATGGAGTTGGCAAAGGGGATGCTGTCAGGAAAGGTTTTGCCGCCTCTAAGGCGGATGTGCTGGTCATCCAGGATGCGGACTTGACAGCCCCACCGGAAGATTTGCCGAAATTCTTCAAGGCACTGCGCGACGGTAAAGGTGAATTCATCAATGGCTCCCGGCTTGTCTATCCAATGGAAAAGCAGGCGATGCGTTTTATAAATCATCTCGGAAACAAATTTTTCGGCTCTTTGTTTAGCTGGCTGTTGGGCCAAAGATTCAGAGATACCCTGTGCGGCACCAAAATGATTCGCAGAAAAGACTACGAGCTGATAGCGGCCAACCGTTCGTATTTTGGCGATTTCGACCCCTTTGGGGACTTTGACCTCATTTTCGGGGCGGTAAAGCAAAACTTTAAAGTCGTTGAGGTACCGGTGACATATCACGCAAGAACGTACGGCACGACAAATATAAGTCGTTTCAAACATGGCTGGCTGCTGCTTAAGATGAGCTGGATAGCATTTAAGACAATCAAATGGCTCGGAAGGGCACATTAAAATAACTATGAGCGTCATTGAATGGTTAAAGCTGCCGGAGACAAGGTCTATCGAAGACCTTGACGACCCTGCTACCACCCTGTTGCACGCCGAAATCGTACAGAAAAAGCCGTTCCTAAAAAAACTATACATTGATTTCTATACACAATTTAAAAACCTGATACCCGAACCCGAAACGAAGGTGCTTGTTGAGCTTGGCAGCGGCGGGGGCTTTATCAAAGAGGTCATTGACAGCGTGATAACATCCGACATACTCGAGCTGCCGAATGTCGACAAGGTATTCTCAGCCCTTGACATGCCCTTCGAAGATACAAGTATTGACGCGTTTTTTATGTTCGACGTCCTTCATCACATTACCGACCCAGGGGCCTTCCTTAAGGAGGCCTTACGGTGTCTTAAGCCCTCCGGCAAAATCGTGATGATTGAACCTGCAAATACACTATGGGCAAGGTTTATCTATAAGAACTTTCATCACGAGCTTTTTGACCCCGAGGCGCAGTGGGAGCTGCAAAAGCTTGGGCCTGTCTCGCACGGAAATGGC
>Ga0114919_10002344_pt1 | contig 15345 bp, 12 predicted proteins | sample BlataG_FD_88682 | JGI IMG/M metagenome (GOLD analysis project Ga0114919, IMG submission 88682) | Deep subsurface microbial communities from Black Sea to uncover new lineages of life (NeLLi) - Black_00105 metaG | ecosystem: Environmental > Aquatic > Marine > Oceanic > Sediment | place: Atlantic... | reverse complement strand
TAGGTAGGTAGGTAGGTAGGTAGGTAGGTAGGTAGGTAGGTAGGTAGGTAGGTAGGTAGGTAGGTAGGTAGGTAGGTAGGTAGGTAGGTAGGTAGGTAGGTAGGTAGGTAGGTAGATGATAGAAGATGACAATTGGGAGGTGCTCTCTTCGCTCACGTCTCTGGACGAGAGAGATGTGAGAGTCGGCCGTCGGAGGGATGGAAGGATAGAAAATGGCCTTGCTGTCTTGCATCATGCTCATTGCATTAGACGACTACGATTTTACAAGCGAATTTACAAACTTGAAACCGATTTGGGATTAAAAAATAGCAATGGCAGCATCTTTATGCAACTCATTTTCCAGGTTGCATGTGGCCACTAGACCTCAACAAAGGCTTAGCTTTAGGTCTAATATAGCGGGAACACCAATTGTTGGTATGTGACATATAAATTTCACCATGCAATACCTGCCATCCTCTCCATCACTTCGTTATCTCACCACATTCCCGCATTTTCTCACATTTACAGCTCCACAAAGAGTAGCAATCATCCCAGCAGCTACATTGACGATCCAGGCAAAGCAGAATTCCCTTAAGAGGCAGAGAACCGCAGAGAAGGCTCGTGTGGCTAACAAGGGCAGAAGGTCGGAGATTCGCACCAGAATGAAAAAGGTATTGGTGGCATTAGAGGGCTTTAAGAGCGCACCGCCAGCCTCCGAGTCCGATCTTTCCCCAGTACAAAAGCTCCTGAGCGAGGCTTACCAAGTCATTGACAAGGCCGTCAGCAAGGGCATAATGCACAAGAACACCGCCGCTAGGAGGAAGGCCCGTCTTGCAACTGCAAGAAGAAACGTATTGATTTCAGCTGGTCTCTATACCCCAGCTGAGTAAGTGTACTTGTAATATATATCTATATAAAGCCAGTGACATTACACTAACCATCCTCAATTACTTAAATTCATTCTCTATACATTTTCTATACTTTCTCTTTTCCCCCTGCTCCTTGCTCCTCAATAATCATCCTCATCTTCTTCTTCACACCAACAGCTTGCAGACTCGTGCATGCCACAGTATTCACAATATCTACAACAGTACACCCCCTACTCAAATCATTCACTGGCTTCATCAGTCCCTGCAACAGTGGACCAATAGCAACAGCCCCTGTACTTTGCTGCACAGCTTTATATGTATTATTCCCTGTATTCAGGTCGGGAAATATGCATACAGTGGCCTTGCCCGCCACTGCACTGACCCTCCCTTTGACTTTCTGAGCCCCTATCACTGGATTGACTGCTGCATCGTACTGGATGGGCCCTTCAACGGCTAAATCTGGCCTTTCTGCTTTGACAATTTCAGTAGCTTTAATAACCTTATCCACAGCAGGCCCTGACCCAGAGCCCAGCGTACTATAGCTCAGCATTGCCACACGGGGTTCTATACCAAAAGCAGCCGCTGTGTCTGCAGTATCAGCAGCAATAGTTGCCAGCTGTTCAGCAGTAGGGTCGATCATCACAGCACAGTCAGCGTATGCCAACACCTTGTCTGGCAGGGCCATGAAGAAGACAGAGGAAGCAAGAGCATCGGGGGAAGATCTCAATACTTGTAATGCTGGCCTGATGGTGGCCGCTGTCGTTCCCGATGCACCACTCACCATACCATCAGCATGCCCCGCTTTCACCATCAAAGTACCAAATGTATTGGGGTCAGTCTGCAACTCCTCTAATGCCCTCTCAACAGTCATTCCTTTGCCTTTTCTAGCCTCTGTAAATATTTCTGCATATTGATGAGCTCTAGGGTCAGTGTGAGGGTCAATTATAGCGATTCCACTGATATCAATGTGCCATTTGGAAGCTGTCTCCTTCACTGTTGCTGGATCTCCCAGCAGAGTGACAGAAGCCAACCCTCTGGTGGTAACTTCAGCAGCAGCAGTGAGTATTCTTTTGTCGTGAGATTCAGGTAGAACTATACGTTGAGGGTTGGCTCTGCACATTTCATAGATTTGATGAGTGAATTTCCGGGGAGTCAGGCGGGGCTCACCATTACCAGTACCATTGGCTGGCATGGCAAGTATAGGGCTCAAGTCAATGTATTGAGAAAATAGAAACTCGGCTCTTTGCATCTTGCTGGTAGAATCAGGCAGTATTTGGGAATGCAGTTCTGATGCTACTCTACGTGTGGTTTCAAAAAGACCAAAAGGGACTTGCATAACTGGGAATAGCTGATGAGATAGCTTTTGAAGAACTTTCCCCGTTGCAACTGACCCCAGGCGAGAAGATGGGCTGCCAGTAGTGGTGGTAGTAGTAGTAGTGGCAGCAGTGGTGGCGAGACTACCGCTACCAGCACTGTGAGCATCGGTCAACAACAGACCAGCAATATGAGGACCTGCTCCACAGGCATGCGCCCCAGCCAGCGATAGCACTACATCAAGTCTATCGCTGCTAGTAACAATCAATGGATGCAACGGAGGCAACCTGGCATTGTGTCTCTTGTCGTTCAAGTACTGTAGCTTGTCAAAAAACCTCCCTACGTCCTGAGAACAAACTAATACACCTTCAACAGTGCTGTCCAGGCCTTCAGCATCGCCATATAGCATTACAGCGCCCAGAGCAGAGCTGATTTCATTCAATCTAACAGATGCTAGCTTCCGGTCATATGGAAATCCTCCGGCAAAAGGCAGCTCTGCAGCTCTCAATTTTTGTGTAATCTCGCCGGTCAGTGAAGCGTGGTGAGCAGTGGGAATTCTGTTGAAAATGACACCTGCCACCTCAGCACCAACAGCAGTCAGTTCCTGCTTAGCAATGAGGCATTTTGTGATTAAATCATCTGCTTGGTATAGTTTTTCTGCTATTTCATCTTCTTCTTCATCTGGTCTACTGGCTGCTTGTTCTAATGCACCTTCAGTCAAGCTACTAGAACTATCTCCGTGTAGAAATCCTCTTCCACCGCCACCATTGGTACCGCTATACGTACGATGTAAGCCATATGTAGGCGGCGGAGGGAAATCCGCTATGATCAACACACGAGCATCCAACTCAGCAGCTAACTTCCCATGTATTTCCAACATACCATCCACTGAAGCCAACCCGGATCCATCTAATAACACAAACTCTTTGCTTTTTTTATATTCTGTATAGGCAGAAAATATCGTTTCAATCATCTCTTCTCCCCGCCCAACTGACAACAAGCGAAGCGCTTCTGATTCTGATATGCCATAACAAGGAGTGGGTAATTCATTTGATAATGACGATGATGGTGGTGCTGAAGATCTTGAGCTTCTTCCAAGGGAGGGGGGAAAAGAGGAAGTGGTGGTGTGAAAAACTTTCGTCGGTGGTGGTTGGTTGAAAGTATTAGCAGCGGTAGCAGCAGCAGCAGCAGCAAGGTTGTGTTTACAGAGGTTGAAGTGGCGGTCCATAATAGCGACGTTTTTGGGAACAATTGGATAGCCATTTGAATTAGATTGGTATGTGATGTTACAGCCAATAGGCTGGAAAAAGCCAACAGAAGGGACATGCCTGAGCATGTAATCCATGAGGCCAATGAGGATTGGCGCAGAGGAGTGGGCACCCTCATTGACGACGTAAAGATTCTGGGGAAATTTGTCGACTGTGCTTGAAAACATTCTCTTCACAACCAAAGAGTTACTAGAAACGTTCAAGGCTACTTTTCTTATCAGGTTTGATAACATCTTCTCATTTATTGGCAGCAATTCGTCATTTTCCGATTTGTTGCCACAGCAGATGAGTGATCTATGGCGAAAGGTGGGGGAGACAGAATGAAAGGTTGAAGAAACTGTGCGATACACTCAACATGGTCGTATATATCTCGGGTTTATGCTGCACACTTCCCTGCTTTTCTACCTCCCGATGCCAGAGGTGATGCCCGCTAATTGATTGACCCGGCAATCAGTCCAGTTCTAATCTAATCAAGTTGGAAGTTCTTTAAAGAGTTGTATGGTGCATAAATAATGTTGAAAAACATGCTAGAGAATAATAGATGATTGTGTTCTATACTTTTGATACATACAGTCCTGATAAAAACTGGCATTTTTGTCATTCCTGCTGCTGCTGCTCTCCTCCTCCTTCCCTTCCTTCTCCCTTCCCTTCCTTCTCCCCATCATCACCACCACCACCATCACCTTCTAAACTAAACGACCTCTTCTTCCCCAATCCACTACTATCAGCCTGCAGTAATGATGTTATATACTTATTATGAGCCTCCAGACTCAGCTGAAGCCTCCTCTGTGTCTCCAACTGATCATGTAGTTTCTTCTGCATCTCCATTTGTATCTTCAGAGCATCCTCCAGCCTCTTCCTCCTCTCTTCTTCAGGTATATCAGTCACACTAAGAGCTTGACTACTACCAGATGGTCCCAGCACATCTTCCTTGCCATTTATGTTACCCCCACCTGCTACTACAGAAGCTGCTCCACCAAGCATGCCACTTGTAGCATCACCACCACTACCAGGTGTACCTCCACCACCACCTCCTCCTCCAGTGGATCTGCCACCACTCCCAGGTTTCCTCCCCCGCTTCCCCTTCTCCTTCTTCCCTCCTCCTCCTGCACCCTGATCTCCTTTGATGTTAATTCTATACTTTTGAAGATGACTCTTCACGTGGAATATCGTGAGACCCTCTGCCTTCATCATGTTCAGAATACCTTTAGGGGTGGCTCTATCTGCTCCTCCAAGCTGGTGCACTGCTGCAACAAATCTATCGTGGAGTTCTGGTGTCCAGCGTAACCTAGCCTTGGGGAAATCCGATTTATTATCGTAGTAATCACCATCTATGTTATCTTCGTCGTCATCGCCTCCTTCGAAAATAAATTCACTGTCATCTTCGTCGTCTCCTCGTCGTCGTCGTCTTCTTGGTTTATTGCTCCCTTCTCTTCGTGGAGCCACATTGTCATCATTGTCGCCATCATCTCCTTGTGACGCAATTGTGGGGACAAGGGCACCAATTGATTCAAATACTTCTGACGGGTGTATTAATGGCATTTGGAAGTTGGCCAAGGCATCTGTAGGGACTTGTCCTCCGTGTAATTGGAGTGGAGGCAGAGCTGCATGTTGTTGTTGTTGTTGACCTTGGTGGTTGTGGTGATGATGGGAAGGGTGTGCCTTTAAAGGAGAGGTGGGATCTAAATGATTGAGCCAATCTAGATTTAAGACATCATTGAGATCTGCTGGCCAGAATTCTAATGGCATGTGACCAAGGTCAGCCATATCAGGGTGTTGGTGTTGAGCGGCAAAGGTGAGCGGCGAGGGGTGTATGGAGGAGGATGGCGGCGGAGGAGGGTCTTCTGTGCCCTCTTGTGCATCCATTGTCGTCGCTATGATGAGTACTAGGGGTGTCTAATAGGCACAACGGATTGATTTAAACGTTGTAGAATGCCAATTGATGGACTTTTGAGGAAATGGGAAAATCCATAAAAAAAGGTTTGATCAATTGTCATTATTGCAGCATCTAATGACAAAAAGCCGCTTGAACACATCTAATGATTATAAAGAAGTGATTTAATCATCGTAATTTTGATCCATTTTCAAGATTCCTCCAACTCAAGGGCATCTTCTGACTACCCCATCGACGTTAGTCTCCCTTGTAGGAAGTCGTGACATAACCCTCTCTCTCTCTCTCTCTCTCTCTCTCTCTCTCTCCTCTTCTCCTTACAATCTCCGACTAGCTACTTGTAATGTCTGCTGTGCAATAGCAAGCTCTTCATCGGCTGGAATTGCAAGCACTTTCACCCTAGACCCATCCTCTGACATCACCATCCCACCACTCCCTGATGATGATTCTTCGTTCCTCTCATCATCAACCTTCACACCTGCCCACCTAAATCCATCACATGTCAGCTTCCTCAATAAAGGACTATGTTCCCCAATACCAGCACTGAATACAATAGCATCCACTTTACCATCTAGATCTAATAATGAAGCAGCAATGTAGCGTTGCAGTCTGTATACAAACACATCTAGAGCCAGTTTGGCATCATCCCCACAACCGTCTCTTCCCCTATTTTGAATTTTATCCAGGACAGCTCTGAAATCTCCACCAGGAACACCAGCCATTCCAGCCAGACCACTCTTCTTATTCAATATCGTCTCCAACTCTTCAACAGACATCCCCTGTTTCAACAAGGCCAGAAGAATGCCAGCGTCAATGTCCCCCGGTCTGGTGCTCATTACCAGACCTTCCAGAGGTGTCAGACCCATAGAGGTGAACACGGATTTGCCATTTTTAATAGAGCAGACACTAGCACCAGCTCCTAGATGGCAACTTATGAGGTTTATTTGATCTACTGGTATACCAAGTACAGAAGATGCTCGTTGAGCAAGGTAGTGATGAGAGGTGCCGTGGAAGCCATATCGTCTTACCGCCATTCGCTCTATTCTTAGTTCCTTGGGGATAGCATAAGTGTAGGCTCTAGGTGGCATTGTTTGATGGAAGGCAGTGTCAAAGACTGCTACATGATGGAGAGCATTGGGGAAGGCTTTCTGAGCTGCTAAGATGCCGTTTAAATTGGCGGGGTTGTGGAGAGGCGCCAGGGTAGAGCCTTCTTTGATGATGGATAGGATTTGGTCGTTGATGATGGAAGGTTGGCTGATGTGGAGACCGTGCGCAACTCTGTGACCTATGAGTTTGATGTCGGAAGTGAGGGATTGGCCGAATTTGGAGTGGAGGAGGTCTAGGGCGGAGAACATGGCATCAAAGTGATCGTTGAGGGGAGTGGAGAGATGCTGGCGATCAGTATCATTTGTGAGGGTGATTTCTGAGGCAGAAGGATCTCCGATGCGTTCACAGAGACCTGTTGCTAAAACCCTAAGAGAGAGGTCATCTGTGAGGCGCTGAAAGAGCTTGAATTTTAAAGAGGAAGAGCCAGCATTGAGGACTAAGATTGACGAATTCATTCCGAATGCACACTACTTTGCTTGTATCAATGATATATATTATGCTGAATTAATGTGCGTGTATCGATTATTAATGTCATTACTGCTACTGATACGCTGATCTCCAGATTTTCTATCTTTTCATCCTTCATCTGTCGGAAAAAATGAAAACGGGAACATCCAAATTTCCCATAAAACGAAGAAGAGAGGCCAATTTATCCAATGATTTGTTTTAAACAAAATTGAAATGGATCCTTCTACAAGTCATACGTATACAAAGGATGCAAAACGGCCGAAAGCGTGCATAGGAACTCTCTATTTTGCGATGCGAAATGAGCAAATGAAAGGTCCATACTGTGCAGGCTTTAAAACGGGCCTAAAACCCTCAGACGAAGGTGCAAATCTACCTTCTAACGACAGCATTCCCGGAGGCAATTTCAAATACATGTGTGTAGGTTATTCTGCCTATGACGAAGCCCGCCTCCTTCGACACGCCTCTGGCCGCCCTCGCTCCCCCGGAGACCCCGTCCAACTCCCCTACTGCGAAGGCTTAGAAGTCATCTCAGCAGCTGCCACACAAAGAACCCCAGGTCTCATGACCACTGGTGGCATTCCTCCTCCTCCCCAAAACACCCCTCCGTCACCCGCTCCAGAAGCCCCCCCCACCATTCCACCATCACAGTCACCACGAAGAGGCAAGACCTACGTCACCGGTCCTGAACTCCCAATGAATGGACTGAACTGGGAGCAATTTGCAGAGAGATTTGACAGAATGTCTAGAAAGATACTCACACATATGCAGAGTAATTTCGTGTTTATGACAGGAACTGCTAAAAAGGCAGCTGAAAGGGTGTGGACTAATATAATGAGTGAGATTGATAGGGATAAACCAAGATGAAAGAAAGAATGTTGGGGGCGACTTTATCCTTGTATTTAATTATACTAGTATGTACTTTTATGTGATACGCTACCTCTTCTTTACAAAATCTGTAAGCAATGTGTGTTGAAGATGATTAAAAAACCCTCTACCTACCTGCTTGATCAATTTTTCACTCCTCTTCCTTGCTACTTAAAAAGTATGTTGCAGCAATAGGTGCACCCAACTGATTATCATCTGCAAATTTTTTCTGAGAAAAGTTCTTTCTATTCTTGGACAAACCAGGGCTGACATGAAATGCACGCTCAGGCTGCTGGTTTTGGTACAGTGCGAAGATATATTTGTGGAAGCCAATGGGGGGGGAGGCAGGTACCCATGGGACTGCTTCTCTGCTGGTGTGCATGCTGCCACCCTTGATGTCGGTGACAATCCAATGGAGGTATTCCCTGGCAGTGGGATTGTTTGGGTCTGGAGCATCTGGATCGCTGCATATGAGAGTGTAGGTAGAGTCCGGTTGAGCTCCGGAGATGGTGACGTTGGGTGGAAGGGCAGTCTGGGAAAGAAGATGTGGTGTGAGAGGATAAGGGATTCCGGGTGAATATTGGGTAGATATAGCGTTAAACCCTTATAAATACGGGCCAACTTACCTTGGATGGGGCAATATGCATGCCTTCTGTAATGGGTTTACCACCAGGACTAGGATGTTTGCTGCCAATGGTGAGTGTCATGACCACATTAGACTGTTTTTGCACCTTTCCAATAATGTCTTCCATATTTGCCTTTGAACTTCTTATAAGTGAGTTAATTACCCTTGAAAACATCGAAGAGTATATTGATAGTGGTGGTATAGAGGCTTGGTAGATGGCTTGATAAAGCTTAGCTTTGGATGGAAGCTGAGACAACGAGGCCGGCTGAAAGAGGCAGCGTCTGTCATTATTTCAAAAACGCCGATAGTTATGCAATGCATGGATATATATGTGATTCTCAAACGATATGATCTACCAATCAAGTCCCAATTAAGCCAATTTGGTAATCAAATACGTCTTCTGCATGCAAATATATTGATTTGAAACTGCAAAATGTTGTCCTCTCTATCATGGATACCCAAAGGAGTGGCAAAACACATACCAGAACAAGCTGAAATAGACGAAGAAGAGTTGAAAGCGTTCAAAGATGAAGCTGAAAACGCTATTGCATCCGATGATTCAGACAGCGAACCAAGCTCTTCTGAAGAAAACAGTGACGTCTCTGACATGGAAGAAGACATTCAACATGCTGAAAAAGTAGCAAAAGCCTTGAAAGGCGCCAAAGGAAAGGTCACTGAACGTACCACTGACAATGGCATCGTCGATGCCATGGCCGAGCTTGAGATGGACAAGTATGACGACGACAGCGAAGACGAACAAGATTCCGACACTGTCCAACGCATCCTCGGTGCGGGAAATCCAGGTCTAGCCTATTATAAAGACCCATCTGCAGATCCATACCTCACCAAGAACAAGACCAAGAAAGGGAAAAAGGACGACTCTTCAGACGACGAAAGCGATGGCGATAGTGAAGACGACGAATTGCATCTTAAAGACACAGATCTCCTCATTCTCACAGCCAGAAACGAAGACGATGTATCTCACCTAGAAGTATGGGTCTATGAACAACCAGATGATAGAGGCCCAGGCAACGTGTTTGTCCATCACGCTATCATGTTGCCCGCCTTCCCCCTGTCCACCACATGGCTCAATTGTGGCAAGGACGGGGCCCAAGGCAACTTTGCCGCAGTAGCTAGCTTTGAGCCAGGTATTGAAATATGGGATTTGGATGTTCTGGATACAGTAGAACCTGTACTCACACTAGGAGGAGCTGATTATGATGCTGCTAGGGAAATCGCAGCATCTAGAAAGACTAGTACTGTCGGCAAGAAGAAGAAGGGAGGAGGAGGTAAAAAAGGGAGCAAAAAGGGAGCTGTAGCAGCAGTACCTGAAGTTCCAGTAAAGCCAGGAAGCCATTGCGACGCTGTTCTTGGCTTAGCTTGGAATAAAGAATTTAGAAATGTACTAGCATCAGCCTCAGCAGATAAAACAGTCAAAATTTGGGACATCTCCACCGCCACATGTTCCTCCACCCTGACCCACCACAAGGACAAGGTCCAAGCAGTAGCCTGGTGCCCTTCTGAAGCTTCTGTACTACTATCTGGAGGCTTTGATGGCTTGGCTTGCCTAGTAGATATGAGAGTAGGAGCCGCAGCCAAACCAGCTAAATGGAAGCTTCCCTCTGATGTGGAATGTGTCTCTTGGGATACACATAATCCCACTAGATTTGCTGTATCTTGTGATAATGGAGAAGTATTATGTTTTGATGCACGATCTGGTCCTACTGGGGATGCATTGTTTAGATTAGGGGCTCATGAGAAGGCAGCTACTGCTCTGGCTTTCTGTCCTGGTGCTCCTAATCTCATGCTTACTGCCTCTACCGATAAAATGGTGAAAATATGGGGATTGGAAGGAGGAGGAGGAGGAAAGAAAGGAGGAGATGGAGGTGGTGTGTGTAAGCCCAAATTGTTGGCTTCTCAGGATTTAAAGGTGGGGTCTATATTTACAGCAGCATTTTGTGGGGATGCTCCATTTACAGTGGCAGCTGGAGGCAGTCAGGGTGATGTGGCGGTTTGGGATACGATGGTGGCAGATAATGTAGCTGAATGGGTTGGAAAATAAAAGAGACGGTATGTATTATAGAGATGTAAATAGCGTGTCAGGTCATTCCCTTGCATATGTATGATATAACTGGAGAAAGTGATGGGACGGGTGGTCGCTGTGAATGTTGGTTCCCTTCTCTTTGTATCCTCTAGAAGAAGAGAAAGGCTCGTTTACATTACCTACTGGTTTTTGTGGTGTTTAAGATAGTGAAACACTTGTGTGGGACTTATAAATACTGTTTGAAGTCTACTAAGATTGCAGAGTGCTCATTTTGAAGGATACATCAGCATGTCTTTGGGATTCACAGGGATGTCACAACCCCGTTATATGAGCAGCACAAAGCTGTCTCTGACGTTTAAACCTTCTGTGCATACTATAGTATACAATGCTAGACTTATTGGGTCAAGAAGAGGGTTTCAACGACATACAATGAGCATTCGAGCCGCTTCTTCCACTCCCGACGATGACAAGCCTATCTTTGCCCTCGCCCCCAGCGCTCCACGCTCCCCAGTTGGTGAACTCGCGGCATACTACCTCCAAATGCAACCCCATCTATTTGAAGATGCTGTCGACTCCCAATTCAAAATACTCCAAGAAGCTAAGGAGGCCCAACAACAACAACAAGAACAACAAAATGGCGGCGGTGCCGTTGCCGCTCTCTCTTCCATGGACCTCACCCTCAACAAACGCATGGCAGAAGTCCGCCGTGTAGAACAAATGATAGCTGTAGAAGATCTTTTATACATTTGCATCTTAGAAAGATTCCAACGCATCGGTGTAGACCTCCTCCCCCGAGTGGAGCCTATCCAAGAAAGCGCCACCACTCTCAAAGCCCTCACCGAAGGCGTCCATTCCATGGAAGCTATCCAACTCGTCAAGGAGCACATCCTATCTGTCTTGGGACCTGCAGCTATGGCATTACCCGACACTTTGATCAAGATGAGTAAATTACAAGCTGCTCAAGTATATGCTGCCAGTACAATGTTTGGTTATTTTTTGAGAAAAGTCGACTCTAGGTTTCAGTTGGCCAAGTCATTGGGGGTGCTACCAGAGAGTCCAGAGGATGCAGTACATAGATTAGAGAAGCTGTTTTCTATGGCTGATGATATGGAGCGCAGTGGTGATCCTGATACTGCTTCCAATTCAAAGGAAGGTGATAATAATGGTACTGCTTCCTCCTCCTCCTCCTCCTCCCCCCCCTCCTCATCTTCTTCTTCTTCATTGACCCAAAAGCCCAAGAGTGCTCTAAGACAATATGTAGAGACCTTCGATCAAACAGTCCTACAAGAAATGGCCAGACTAGTCACAGTAGAAGGCAGTGCCCTGATAGAACGCCAGACCAAGGCCCTGTTTGGCAACGTAAAACAACTCCAACAAGAGATGCAAAAAGCAGTGGGTCAAGATGCTACAAGTATGGACGAGTTGATGCAGAGAGTTCAGCAGGCAGTGGGTGATGGTAGTGTGAGCAGTGTGACTATTAGTGTGGGGACACAGAGGAGGTTGGTGCTGGAGGCGGTTGCGTATGGGTGTTTCTTGAGAGATGTGGAGGGGGATGTTGATGGGAGGTATGGGGGGTTGTTGACGCCTGTGTCGAGTGTGAGTGAAGGAGATGGAAGTGGGGGTGGTGGGAGTGGGGTTGGAGCAGGATTTTGAGATAAGTCATATGAGATGTGGTGGGAGAGAGGGTGGGTGGGGTGGGGGGGAGACATGGGACCAAACAGCTTTGGTCAGGGAGTTGGGTGTCCTAAGTCTCTTGGAACATGAAACGGGCAGGTAACGAGGATAAGTAAGACAAAGGATGATACTTTTTGGTTCTTCTAGTATATGTAGATGATGCTAGGCGTCGAGCAAAGCAATTGAGTAGACTTTGGGGGAGTTGGGAGAGGTTTGTTCCACCAAGACATCGGATTCCCCTGTCGTCATATCGAGGGGGTTCTTGTTCCTACAGAATTTCTTTCTTTCTTGTTTACGCTATAAGCATTTGATATAAGGTTGTTCATTATACAATATCCTAGACGCGGACTCTGCAATTTGAAATTGAATGACCTGGGTGACAGTTCTAGGAAATTAGAACTTAACAACGTTGCCATGGCTTCAGTTACCACGTTAGATCGGTATCAAACAAACAAATATACTTCCTTGGAGGCAATAGATATCCAACCCCTCAATAAACCAACTCTGAGACTGTCTCTAGGATGTCGTCACTGCATCACTTGTTTCATTAACAATGCCTCCTCAGCTTCCCAACACCAAAACCCTTTCAACACCAGCAACATGCCATGCCCTTCAAAAGAATGGTGGCCAGCTGGTCTACGTTCTCCAACTGCCTACATCAGTTTAAGACGCAACCAACTTGAATACCAAATCAGGAGCGGGAGCACCTCTACTCTTCGCTACTGGAGAAAGGCCGGGGACCGTCTGTCCACTCAAGGCCTTGGAGCCCCCTCTGCTTTGAGGTCACAGAGACATCTCCCACAGCTCTCAGTTCTTATACCAGCTACGTATACCAACATTACACCCACTAATACTAATAATGTTGCTATTGCCAATGGTGGTGAAGGGGCAGCTGCTCTACCTTCTGCCATTCAGCACATTGGAATTGTCTCGTTGAAACTAGCCCCCAACAACAACAAGCATCAACAACACGCACCATTGTCTCCTCTTCTATTTGTCAACACCAACTTTCAGCACCAACAACACAGTTTCCTCTCCTCCTCCTCCTCCTCATCATCATCATCACCTTCACCTCCATCCTCCTCTCTAGTCAGGACACTCAGTGGAAGCAGAAGATCTCGGGCAAGTATGCTCACCGACGATCATTGTGATTACCAAGAAGAAGATGAAATACCTATTGGATATATCGACAATATCAAGAATAGGAATGGTGGTGGAAGAGTAGTGGTGCCAATGTGTATTGATATCAACCAGAGTAAGAGGTACCGTCCCATAAATAACAATAATAATAATAACAACAACAACAACAAGGTGGGACCATCATCAGTGGCAGTCTTATCTTCACCAGCATTGCATCCTATGACATCTCCATCACACAACGCTCCTCCATTTGGACAACAACAATCTTACCATTGCCAGCACAACCATCATCACCAGCAGCAATTCTTCCTGGATCCTCCAGCACTCTTTCCTGGTAAAGTCATCCCAACTCAGACGCACCACCACCACCCTCTTGCTTTTCCTCACTCTACTTACCATCAACGAAGCATCAGTAATAACAGTACTGACAGTATTGGTACTTCTAAATCCAGTGGTAGTATCCCTCCTCAGATGAACATTCCCACCCCATTAGATCCCATGTCCTCCTGTGGTAGTGGTAGCGGTAGTGACTCTGGGTTGCCCAACAGTAGAGTTGACAACGGGAATAGTAATAATAGTGGACTGCTCCCCCTTACCACCATAACAACATTGGTGACACCACTGTTAGCTCCCAACCAAGGGAACTTTGCAGACCCAGAGTTGTATAGAAGAAACTCTGAGAAGCAAGCTAGGAGGAAGGGAGAAAGAGCGTATGCAGTCAAGGTGGTGGTAGAGCAGCCTCCTGTGAGTGAGGCTGAGAAGATTAAAAGGAATGGTGATGGAATGATGACAGAAATGGATCATGAGCAACAACAACAACAGAAACAGAAACAAAAAGAAGCAGAAGCTCCTACATGGACAGTATTAAAGAGCTTGGCTGAGGCCATCACTCTGAAGAATATTTTTTGAAGTCAGCACCAATCAATCAAGCAACTATCTACCTCAGCAGCAGCAGTATTACGCACAATGTTTTTTTCCACCACGGTTCCCCTTTTTCCCTCTCCACCAGCACCAACAAATCAAAATGCAGCAGCACAAGGTATGCCATCATCAATAGAGAGCGAAGTGATCTTGTCTTCCTCCCCCAACGTATCCCATCAGAGAGAGTTAAAATACCACCTTAAATATCTGTTTACAAAACATGTTTTTTGGTACACTTTTTTCTTACACATAGTCAGTAGTGTAAACAACCACCAATTTTCTATCATTATAACTTGACTTTCTCACACACACACACACATCTATGTACCGGCATATATATACCTACATATATCTATTTCTACTACCCTCCCCACTACTATGGATACCCATCATTATCATCACCCCAACTCCACCATTAGTCAATGAGTCATTCCTTTTCAACTAGTTATTATTAAAACAGAGTATACATACATACACCAACTATTATACAAATCAAATCATTTTGGATTTCTGTTGGAATCTTCATACGGAGACCCAGCCTGACTAGACCCAGTCTTCCTTTCCTTTAATGTATCATTGGACTTCTTAAGAAAGAACATGTGGGGATCCTGCTGATCTGTTGGACTGAAGGCTGCTGGACTTGTTACTTTGCCTCCTCCTCCTCCTGCTTTCCATCGTTTCTGTAGCAATATACAGGAAGTGGTGATTAGTAAATCAATGACTGCTACTCGCTGGAGACTGGAAAACCAATAATGGATGATGATGATGATAAAAACAGTAGTATTTCCCCCTTTTATGCTATTAATGCCAATGCTGTCTTGCTCTCTCTCTCTCTTTTCCTATCTCTCTCCTTCCTTTTTCTTAAGGTGCACCATTGCTGTAATTATTGTCATTATTATTATTGAGGCTTATATCAGTATACTTGGGTGAAGATCTCAGGACAGGCATCTCCATTCCTCTATATACTACTGATGGATTATCAAAGTCTGCTGCTGTGAATGATGACATTGATTGTGAGGATGTACGTGCAGCTGTTGCCTGCAAATTATGTACGGCATTGGGTGGGTGGGTGTTTGTGGTGAGAATTCGGGGCCGGGGAGGGGAGTCAGTAAAACTGTAGGAGAAATGTGAAGCAAACATGAAGGCCCCCCCCGCCCCCCCCCCCCCGCCCCCCCCCCCCC